>Ga0315316_10001883_pt1 | contig 14904 bp, 13 predicted proteins | sample M160m3416metaG_FD_203702 | JGI IMG/M metagenome (GOLD analysis project Ga0315316, IMG submission 203702) | Ammonia-oxidizing marine archaeal communities from Monterey Bay, California, United States - M1 60m 3416 | ecosystem: Environmental > Aquatic > Marine > Intertidal zone | place: USA...
TGAGCTAACTAGCTTTTGTCTTTTAGTTAGTAGACCTCAAAAAGACCGGCCGCACCCATGCCTCCGCCAACGCACATGGTGCAAACCACGTACTTAGCGTTCCTTCGTTTACCCTCAATTAGTGCGTGACCAACCATGCGGGCCCCGCTCATTCCATAAGGATGGCCGATAGAGATTGCCCCGCCATTAACATTCAACAGGTCATTCGAAATACCAAGCTTGTCTCGACAATAAATAACCTGGACCGCGAACGCTTCGTTTAGCTCCCATAATCCTATATCCTCAATCGATAGGTTAAATCGCTTGAGTAGTTTTGGTACAGCGTATACGGGGCCAATGCCCATCTCGTCGGGATCGAGTCCGGCCACAGCAACGCCTCGATAGGCACCGAGCGGTTCAATGTTTCTTTGTTCTGCAAGTTTGCTATCCATGAGAACGGAGGCAGACGCTCCATCGGACAGTTGGCTTGCATTGCCTGCAGTTATTACGCCGCCGTCAAAGACAGTTTTCAGCCCAGCAAGACCTTCTGCGGTCGTGGTGGGTCTATTCCCTTCATCTTTTTCTAAAGTAACGTCGTGGGTGCTTTGCTGCTTTGTTTCTTTATCAACAAAAACCATCTTTGATGCGAGAGGAACGATTTCATCCTTAAACTTGCCCGCTTCCTGTGCTGCTGCCGTCCTCTGTTGGCTCTGAAGGCCGTATTCGTCTTGCTGTTCGCGCGTTATGTTATAGCGCTTTGCGACTGTTTCGGCCGTCTCTAGCATCGACATATAAGCGTGCTCTGATTTAGCAATTACGTTAGGGTCTTGTGCTCGATAACCGTTTCTGTGTTCATTTTGAACTAGACTAATCGACTCCAGCCCGGCACCAACAGTGATAGGCATGTGATCATTTACAATTTGTTTCGCTGCGGTCGCGATGGCCATCATGCCCGATGAACATTGTCTATCTAGGCTCATGCCTGAAACCGTATTCGGCATCCCCGCAGCTATTGCAGCAGTTCGCCCAATATTTTGACCAGAAGAACCTTGCTGCATGGCGCAGCCAACGATTACGTCATCTACTTCTGCTGGATCAATGCCAGCGCGCTTTACGGCGTTTGCTATTGCATGCCCCCCTAAACTTGGTGCGTCGGTGTCATTGAAGGCGCCTCTGTAGGCCTTTCCAATTGGGGTCCGGGCTGTCGATACTATTACTGCTTCTCTAGTCATTATTTTCTCCATTAAGCTCTACTAATTGCGACTAACAATTAATAGCGTTTTTTGATTCTCATTAGCCCATTGTGCTTCTGTTACTTATCTAAGATTAGGGCGGTGACGTCATCTAGCGCAGATTGGGCTAGGGCTGCCATCTCTTCATTTGTCCTATCCTGTATAGGGTGGGGAATAAATACCCTCGCAGGTTTGATGCCCAACGATTTCCCCTGTGCGTCGGCTGCCTGCTCAAACTCGCAAGAAGCTATAAATCCTGAGGGGAGGCCTCGACTCTCTAGGTCCATGATGTCATGCAAACTGCACGAGGTACATGAGCCTCAGTCGGCCAAGCCTTCAATCACGGCGTCACATTCGACACTAATTTTTTGATTGAGTTCTTGGGGAGCAACTCTCGCAAATGTAGGTTTCATGTAACGCTTCACGTTAGCACCGAGACTTATCAAATGTTGCTCAATTTCGTCCAGAAACTCTTTGCCCCGTGGCTTCGAAATATCGAGAAGGCCGACGGTGGCACCGCTTAATGTATCCAAACGGGGAAGAACTTGTCTCTCCGTAGGTTTAAGTTCTGCGGTTGGATCTAACATAACAGTGTTCTGCATGATTCCCTCCTATTGTTAAATTTTTTGTGAAACCAGTTGGCCGCCTTTTTCGCCTCGCGCTACCCAGCCACTGATAATTGCCGAAAACATTCCAGCTTTTGCTCCAGTAGAAGCTATATGTAACCCATCATCACGAAATTTGTTCACGACTTGGTCTTTGAATACTTCCGGCATCCCTTCCGAAATTCCTTGTGCACCGATTATTAGATCCGAGGCCGGTATCGTTAAATTCTCAGAGAGGGCTTCTCTAAAATTTTCCTTAGTCCAGCCGGACTCTCTAATTACCCTGCGGTGCTCAGGAGAAACTACCAATATCGCATCCGCGGCGCCATATAGTTTAGCATTTACAACTGTTTGTAAACTCTTGGCTATGCTTTTAGCAAGAGATGCGGCAGTTCTAGATTTTTGATCAACGATGGGTTGCAAGCCTTCGCCAGGGAATAAGCTTATTATGGAATCGAGCCTTGTAAAGCCGCGATCTTGGGCAAGGGTAGCCCAGCCGTCATCGGACTCATCCTCAGCGAAGCAAAAGGTGTACTTTCCCGGATTTCCCATCGTGGCACGATCTATTCCTCCAGGAATCCCACCGCCAACGTTTCGAATCAGCAGCTGAAGGGCGCGCCCAATTGTTGCACTAGCACGATTTCCCTGACCTAAGGCGTTAATCCCGCTATTCATTCCAATTTCTTTGGTAATAGGACCATTAACAATCATGACCGGACTGGAGAAATAAGTTGTGCACAGCAGACCGTGCATACAAAACTCATCTTGAAGTGCGGCTTCGACTGAAGCTAAGACAACTGGGAAATATTCAGGTTTGCAGCCGGCGAGTACCGCATTGATTGCTACCTTCTCTACTGTGCACGATACTTTGTTTGGAGGAATTTTCCCGATAATTTCGTCGGGCGATCGGCTGGTCTGTTTTAGCATTCGGATTACCCTAATAGCTGTCGGTGGAATGACAGGTAATCCGTCACTCCATCCTCTATCAAAGCAACTTTCCATCTCGTCTTCCGATTCGGCAAGCTCTATGCTGCGAGATGAGAGTAGATTCTTCTCGAATCGTGCGATGAGTTGCTCTTCCATTCCAGGGTCTTGTGTCTTGGAGCCGCAACCAGGCTTGAAGTCAGTCAAACTTTCTCCGAGAGAGTCAATGCCGGTCAGTCGCTGCCACTCAGATTTATCCCAACCAAAAGTTCTCGCCACTTCCCCATCACCGTTAGAGCAGATAAGTGTTGGCACTATTTCTATATTGTGGGTGTAGGAAAATTCGAGGGAAGTGTCATCCGCCTTTTGCTCAATACTTTCTGGGAACGAGGGGTCGTCTTGTACGTAGATTATCAAGTCATTTTTATATTGGTCTGTTAATTGCTTTAATGCGGGTTCGATTAGTTCGCAGGTAGGGCAGTCCCTCTTGACGACGACGACGAACTTTTTGGTGTTTGATTGATTCAATTTTTTTCCTTTTTTTCTAGCTCATTGGATTCAAATTTTCTGGAGGATTAGATTCTTCAATAGATGAACCCAAGAGTCGAAATACCAGTCAGTATATTGATTATCGTGAATATTGAGGAAGTACGCGACATCACTTTCCAAAGTTGAGGACCCTTATACGCTCCTTTTATTAGAGTGAGAAGGAGTGCGGTATAACCTAACTGGCAACTAGCTATTACAAGATAAGACATCCAGCTCTCAGAATCTACGGCTCGACTACCAAATATAAAATAGACTCCACACCCAAGGAAAAATAAGAGCCAGTATGTTAGTGCAAGCCCATAATCTCCAGACAAGGCGCGTTGAGCAAAAGATCTGTCGTCCACATTATTTGCGTTTCCGAGTGGGGTGGTATCGTTAGCTGATTTTTCCATCAGGTAAGTTTAACTCACGTAAGATTGGCTTAAAATGCTTTAAGGATCAAACTTTGGGTTTTTAAGGCGAAGAGAAAATCCAGAATTCTGTTGGTATCTCTTTTTAGGCACTTATTTTTTGCCCAGCATCCCCCGCAGCGCGGCTGGTATGTCAGCGGGTAAGACCACAAATTTAGAGTTCCCTGACTCGGAAAGCTGCTGAAGAGAAGAAATGTACTTCTCGCCAAGTAGATAAATAACCGGTAATTCTTTTTCTCCAACAGCCTCGGTTACCTTGGTGATCGCCTGTTTGCTCGCATCAGCGAGAATAATCTGTGCCTCAGCCTCGCGTTTGGATGCTTCCAACTCTCCGTCTGCCTTCAAGATTGCGGCCTGCTTATCACCGTCAGCCCTGGTAACGGTTGCGCGTCGAGCACGCTCTGCAGCTGCCTGTTCCTCCATGGCCTGTTGCATAGTCGTAGATGGATTGATGTCCTGTATTTCTACAGTTTTAAGCGTGATCCCCCAATCAGAAATATCATCTGATATGGCGGCCTTCAACTTTGCCTTAATATGGTCTCGAGAAGACAGCGCGTCATCAAGGCTCATCTCACCAACTATCGAGCGTAATGAGGTCTGAACTAAAGTTTGGATCGCAATCACATAATCTTCGACCCCATAGACAGCTTTTTCTGGTGACACGATATTGATGTAGGCAACTGCGTTGGTAATTATTACAGCATTGTCTCTCGTGATGACCTCTTGCGATGGGATATCAAGTACGATGTCTTTGGTCGTTACCTTAAAGGCGACAGCGTCAATATAAGGGATAATAAAATTCAAACCAGGGTTTAGGGTAGAGCTATATTTGCCTAACCTTTGAACAACCCATTTAAAACCTTGTGGTACTTGCCGAACCCCTTGCGCAACTGTAACCAATAAAAAAACGAATATGGCTACGGCTAAAATTATACCTGGTTCCATCGTTATTCTCCTTCCCGTATCATCGGGGCGTTAAGCCTTCTTCACGATTAGCGCATTGCCAGACAGCTCAATCACGCTGACTCTGTCGCCTATATCAAGAGCTTCGTGAGAGATAATTAGCCATTCATCTGAACCCAGTACTGGTGCTGGAAACCTTAACTTCCCGCGCTTTTCGCCATTAGGCGCAAGGAGTACTTGCCCGATTTCCCCTAATAATGCTTCTTGCGATAAGCCAGCCTTAGTTTTGTCGGTATTTAATGGTTTGATCAATTTAAACCAAGCTAGGGCAAATGCTCCTGACGATATTGCCCAGATCAACAATTGCGCGGTCAATGACATGTCGGGGAGTGGGAGGATGAGTAATCCTACGACCACGGCGGCGGCGCCAAACCAAAAAATAAAGAAAGACCCTAAAAAGATTTCTGAGAGCATTAAGACTATGCCGAACACAATCCAGTGCCAGTAAAGCAATCCATAGTCCATGATGATTCTCCATGCAAAGTATGGTTCTAATACTATCCTTTTTCGTATGGCTTGTGTTCCAAAATATAGCTGTCCAAGAAAACCCTTCCGTCAGATCGAATGGTGTTTCGTTTAGATAAAGACCGAAAATGCCGGCCTTTATTTATAACATCAAGTTAACCGTTAGAACGTGTTGATAGCAAGTAAGGCCGATTCTTGATCCTTCTTGTTAGCGAAATTTACTATCATGTCAGGGGTCACTGGGACCCGATTAAAAGAGTGACCAAGTGCATCCGCAATCGCTGATGTAACAGCGGCTACCGCGCTTCCCTGAGAGGGCTCGCCAACGCCCCTGCCTCCAGCTGGATTGTAGGGGTCAGCGATATCCACGGCGCCACTTTTCATCTCGATTGGCACGTCCATAATTGTAGGGAGTTTTGCTTGGTAGAGTCCAGTATTTGCCGGTAATGCATTTTGGGGATCGTACACGTGCCTCTCTGATGAGGCCATGCCAAAACCCCATACCGCACCGCCGTTGATTTGCTGCGCTAAGCCCTGGGGATGAATAATGGTTCCACAATCCGCTATTCCGACGTAATCTATGACCTCATGCTTTCCCGTTTCGAGGTCTACCTCGACCTCAGCCATACTAATCATAAGCCCAGGAGCGATCCCCCGCTTGGGTAAATTGTCTTTTGCAACTCCCACTAGCCCTGTGCCAGCTAAGCCTTGGACTGCTCGCTGAGTAATAGGGTGTATATCGCTAGGATATTCCTGTCCGCTGAATGCTCCTCCTAACTCAATTGCTTTGGCTGCGGCTTCCGCATAACTGAACCCCTGGTTGGGGGCGGTAGTTTTAAAAACTCTTTCGTTATTGATTTCATACTCGTCCGCATCCCCGCCAAATTCGATGGCGGCAATTTGTTTGAGTTTTGATACCGCATCTTCGGCGGCCACCCAATTGGTGCGCGTGTGCGTAAAAATAGTATTTGAGCCGCCTTGCGTTGAAGCATGGGGCAAGTGTTGATCTGTACTTCCCCTCACTATCTCGCAGCTTTCCCAGCGGCACTTAAGTACTTCGGCGGCCGCTCGAGCTGTGCCTGCATAAGAATAGGTTCCAAGGTTGCCAACACCACTGTGAAGGTGAATTCGTCCATCAGGGGTTATTCTCACTAGCCCATCGTAGCCGCTGCCGCCGGCCGAATGGTATCCGAGGCCAATTCCAAGCCCACGAACTTTTGAGCCATTCCGTTGACGCGGCGCTGCCTCTCTTTCAGTCCAGCCGAACATGTTGGATGCGATATCTATCGCCTCGGCCATAAAAGCGGAAGTAATCGGGCCCTGTGATTCGTAAACCGGTGACTCGCTATGAGGAGCATTTACCCGTCTAAAATGAGCGCGATCCATACCGAGTTGGCGGGCTGCTTTATCCATAATTGGGGCAATGGCCGCCGACATTTCATTTTGTCCGGGCCCTCTTTGCGCGCCTCTAGGAGCTGTATTGGTAAATACGGGAATATTTCTTAGTCTCATTGCCGTCGGGGTATAAACTACCGAGATATGCTGTGCTGAGGACGAGGCACTGTTTCGGCCGGTTGGGCCCCCATCGCTTATAATAATCACATCAACGGCCGCAACTGTTCCGTCTGCTCGAACTCCTGTTTTTACCCACCCCTGCATTCCAGGTCGTCCCACTCCCAAATAATATTCTTCTTCCCTTGTAATACGGAGTTGTACGGGTCGATTAAGTAGTTGAGCAAATCGTCCTGTAATGGCCATCGTAGGATACACACGACCTTTAGAACCGAAGCCCCCGCCCGTATTTTCAGAAATCATGCAAACATTTTCGGGCTCTATTCCAAGTAGATCTGCAAGGGGCTCGACAACGGCGCTCTGGCTTTGAGTTGACGCATAGAAAAAGCATTTGCCGTTTTGCCAATAAGCCATGCTGCTTCGAGGTTCAAGGCAGTGGTGAGGGGTGCCAGCTGTAACAAAAGATTCTTGAATTATGACTTCGCTTTCAGCGAAGGACGCGCTTAGATCGCCATATTCCCAACCGTCCGCAAATTCTACATTTTCAGGCTCTTCGCCATTTCGAAGCTTCTCTATTTCGCTGGGCGGCCACTTAATTTTGGAGATGCCACCGCGTATCGTGGCATTTTCGTCTTCTAGCGAATTGGTTTGCACTAGAACGTTTCCATTGGGATAGGCGTCAGGCCCTCCCTCGACCAAGCTTTCAAGTGGATCTGTTACAAATCCTCTTCGCTCGTAGTCTATTCTTATCTTATCGATGGCACTTTCAGCAATTGAATCTGAGATGGCTGCGATTGCAGCGATCGGTTGCCCTATGTAGGTTATGTCGTCAGACGCAAGAACTGGATCATCAGGGGCTGATGATGGTGGAAGGTCGTCGGCGGTCAAGACGCCTAATACTCCATCCATCCTCAATGCCTCAGAGGCGTCAATGCTGACCACTCTGCCGCTGGCTAAGGGGCTAGTCAAGAGCCTTGCAGTAACCATTCCCTCTGGAGCAAAATCCTCTACGTATTTTGCGTCTCCAGTTACCTTGCCTTCAACGTCAGGGGGAGTGAAGTCCTTTCCAATGTGCATGAATGTCATGAGAGTAACTCCGCGGCGCGCATTACGCCGTTAAGGTAATGATCATAGGCACCGCAGCGACATAAATTTCCTGCTAGCGCCTCTCTAGCTTCTGTTCTAGTTGGGTTGGGGTTAGTTCGAAGCAATGCTGTGGCCGCCATAACCTGCCCCGGAGTGCAGAAGCCGCACTGTGGAGCAAGTTCTTCAATAAAGCCCTGTTGTACCGCGCTTAGGCGACCGTCCGCAGTTTTTAATCCCTCGACCGTAGTGATCGATCTCCGTTTGACAGTATGGGTTAATATAGAGCAACTATAGTTTGCAACATCCTCTAGGAGGATTGTGCACGCGCCACATTCGCCCCGATTGCAGGCAACCTTAAGTCCAGTCAGTCCAAGCTTGTTTCGTAGCGTAAATGCTAGGGTTTCAGAAGGTGCTACATCAACCAGCCGCGTTCTTCCGTTTACCGTTAGCGACAATAACCTCTCTACGATTGCGTTGGAGTTGGTTTGTGCCGTCGCGAGGTAATAGCTGGCTCCTGACGCTGCGGCGGCGCTTGAGTATATAACTCCTTTTATAAACCTGCGCCGGGATAATTTGGAATTCAAAGCATAGTCTCCCTCAAATTTCATGTTTCTTATTATTAAAAGTAATTTCGGTAATTATTGAAAGCTATGCAGGTACAGTATCTCCGTGTGAGCTAAAAATCAATGTGCTGACAATAATAGACGAGGTAATTTTTTATGAGTTTATGCAGGTTTTACGAATACTTAAATTTTTATTTCTTATTCAAAACGTAAAGCGTCAATGGGGTCTAGGTTTGCCGCTTTAGCTGCGGGAAGGATTCCAAACAATACACCTACAAAGCCAGAAAAACCTAGAGCTAGGGCCGCGGCCCAAACAGGCACACTTGCCGGAGGGAAATCTGGGATGTTGTTTGATATGAGCATTCCCAACGCATAGCCTGTTATCAGTCCAATTAGGCCTCCTATAAGTGATAGTAAAAGCGCTTCGATTAAAAATTGCATAAGAATATGGTGGCTCTTGGCACCAATAGCTTTGCAAATACCTATCTCCCTTGTCCGCTCGGTCACGGAGACCAGCATTATATTCATAATGCCAATGCCTCCCACGAGCAGTGAGATGCTCACGATTCCGCCTATGACCATAGTCAGTGTTCCAAGGATTTGATCGAATTGTTCCATTAACTGTTCAGCCGTCTGGACACGAAAATCATCATCCTCATCGCTGCTTAAATCATGGGCGTTGCGCAAAAGTGTTGTTAATTGAGAAATCACAAGTTCAGGATTGGCTGTAGGCGTGAGACTGAGTTGTATGCCGATATCGGTTTTCGCTTGATTCCCTAATATACTAACCATTGTTGAGTAGGGGACGAGCACGATATTGTCTCGACTCTGGCCCATAATGTCTCCCATGGGCTCTAGTAGGCCAACTATTTTAAACCACTCGCCGCTCAGTTCCACATACTCGTTAACCGGGTTTTCGGGAAGATTCAAATTCTCTCGGACGTCTTCGCCGATTACTGCTATGCGGCGCCGAGTCAAGTTATCAGATTGCGCTAGAAATCGACCAAATCGAGTATAGGACTGAGACACGTCTTGGTATGCGTATGTTGTGCCCATAATTAAGCTGTAAGCAGTTTGCGGACCGTATTTTAGTTGGCTCGACCTGTTTGCCTCAAGGACTGGAGTGATTGAGGCAATTCCCTCGCCACGCTTTTCGATCAATTCTAAATCTGCCGGAGTGAGTCTTGATCGGATTCCTTTCATCAAATCCTCAAAAGGAGTATAGGACTGAATCGTCAGACTATTAGCACCCAGAGAAGCAAAGGATTCGCCTATAAAAGCGCTCATTCCACCGGTTACTGAGACAACTCCGATGACGCTGGCCACGCCGATGATAATTCCCAGCGTAGTTAAAAAACTACGCAATCGATTTGCGTATATTGCGGCAAGTGCTGATCGGAAACTTTCTAGAATCGCAAAAAACATTACAGAGCTTCTCCGAACAGATATTTTTCTGTCTTTTTATCATTGAAAATTTTGCCGTCTTTCATTTCGACGATTCGGTGGCAGTGCTGTGCTATTTCATCCTCGTGTGTAACGACAATTAGGGTATGCCCCTCTTGATGTAATTCATCAAATAATTGCATTATCTCTATTGTTGTTCGGGAATCAAGATTTCCCGTGGGCTCATCTGCCAACAAAATAGAGGGGTTTGTTACTAGGGCTCTAGCGATAGCAACACGCTGGCGCTGTCCCCCAGAAAGTTGATTAGGTAGGTGGTCAACTCTGTCCGCTAGCCCCACCCTAGACAGTGCTTCCATCGCCATCTCTTTGCGCTTTTTAAATCCCACGTTGCGATATATTAAGGGTTGCATTACGTTGTTGAGCGCGTTGGCGCGGGGGAGTAGGTTGAAGCTTTGAAAGATAAATCCTATCTCTAGGTTTCGAATTCCCGATAATTCATTTTGATCGAGGATTTCAACGTTCTTGTCATTCAGGTGGTATTGTCCAGAAGTTGGTTTATCCAGACACCCAAGGATGTTCAGCATTGTTGATTTCCCCGAACCCGAGGAACCTATGAAGGCTAGATAGTCGTTTTTTTCAACCGCAATGTTAATCCCATCAAGCGCTTTGACTACTTGAGAACCCATTTCATAGTATTTTTTTACCCCTCTTAATTCAATAAGGGCCATATACATCTCTATGAAAAATAGACCTAATCATCGAGAAATATCCCTCTACTAAATCCGGAATTCTCTCGCCCACGCTCTGATGCATCAGTGCTTAGGCGATCTCCGTCACTTAAATTCCGCAGCTCTCTATTTGGTCCAATGACAATTTCGATATTTCCGTCTATTTTACTGCGGAGTTCTTGGTATTCATCATCCGAGAGCCCGACTTCAATTTTGGTTTTGCGCGCTATGCCGTCGTCATTAACGAATATAAAATATTCACTACGTTGCTCCGTTCGATCCTCCTCAAATATGATAGCCTCGATTGGAATGGCCTCCACATTCTGCTCTTGTTGTGTGAATATTTCCGCTCGGCAAGACATTCCTGGCCGGAGAACAACATTGCCTGGGTCCGTGATATCAATCTTCACTACAAAACTCAGACCGGTTCTTCCTTGGGCAACTTTTGCCGTATTCGCGATGAATCTCACAACCCCTTGCATAGGTTGATTCGGATATGCGATCGCCACAATTTCTGCACGTTGTCCAACTTCAATATTAGCGATATCTGCTTCGTCAACGAGCACCTCTGTGTAAATGCTCGCCGGATTGGCAATTGTCATGAGAGAGGACCCTGGGATGTTCGTTGAACTTGCGATTGCCGTTTCGCCCACCTTGATGTCTAGGCTGGTGACTACGCCATCAATAGGGGAGATGATCTGTGTTTTTGACAGCTGGTCCAAAACTTGATCAAGAGCAGCTTCAGATTGAGCTAATCCCTCTTTTGAGGACAAATAATCGATCTTGGCTAACTCCAGTTGATTCATTAGTGATTCGTATTCTTGCTCGCCAACTAGACTTTGTTCGAACAAGCTTTTGCTCCGCGCCGCTTGACGTTCTAAGTTTTTTATTCGAACTTCTTGACGCTCGATGTCTATTGTGTTGATTCGCACAGCTGCCTCTGATTGTTCGAGACCCGCTAGAAAACTTTCATCATCGACCTGTAAAACTAAATCCCCAGTTTTAACCGAATCGCCTTCTTCAATCATCAGGTCGGCTACTTTGCCGATCACCTCTGAGCTGAGCATTACCTCTTCTTCATGGGCTAAGAAACCAGACGCGAGAATAGAAGGGCTTATAAGCCGCTTTGAAACGAAGGCTATATCGACGCCTATAAGATTAGGCCCGAAAAAATTACGAACTATAAAAGGAGAGGCAATAACAACGCCGGCTAAAGCGAAAATTATTACAAGTTTCTTTATGTTCATTGCGCTGCTTTCATCCTAGGTTCTTGCACTTTAATTAAGAAAGCTTACACCTAGTTTTGGATGGTTGGGAAATCGCTTGCGACAAAAGTAGCTAAATAAGCGCTGGCTGGAGGAATACCACTAAATTAAGTATCTACAAACTTTTCTGGTGAGACGTCAACAGATAGCGTTAATCCGGCTTTCAGTTATCTTCGGGCAGGATGTGCGCCTCTAGCTCAAGCTTGTTGATACGTTTCCCGATAAGTTCAATTATGCCTATATTGCGAACTTCTCCGGTTGAAGTAAATTCGAAATTGTAACGCCTGCGCAGTGAAAGTGACCCACTATCGGAACGCACCAGCCAAAGCCCCTTTAAAACCATGGTCTGGTCTAAAAGCTGTAAATTTTTTGCGCTACAATATTTTATAATATGTGAGATAGCAAAGAGTTTAATCTGGTCACTCTGCCACCAAAATGCAATGAACGCGATTGCCAGCGTCGACCAAAATAAAAAGGAAAGTGAAATCATATTAAATGGCTATGATTTTTTTGTTTATGGTAATGTGAGTTATCCTTAATTAGGCTAATAAATTTTCTCTATCTCTATAGCGTTTAACATGCGGCTCAATAATCTCTAGGGCAGTTTTTTCGCACGGGGGGAGTTCAGCATCGCTTACTTTGATAGGTTGCGTACGCTCTCCCCACTTCACAAGGCCAGCACCCCATGTGAGCCCAGCGCCGAATGAGGCCAAGAGTAAGTGATCTCCAGACTGAATTTTCTTCTCTTCAACCGCTTCTGTCAAAGCGACTGGGATTGTCCCTGCAGAGGTGTTGCCGTATTTGTGAACGTTAACAAATACCCGGTCCTCATTGATACCGATTCTCTTCGCTAATGCGTTCAGAATGCGCTTATTCGCTTGATGGGGAACTACAAGCTTAATGTCGTTCAAAGACATCCCTGTGTGTTCAAGAACATGCTCGCACGCTTGCGCCATGGATTTAACGGCACGCCTAAAGACCTCCTGCCCTTCAAAGTTCCATTTGTTGAAGAGGTGCTCATCAGACAAGCGAGAATAAGCAGATCCTATATTAGTAATTTGGATGGCGTATTTGGCATCAGATTCGCAACCAATCTTAGCGGCCAATAAACCGGATGCCTTTTCCGACTCTTCAATTACTACGGCCCCACAAGCGTCACCGAATAGCACGGCGACGTCGCGTTGATTCCAGTTCATATAGTGTGTAATGAATTCGCCTCCGATCACCAGAACTTTTTTATGCGCGCCGGCCCGAATTAAGTTCGTTCCTATGTGCAAGCCATAAAGAAATCCTGTGCACGCAGAATTGATATCGATTGCGGCGGCGTTTCTGGCTCCTATACTGTCGGCGACTAACGATGCAGTGTTAGGGCAAAGGCTGTCGTTGGTAAGGCTTCCGAGTAGGATTAAATCGAGTTCCAATGGGTCTAGGTCTGCAGCTGCAAGTGCCCTATTTGCCGCAACAAGAGCCATGTCCGAAAAGTTGCAGTGGCAGACACGACGCTCCTTTATACCTGTTCTAGTCGTGATCCATTCATCAGAGGTATCAAGGAATGTCGCTAAATCTTCGTTGCTAAGTATGGCAGGAGGCACGCATTTCCCCCAGCCCGTAATTTCTGCGTACTTCATTCCTTCCCTCCAATTGAGAGCGATTTATATTGCTATTAGTTTGATGTGCTAGCGTTAAATTCGATAGTATAGTTTACAACGATTTTATGACGAGATGCTGTGATTAAGATCTATTTTCTTCAAAATTGATAAAATCTGACGTTAATTGTTATACCAGATCTCTCTTTAAATTCTACATAAAAAGATACTTTATTTTAGAGATGCGCAACAGGTCTTAAATGAAGAATGGTCCTATCCCTATGATGTTTCAGATAAGCAAAGAGCCCCGTGTATCCTATCAGCATTCACTCATAGTGGTGCTGGTATGTCTGTTTGGTTCTAATCAAATTCTAAACGCATTCGATCACTCTGCGTGGGATAAATTATTGAAGGAGAATGTCACTGTAATCAGAGGAGGGCAAGTGACCCAGGTAGATTACGATGGTTTTTTACATCAGCGACGCGAATTACAAGAGTATCTAGAGAGTCTTTCTAAAATTCAGAAGGCAGACTTTGATGAGTGGGATGAAAGCAAGCAGTTAGCATTCTTAATAAATGCTTACAATGCTTGGACAATTAAGTTGATACTAACTAGATATCCAAAGCTAAGTTCTATAAGGCAAATAGGACTGTTGCCAATTTCAGCTTGGCGTAAAAATATTGTCGAGTTATTTGATGCGAAATATTCATTAGATGATATTGAGCACGGAATGATTCGGGGTGAAGGAAACTATAATGAGCCGCGAATTCATTTTGCTGTAAATTGTGCCGCGATAGGTTGCCCAGCGTTACGGCCAGAAGCATTCGTCGGAGAAAAATTAGAAGAGCAGCTCGAAGGGAGTACACGTTTATTTTTGGCAGATAAAACAAGAAATTATCCGGATGGAGGGGAATTGTATATATCCAGTGTCTTCGATTGGTATGGAGAGGACTTTGAAAAGGGATGGAAAGGAATAAATTCTGTCGCGCAGTTTTTATATTTTTATGCCGAAGAGCTTCGATTGGATGAGGAAATGAAAGAAAAATTATCTAAAAATCAGGTAGAAATGCACTATTTAAGGTATGACTGGAATCTTAATCGAACCACTCCTCAATAAAGACAAATCCCCGCTTAGTGCTTAACTATCCTCTTGTGCTAAACTTGGTGGTGGAAGAGTATCATCCCCGGTGGGGTGCCCGGACTTCAAACTCGGTGAGGTCTGTTTATGACAGGCCTGGTGGGTTCAACTCCTGCCTCTTCCGCCAAACTCCCTTTCAGCCAGATTCAATAAAGCCAGATTATCGGTAAAAATACAATAAATTAAGAACAAAGCTGCCGCACAAAAATTACTGATGGATAGGATGTTGCCGATTAGTGTGTGCGATAAGAATGCCGATATTAGAGAGAAGATAACTATCAATGTTTGTTCGGTTGAAATACCTGACTGCGAAGAAAAGGTGGTTAATTAATGTAAAAAGTAAAAGTGAGTTTTGATGCATTCATACAGCTGTTGGGTATGCTTGGAGTGTTGGGAGGTCTTATTTTTGTCGGGTTAGAGATGCAGCAGACTCAAACGATAGCACTTGCGGCCCAGGCTAACGCGAGAACTGAGATGCTGCTATCGAGGCAATT
>Ga0315316_10001886_pt1 | contig 14900 bp, 15 predicted proteins | sample M160m3416metaG_FD_203702 | JGI IMG/M metagenome (GOLD analysis project Ga0315316, IMG submission 203702) | Ammonia-oxidizing marine archaeal communities from Monterey Bay, California, United States - M1 60m 3416 | ecosystem: Environmental > Aquatic > Marine > Intertidal zone | place: USA...
AGGGAAATGGCTCTTTTTTGATGACGGCGCATTGCAGGGGATTCTGGGGACCTGCTAGGATCGCTCCATGGAAATCGTGGTGACCGGTTGCACGGGACGACTCGGGCGCGCTTTGATCCGTGAGTGGCAGGGGGAGCACGTAGTGCATGGCCTGGGCCGGGAGGATCTTGATTTTGGTGTGCCCGCTGGGCTGGAGCGGAAGCTCGAGGGTCTGCACTTTGATGCTCTTGTGAACTGCGCGGCCATGGCGGACGTCGAGACCTGTGAAAGCCAGTTGGGGCAGGCGCATCTGGTCAACGCCGAATCTCCCCGCGCGCTGGCGCGCGTGTGTGCCCGACGCGGGGCACGCCTCATCCACTTCAGCACGGACTACGTGCTTGATGGCGCCAGGGAGGGCCTCAAGGGCGAAGAAGCTGTGGTGTGGCCCCTCAATCACTACGCACAAACCAAGCGGGCGGGGGAGGAAAGCGTCCTCGAAGAGAATCCGTCTGCGATTGTGGGGCGGGTCAGCTGGGTTTTTGGATCCGGGTCAGAAGGTATTGTCGAGTCCGTGTTCAGGAGGGCCCGTGGCGGCAAGGAGCTTCGGGCGGTGGACGACAAGTTTTCCAAGCCGACTTCGGTGCGGGAAATTGGCCGGATGGTAACGGCCCTCCTGGGCAGGCCGGATCTGGCGGGACTCTTTCACCTGACCCACTCCGGTGAGCCGGAGAGTTGGTGGTCGGTTGCGACCAAGGTCGTGCGCCTGGGGCATGAAGCGGGACTCCTGGAAAGTTGTCCGGAAGTTCAACCGGAAGCAATGGAGCGGATGGAGCGAATGAGAGTGGTGCGACCGGTTCATACCGCAATGGATCCTGCGCGGCTGCGCACCGATTTGCACTGGCGGGGGGTGAGCTGGGAGGAGGAGGCCCGGATAAGCCTGGAGGCTCTGTCGGGGTAGGGGTTCGGAATGCGGTTCTTGGTCACCGATAAGGCTCTTTTGGCGGTCGGAAATCCCATTGACCCACCGCAGGTCTGGTACACACTCCCATCATGAAACGTGTAATCCAACCATTTCTGCTGGGGACGATGGGCGCACTGATCTCCTCCTGTGGGGGGTTGGCACTCTCGCGGGATTATGATTCCTCGAATAACCCACTGGACTCTCCTGGCAGTCAGGCCGATGCGATCAATGGCGGCCCACGCTACGCCCCGGGGAGCTATGTGGAAGTGACCGATGCCAATGCCGGTCTCTACCGGCGCTTTCCGAAAGGAGATATGCAACCGTCCGCCAAGCTGGTTCCCGGTACGCAGCTCAAGGTGCTCAGTGAGAAAGGATCCTACGTGAAGGTTGAGACGGAGTCCGGGCAGATCGGGTATGTTCCTGCCATCATGGTGAGTGACCGGGTGTCGGATTCAACCCTGGTTCCGCTGGAGGGGACCGCTGTTCCCCTGGCGCCAGTGGATCCCGCCGATCCGGAAAGTCTTCAGCCTCTGCCTCCTGCGGACGCCTCCTCATTCGTAGCGCCGGAACCGGAAGTGCCGCCGATCTCCGTGGAAAGGTCTGAGGCTCCGGTGCCGCCTGATGAGTAGCTCGTTTTTTAGAGATTTCGAAGGACCTCCTTGATGGCCTCGAAATTGGGCTGATCGGCCGGGTTGTCATTGACCTCGGCGTATTGGACCACACCTTCGCCATCGATTACGAAGGCAGAGCGCTTGGGCACTCCCCCCATGGGCAGGTTCTTGTCGGGCAGGAAGCTGTCGTAGGCCACACCCCAGGCCTTGGTCGCCTCGTGTTCGTAGTCGCTGAGAAGGGTGATGCCGATGCCCTCTTTTTCTGCCCAGGCAGCCTGCGCAAAGGGATTGTCACCACTTACGCAAAGAACCTGCACGCCCAGCTCTTCGTATTCGCTGATTCCCGCCGTAAGGCTGCATAATTCTGTTGTGCAGCCTCCGGTAAAGGCCATCGGGACAAAGAGCAGGAGCGTTGTCTTGCCCTTGGCCTGTTGGGAGAGGGTCACCAGCTCGGGGCCGTCGGAGCCGAGGGTCGTTAGGGTGAAATCGGGTGCGGAGTCGCCTGTCGTGATTGCCATGGGTCGAATTCTAGTAAGGAGCGGCGAGGGGTCAATTCCTCCTCTTGCAGGCGGCGAAATAGGGGGATGAAGGGGATTTCACTGAATCGTGGTGGGAAAAGGGTGAAAGAATAAGAATTATTAGCAAATTCACAACATACTTAAAATAAGTGCATTACAAAATACTAAGCAGGAAAAGTGTGAAATTTTATTAAAAAGTTATAGCAAATTTACACAAACGTTGATAATCTTTGTCCGTCAATCAGGCAGGCCTTAGTCAGTCTGTCGGCCTCCGCGGCCAACGCACGACCACCCTTACCTCACCACCATGAAAGGATTCGTCCTTAGCCTCACCCTGGCGTCTTTTGTCAGCGCCTCCCTCCCTGCGGCCCTTCCTGTGGCTGCCTCTACCACTACCTCCTCCGTCGCTCCCCGCCCGGTCGCTACCAAGGCCGTGATTTCCGGATTGGAGGGCAAGGTCTTCGAGACCCTCCCGCCGGTTCTGGTCGAACTGAGCAACCTTCCCGCCGGCGCGGCGGTGTGGGTTGAGGTCAGGCGCGGGGTTCCCACCGACGATCGTCTTGCGGGGAAACCCGTGGAGTCGAAGTTCTACCTCCGCAAGGATCGCGTGGGCGTTCTCAGCGTGCCCGGCATCCACAAGGCCTGCCGCGCCGAAGGAACCTGGACGGTCAGTGTGCTCATGAGCGATGCTCACGGCACTACCACCCTGAGCCGTGCCACCTTCGTGCTGCAGTCCGAGCCCTTTGCCTAGGAGGCCAACGATGAACCGGGTCGCCCGCTGCCTGCCACCACTGCCCCCTGCCTGCCTGTCAGGTTTGTCGAAATCGCTCTACCCGAAGCCCTGCCTTGCCGTGATTTTCAAATCCTGCGAAGACTGAACCACAGCCCAGCACAGTTTTCGCTCTATCAATAGGAGAGAGACCCAGGTTCTGCCCGGGTCTCTCTTTTTTTGCAGTGATGGAGTATTGTGGTGGTGGACGGTCCCACGGTGGTTTAGAGCGGATGGAGTTCATTTATCATGCCGTGGGAGCTGTCAGAATTTGGCCAGGGGCTGTGCACCGGAAGCGGGATCGGTGAGTTAATGGAAGATCTTGGGGCGGCTCTGACGGTGGGCGGGGAGCGCATCCGCATGCTCGGTGGGGGACAACCGGCACATATCCCGGAGATTGATGCCGTCTGGCGCCAGCGCATGAAGGAAATCATGGTGTCGGAGGGGGAGCTGGAGCGCATGCTGGGCGACTACGAGGGACCGGCCGGCAACCGTGGATTCCGGGCCGCCCTCGCGGGCCTCTTCAGCCGGGAATTTGGCTGGGAGCTGGGACCGGAGAACGTAGCGGTCACCGCGGGCGGTCAGACGGCCTTCTTCTTTCTCTTCAATTCGCTGGCTGGCCGCTTCGCCGATGGGCGGCGCAAGAAGATCCTTCTTCCACTCGTGCCGGAATACATTGGTTATGCCAGCCAGTCGGCCGGGGGAGAGCTTTTTCGTGGGGCAAAGCCCAGGCTCGAGATGATCGGCAATCACGAGTTCAAGTACCGGGTGGACTTCGATTCCCTGGAGATCGATGAAGAAGTGGCGGCCATCTGCGTCTCGCGACCGACCAATCCGACCGGAAACGTGCTGACCGATAATGAGATCGGCCATCTTTCGGAATTGGCGGCGGAGCATGCGATTCCGTTGATCATCGACAATGCCTATGGTGCGCCCTTTCCGAACATCATCTTCAGCGAGGCCACCCCGGTCTGGAATGAGAACATCATCCTCACCCAGAGTCTTTCCAAGACAGGCCTGCCAGGCACCCGCACAGGAATCGTGATTGCGCGGGAGGAAGTGATCCGGTGGGTCACATCAATGACTTCCATTGTCGGTCTTTCCAACACCAATGCAGGGCAGGCCATCATGCAGCCTCTGCTGGAGAACGGAGAGATTCTCCGGTTGAGCGACGAGGTGATACAGCCCTTCTACCGGATCAAGTCGGATCGGGCCCGGTCCCTGGTGGAGGAACACTTCGATCCCTCGCTTCCCTGGCGCGTTCACAAGCGGGAGGGCGCCCTTTTTCTCTGGCTCTGGTTTGAGGATCTGCCCATCACATCCCTCGAACTTTACGAACGCCTCAAGGCTCGTGATGTATTGGTGGTGCCGGGCAACTACTTCTTTTACGGTCTTGAAGATGGGCACTGGCCTCACCGGAACGAGTGCCTGCGCATCTCCTTCACCATGTCCGAGGAAGTGGTGGGGGAGGGGTTCCGCGTCATCGGCGAGGAAGTGAAGAAGGCCTACGAGGGCCGATAGGCCAGGAGCAGGGCTTCCAACAAGGCGCGCCGCCCCACTACATGCAATACTCCATGGCTCGCAGCTGCGGTTGTGGGCTGCTGCAAGCTGCGGGGGAGACGAGGGGCCCCCGGCGTGTCCTGTCGGCGTCCAGACGCTTCAGGAGATCCACGTGAAGTTTTTTTTCCCAGAGCAGGGCGGAATGGATGGGGGACCAGAAATGGACGTTGTCGCCCTGCTGCCACCTGGGGCTCTTGAGAGGGAGCATGACTACGTCGAGCGGACTGCGGTAGGAGGTGGTGGGAACCTCAAAGTCTTCATAGATGTGGCCACTCTTCTGCAGGGTTTCAAGGAAGGGGCTCTCCGGTCGCATTTGCCTGGCACCCCGGCCAGGATAGAGGTAGGCCAGATAGGTGCCGTTGTGTGGAGTGGCGATGGTGTAAAGTCCCTGGCAGCGTCTGGCACCATCCAACTCCTGCAGGTAATAGCGGGAGATCAGCCCTCCCATGCTGAAGGCCACGATGGAGAACTCGGCGTTCTGACCCCACTCCGCCTCAATGAGATCGCGGAGTTGTCGTGCCATGGGCTCGAGGCCCTTGCGACCGTCCACCGGCTTGAGAGAGGGCTCGAGACATTCGTAACCGGCGGCCACAATGGCCTTGCGGAGTGGTTGCATGCCGATGCGGGTGTCAAAAATACCGTGCAGGAGAACGACCTTACCTTTGGACACCGGGCTCGATTTGGTGGCGAGATGGTGCTCCGACTTGAAGGTGGCTCTGCTGCAGGAAATCATGAGGATCGCCAAGGAGAGGAGAAAGACGGGGAGGATGGTCTGCAGGGGTGTTCGCCTGCGACTGGCGGAGCGCCAGGGTGGTGTTTTCGGGTGGCCCTTTTTCGAGGAGGGTGCGCCGGGGAACGGGCTCGGGGAGAAGATCAGCATGTCGGAAAGGCCGGAGGCCTCATAATAACGGAAGGACTTGTCGAACCATTCCCCCCTGTTGCGCGCCGGGTCCTGTCAGTGGTATCCGTGCGCAGTAGATGACGGGATCGAATTCGATGACCACGTGATCCTACCGGATCTATGGTTGCGGAGGGTATCGATAGTCTCAATCTGGACATCGAGGCAGTCGATCTACCAGGAATTCGGTATCCCGGGTGGAAAATGGGTTTCCAGGGCGGTATTTCGCTGGACTGGACCCTAATCGTTGGCCCAGCGTCGCCCTTTCGATAACCATCACGTTCCCAATGAAATCCTTGATTACCACTACCCTGATTGGCGCCTGCATTTCCGTCTCCGCTGCGGGGACTACCGGCAAGCAGACTGATTTCGAAGCAGCCAGGGAGCTGACCTTCGAGGAGAAGAAGGGCCTCCTCCTCGACCTCACCGGATCGAATTGGAACCAGGGCTTCCTGCACGATGGCCCTGGGAGGGTGCCATTTTTCCTGGTTGCCCAGGATGAAGGCGAGGAACCGGAGAAGGAGAAGATCGCGGAAGAGGCGGGGAAGAAGGGCAAAGGCCCTGATGAGGGGGCTGCCAGGAAGGCTCTGGCCAGGACGCGGAAGGAACTTGAGACCGTGCAGAAAAAGATTGAGGGGGATCACGCCCTCTGGACCCGTTCCGAGGAGCAGATGAAAGTGTCCCGGGAACGCCTGGCGCAACTGGAAGCTTCGGTCGCGAAGGAGCGTCTGCAGCTTGACAAGCTGCGCCAGTCAATCGCGCGCATCGAACGGGAACATAACGACGATCACGACCGCGAAGAAGCGCTGGCTGCCGAGTTGGCCGGGCGCGAAAAGGCCCTCGCTGAATTCGAGGGCAAGCAGGACGAAATCACCAAGCTTGAAAAGAAGGCGGCCGAGTTGCGCCGACAAGCTGAGGAACTGCGCAAACGGGCCGAGGAGCTTCGCGAGAAGTAGGGATCTGCCATCAGCGGGATCCGATTCCCTGTGCGGCCCCCGGTCCGGGCCGTTGCCGATTGTTGCGGAGGTGGTGTTCAGCGATCCGGTCCGGGCACCTTGGACCCCTTATTACAGGGGCTGGACCAGTCCAAACGAACAAGTGTTCACTAGAACATATTTCTTCTTGCCACGGTTCCAGATGCCCGCTAACCTATCGGCATACCAAATCGAAATTGTCATGAGTACTGTTACTGCTAAACCTAAGCCAATGGCCAACCAGAAAGCCTCCTCCTCCAAAGAGCAGATTTCGCCCTCCAAGTCGGCCGCCTCTCCCGCCTCTTCCTCTTCACCTGTCCGGGACAAGGCCGCCGAAAAAATGGCGGAAGCTCGTAAGAAGAACCTCGATCTTGCCATTTCCGCGATCCAGAAGGAATTCGGTGAGACCGCTATCATGCGGATGGGCGATAAGAATTGCATGGATGTCGCCGTCATCCCCACCGGAAACCTCCTCATCGACCGCGCCCTCGGAGTGGGAGGGCTGCCCCGGGGCCGGATCGTCGAGATCTACGGACCGGAATCCTCCGGGAAGACCACCCTTACCCTGACCGCCATCGCCCAGGCTCAGCGCCGGGGCGGACTGGCTGCCTTCATCGACGTTGAACACGCGTTAGATCCGCAGTATGCCCGCAAACTGGGCGTGAACATTGATGACCTTCTGGTTTCGCAACCTTCTTCCGGCGAAGAGGCCCTGCAGATTTGTGAGGCACTGGTGCGTTCCAATGCCATTGATGTGGTGGTTCTTGATTCGGTGGCCGCCCTGGTCACCAAGCAGGAACTGGAAGGAGAGATCGGTGATTCCACGGTAGGCACCCAGGCCCGCCTCATGAGCGCAGCCATGCGGAAGTTGACAGCCCTGATCTCGAAGGCACAGACGGTCTGCATCTTCACGAACCAGATTCGGGAAAAGATCGGTGTAATGTTCGGCAATCCGGAAACCACTCCCGGAGGCCGAGCCCTGAAATTCTTCTCCTCCGTTCGCCTCGACATCCGCCGAATCGGCCAGATCAAGGCCACCGACGGTACGGTGCAGGGAAACCGCACCCGTGTCAAAGTGGTGAAGAACAAAGTCGCGCCTCCCTTCACCGAGGCCGAATTCGATATCATGTATGATGAGGGAATTTCCTCGGTGGGTTCGCTCCTCGATCTGGCCCTCGAGTACAATCTCATCCAGAAACGAGGAAGCTGGTTCAGTTACGACGGGGAACAACTGGCCCAGGGCCGGGATGGGGCCAAAGAAGCCCTCCGGGCCGATGAGAAGCTTTATGCAGAAATCGAAGAGAAGGTGAAGGAGCAGCTCAACGTCTCCACCAAATAGCGGACTGGAGAGGAGGCCCCTCCAATCACCGGCTCGAAAGATACCGCCGACCAACCCAGTGCGACCACCCTACTCCACGAAGATCCTGCTCGCCCGCCGGCAGCAGTGGCGCCCTCCCGGCAGATTGATCTTGGAAGGGGAGGACCGATCCAGAAGAGTGAGGCAGCGGTCGATCAGCTCGCGGGACAGGTCGGGAACCTCTGAGTCGAGCAGGTAGAGAAAGAGGGCTCGACGCTGCAAGGGGCCGGGAAGCATGCGCAACTTGGGAAGGAAGAGCCGTTCCTGGGGATCCACGAGGTCGAGAACTCCGAGAAGATCATCAAGCGCCTCCTGATCCTCTCGACTCGCCCGAGCGGCCCGGACGATCGCGGGCACTACATCGCGCCCCATGAGATCCTGAAGAAGCGGTAGGGCCTGGGCCCGGAGTCTGTTGCGCGCGGTAAAGGGATCTTTGTTACTCGCATCCTCTCGGTAGAGAATGCGGCCCTCCTCCAGGTAGGCATCAATCTCTCGGCGCCGGACCTCGAGGAGAGGACGAAGCAAAGAGAGTTTTTTACGATCCACCGTGAGATCGGATTGATATTTCATGCCCTTCAGTCCGGCCGAACCTCGCAGGAGGTTGAGGAGCACTGTCTCGGCATTGTCGTCCGCATGATGGGCGAGGAGCACGGTTGGACACCGGTGCTTGCGGGCACATTCCACAAAAAACTCGTGGCGGGCACGGCGGGCAGCCACCTCGATGGAGATCTTTTCTTCCTCGGCGCGACGCTGGACGTTTGCCCGGGCGATCTCAAAGGGTAATTCATGGAGTTCAGCCAACTCGCGGACAAAAGCTGCATCGTGGACGGAGAAAAGCCCGCGCAACTGGTGATTGAGATGACAGAGGACGAGCTTGTCGGATCCTGCCTCGAGGAGGGCATGAAGCAGGGCCACCGAATCGCGGCCCCCCGAGATTCCGAGCAAATAGCGACGGCGGGGCGCGAAGCGCGAATCGAGAGGCAACGGCATCTTTTGCGGGTCCCAGCATAGGATGTTCCCGACCCGCTTAGCAAGAAGGCAGGCAGAGGTGGCGGGAAGACAGCATATGCTTGGGCAGCGGGCTGATAACGAACGGTTTCACCATCAGGGCAGGGCTCATTGCGCCCCGCGACCTGTGCCGGCACCGTTCTCCTATTCGATTTTATCGGTGCCGAAGTAGGGAACCAGCGGTTCGGGGATCGTAATTGAGCCGTCGGGCTCCTGGTACTGCTCAAGAAGGGCTACATAGAGTCGTGGGAGAGCGGTTCCGGATCCGTTCAGGGTGTGGCAGAGCCGGTTCTGTCCCTCCTGGTCCTTGAAGCGAAGTTTCATGCGGCGGGCCTGATAGTCGGTGAAATTGGAGCAGCTGGAGACCTCGAGATACTTTCCGTGCCCCGGTGCCCACACCTCGATGTCATAGGTTCGGGCCGCGCCGAACCCGAGGTCGCCGCCACAGAGTTCGATCACCCGGTAATGAAGGTTCAGCGATTGCAGGATTCTCTCGGCATGCCCGGTGAGTTCCTCAAGGGCCTTGAAGGATTCGTCGGGGCGGACAATCTGCACCAATTCCACCTTGTCGAACTGGTGGACCCGGATGATTCCGCGGGTGTCGCGTCCCGCGCTGCCCGCTTCCCGTCGCCAACAGGGGGTGTGGCCGGTCATTTTTATGGGGAGATCACTCTCCTGCAGGAGAGTCTCGCGGTAGAGGTTGGTGACCGGAACTTCGGCGGTCGGAATAAGGAACAGTTCGTCGTTCTCGGTGGGGTAGATCTCCTCCGCAAATTTCGGTAGCTGGCCGGTGCCGGTTCCGCACTCGCGCTTGACGACGTAGGGCACGCCCACTTCCTCGTAGCCGTGTTCACGGGTCTGGATGTCCAGCAGGTACTGCACCAGGGCCCGTTGCAGGCGGGCTCCGGTTCCCCGGTAAACCGGAAAGCCACTCCCCGCGATCCGTACGCCATCCTCGAAGGAGATCAGTCCGTGATGTTCTGCCAGGGCGACGTGATCCCTGGGATCGGCGATCGCAGGCTTTTCGCCCCAGGTGCGCAACTCGGGATTGTCTTCCTCGCTCGTGCCTGGCGGGATTCCCTCGTGGGGCAGGTTGGGGATGTTGAGAAGCAACTCCGTCTGACGTGCCTCGGCTGCCGAACCTTCTTCCTCCAGCCCCTTGATCTGCTCGGCGATTTTCTTCACCTGCGCCTCGATGGTGGAGCTATCCTCACCCTTCGAGCGCAAGGTGCCGATCTCCTTGGAGGTCTTTTTGCGCTCGGCCTGCAGCTGCTGTTTCCCGGTTTCGGCCTTGCGGCGTTTTTCGTCGCAGCTCAGGACCTCGTCGATCAAATCCGCCGAACCGTCGTGGCGGGCGGACAGGCGCTGCCTGATGGCATCTGGATCTTCGCGGATGGCGCGGATGTCGATCATGGGACTGCGGGCGGGATAAGAACAGTGAAGTTGCGTGAGTTCACGCGAAAACTTTGAAAAGACTAAACGGCGATCTTACGCTGGATCCTCCTTCTGCTCGGCGAGGAAGGCCTGCCGCGAGAGTTCAGCGTAAAGTCCATCAGCTTCCATTAACTGGTCGTGGGTGCCCTGTTCCACAAGGGCTCCGTCGTCCAGCACGTAGATGCGGTCCGCGTTTCGGATCGTTGACAGACGGTGTGCGATGACGAAGGCGCTGCGGTTGGCCATGAGGGCCTCCAGGGCTTCCTGGATGAGGCGTTCAGTTTCCGAATCAACCGAGGCGGTTGCCTCATCCAGCAGGAGGATGGGGGGATCCTTGAGCAGCGCGCGTGCGATCGAGAGCCGCTGTTTCTCCCCGCCGGACAGTTTCACCCCTCGTTCGCCGACGTTGGTATCCAGCCCTTCCGGGAGTTCCCTCACGAATCCTTCTGCCCGGGCGGATCTCAGGGCGCCCCAGAGATCGTCTTCATCGGCATCCCGTTTTGCCAGACAGAGGTTCTCGCGGACCGTGCCGTTAAAGAGAAATGCCTCCTGGGTCACATAGCCGAGAGCCGAGCGCAACGAGGATTTGCGTGTTTTGCTCAGTTCCTGACCGTCGATGGTGATGGATCCATTTCCGTACTCGTAGAAGCGACAGAGCAAATTCACCACCGTCGACTTGCCCGCGCCGGTGGGCCCGACCAGGGCGATGGTTTCACCCGGCCTGGCTTCGAGGGTGACCTCGTGCAGAGTCGGTTGTTTTCCGTAGGAGAAGGACACCTTGCGGAAGCGCACGTGTCCGCGCACCGGTTCGGGGAGCGGTTCACCGTCCTCGGAGTGGGGTTCATCCTCCGCATCGAGGATCTCGAAGACGCGGTCGGCGGCGGCCCGGGAGGAAAGCGCCATCTGGTTGAGTTGATGCAACTTGCCCACCGGTTCGTAGAAGAGGGAGAGCAGGAGGAAGAAGAGGACCAGATCGCCGAGTTCCATCCGGCCGTTTATCACCGCCAGACCCCCGAAGCCGAGAACGAGGACGTAGCCCACCATTCCGACAAAGGACATTCCCGGCGAGTAGAAGGCCCACCAGCGCATGATGCGCAGACTGGCCTGCCGCAGCTTGTCGGAGAATAAGTTGAAGCGTTCGTGCTCCTTCTCTTCCGCGGTGTAGGACTTGATCTGGCGAATGCCCGAGACATTGTCGTGCAGAAGGGCATTCATGTCGCTTGAGGCCTCGCGTTGCTCCCGGTAGCGATCCCGCGCGTCCTTGGTGTAAATCCATGCCCCGAGCATCAGGAAGGGGACCGGCAGGGTGGCCCACAGGGCCACGGTGACATCGGTGTAGTACATCACGCTCCCCACCGCCAGGAGCTGGATGAAGGCCACCAGGCCCAGTTCGATTCCATCGATGAGGACCCGTTCCATGGCCGCCACGTCTTCGACCACCCGCGTCATGATGTCTCCCGTGCGTCGGCCATCGAACCAGCGAAGGGGGAGTCGCTGGAGCTTTTGGTAGAGGTCTGAGCGGATGTCGAAAATGACTCGCTGCTCAAAGTGGTTATTCAGAATGATGCGCCCACAGTTCAGAACGTCCTTCAGGAAAAACCCCCCTAATCCAAGGCAAACCCAGAAGATCAGCTGCCCGTGGTGCTCGGGTCGCGGAATCACTTCGTCCACCACGTGGCCCGCCACAGAGGGGAATACAATGACACTGAGAGCCATAAGAGTGGCACAGAGCAACTGGGCGCTACCCAGTAAGGGGTAACGCCGCAGATAGCTGAGAACCCGGAGGATTGTCTTCATGGGCACGGCGGAAATAGCGTGGAGGCAAGCATTTTGTAAAGAAACTGAAGGTTTTTCCGGGAATTTTAGGGTTGTGACGGTGGAAAGCTGGTCGTTACTGTGCATCCACACCTGCCCGCTGTCCAAGATCGCCTATCGATCCACACGACACCTGCATCTGACCCGAGACCCAACCGCACTAAATAATCATGGCAAACATATTTGCGATTCTGACGGCAATCGTCCTCGCCCTCTCTGCCTTCGTCGCCTTCAAGAACAAGGGAAGGGAAGGCGAAGAGGGGAACGGTCATCAAGGATGGATCTTGAAGCGAGAGAACATGCAAGCGGCGCTCAAGCGCAAGCAGGACCATCTGGCTGACGTGGAGGCAGAGCTGGCGGAGACCGAAGGGACTCTTACGGAGTTCAATGCGGACAACGAAGTCAAAACGAAGGAGAACGCCGACCAGGAGGAGAAGAACGAAACCCTGAAGGCTGAAGTGGCTGCAATGGAGGCGTCAGCCAAGGCCAAGGCCGCGGAGGTCGCCGAGAAGGAGGACAGCATCAAGGAGTTCGGTGATGTTGATCAGGTTCTCGCCGAGTTGACCCAACTTCAGAGCGACCTTCGCCAGATTGCTCTGGATATCACCCAGGGGGAAGCCAACCGCGCGGACCTCGAAGCACAACGCACCGGGGTGGAAGCCTCGCTGGCCGATGTGCGCGAGCGCATCAGTTGGCGCGTTTCGGGCGAGAGCAACCCGGAGGCCGAGACCCGGATTCGCAGCGTCTACGCCACTCTCGGGTTCGTGACCCTGGCCGGAGGTGACAATCTCGGGATCGTGAAGAACTCCACTCTGGAAGTCCTGCGGGACGAGGAAGTCATCGCCAAGCTCAAGGTCACCACCGTGGAATCAAAAAGTGCCGCGGCGGATATCATTCCCGACTCGGCCGTTGATGGCGAGAGCGTGCAGGTTGGCGACACCGTGCGGGCCGCCCAGAAAGCCGCCCCGGAGCCTGATCCGGCAGCAGCCCCCGCCCCCAGCCCCGATCCGCTCGATGCCGATCCACTCGGTGATCCCGCGCCCGCGCCTGAGCCCGAGCCCGCGCCCAAACCCGATGAGGCGGATCCCTTCGGTTAAACCCCTTACTTTTACCCTAAAATGAAGACTATTTTTTACATTCTTTCCATCCTCGTCATCGGGGCCGCAGCTTACTTCAGCTGGGACAACTCCAATAAGGTCCAAGCTGAGATCGATCTTTTTGATAGCACTCGTGCAGTAAAAACGACGACTGAAGCCTCCATTAAGAAGCAGGAAGGGATTCTTAAGAACACCAAGCAGGAACTGGATACAGCCCAGAATCTCAACGCCGAGCTCATCGCCCAGATGGAGAACATGAAGAGCCGGGAAGTTTCCTACAACAAGTCCAAGGAAGCTGAACAGGTCAAGATTGACGAAGCCGACGCCCGGCTGGGGCAACTGGCTGAGATCAAGGCCAAGATCGACAAGGCGCTTGAGGGGGTTGATATCGCCTGGCCCCAGATTCCATCGGAGATCAAGCGCCTCCAGGAACTGCGCAAGAAGAAGGGTGACGATCTTGATCTTCTCAATGAGCACATCGCCAAGCTCACCAAGGATGTTGCCGACAAGCGTGCGTCCAATGCCCGGGAGAGCGATCGTCTGTCCAAGATCCGGACCAAGATCGCCCGCAACGCCAAGGTTGGCGCCATCACCTCGGTCAATTCGACCTGGGGCTTCGTGATCGTCAACCTCGGGACCAACAACTCGAATGTGACGGATCAGTCCAAGTTGCTGGTCACTCGCAACGGCCGGCTGCTGGGACGACTTACGCCGAACTCGGTGGAAGCCAGCCAGACCGTCTGTGACCTGAATGCGCGCGACGTCAATCCCGGTGTGCGCATCCAGCCCGGCGACCAGGTGACCCTCGCGGATTCCTCCGCCGGGCAGTAACCCGACAGGAGCGCCCAACTCAGTGCCTTTCAGACCGGTGGAGTGTGATTCCACCGGTCTTTTTCGTGATCGGGACCGAGCAGGGATGGAGTCGGCAAACGTGCCGTCATCAATCCGCGATTGTCGATCACTGGCGGCCGGTGACTGCCAACTGATTCCCACGCTTGCCAGCAGGTGACGATCTGCTACTTTTTCCGCATGAGAAAGAGCCTCCTCCTTCTGCTCCTGCTTCCCGCGGGCTGCCTTCTCTGCAGTTGCGCCGTCGATGATGGGCCCAGACCCGCGGGCCCCCCGGGAAGCGATGTGAGCGCCATGCCGTGGAACACGCCCCAACCCGGCGAGGGGCAGGGCATGCTTGGGCATATGCTCAATCGCTAGCGCCGCTTTCCCTCGGCGATAATCTCGGGGGCGGGCAGATACCGGCGGTTTGCGGGAGGGTCAACGCTTCCGCCATGGGGGTGGGGGGGCATTTCCCATGAGCACCCCCGGCAGGCCCAGAGGGCCGATCATGCCCGGTGATAGGGTTCCCCACGCTTGATGGTGAATACGCGGTAGAGCTGTTCCAGCAGGACCACGAGTGCGAGTTCATGCTGCATCGTCATCCTCGAAAGCGACCAGATCTCGTCGCAGCGCTCACGCAGTTCCGGGGGATGACCGTCTGCTCCCCCGATCAGAAAAGTGATCTTCTTGAGTCCTGTCCGGTTTTCCAGCTGCGTGATCCTTTCACTGAAGGACACAGTGTCCAGCTGGCGTCCCCGTTCGTCCAGGGCGATGCGATAGCTCCCTTCACTTCCTGCCAGCAGGGCTGATGATTCGTCGCGGCCCTTGAGGTATTCAAGAGTGACCGGTGCATAGTGTCGAAGCCGTCTGCAGTATTCCTGCACCCCCTCCGCGGCATAGGACAGCTTTGGTTTTCCGATGGCAAGCACGAGGATCTTCACGGGAACAGTCTAACGGGAGGATACGGGTGCCGACTCGTTGTTTCCCTGGAAAAGGTGGAAGCCACGCGCTACTGGGCATCCATCTGCCCCGGGGGGGATTACTGGATCTCGTCGAGAAGTCGCGGGAGAAGGTCGCTGATGGCGATC
>Ga0315316_10001888_pt1 | contig 14898 bp, 11 predicted proteins | sample M160m3416metaG_FD_203702 | JGI IMG/M metagenome (GOLD analysis project Ga0315316, IMG submission 203702) | Ammonia-oxidizing marine archaeal communities from Monterey Bay, California, United States - M1 60m 3416 | ecosystem: Environmental > Aquatic > Marine > Intertidal zone | place: USA...
GATTTAGTAAATACTCTAGTTGCTATGGAGGCGGAAGAAAAGAATGCAACCATTGGAGCTGGAATTTTAGATATTCTTCCAGATCAGTTTGGGTTCTTAAGACCTCCTGGTCAAAAGAATTCCCCAAATGACATTCATATTTCAAGAAGCATCATAAGAAAAAATAAGCTACGTCAGGGAGATTTTGTTCTCGCTCAAATTGATTTTCCAGAAGAAGGAGGGTCTCAGAGATATCCGGGAGCTATTAAGGTTGAGGCAGTTAATGGTTATTCAGTTGAACAAATAGAGAATAGAGTTAATTTTGATAAATTCACTTCTATTTATCCTAATGAACAAATAATTTTAGAAAATGAACCTAAGGTAATGTCTTCTAGGATCATAGATTTAGTTTCTCCCATTGGTAAAGGTCAAAGAGCATTAATTGTTGCTCCACCTAAGGCAGGAAAAACTATATTACTTAAAGATATAGCCAATTCCGTGGAAAAAAATTCACCAGAAATAAAATTAATAGTTGCTTTAATTGGTGAAAGGCCTGAAGAAGTAACTGATATGAGAAGATCAGTCAAAGGAGAAGTATTCTCTTCTACTTTCGATGAACCTGTTGAAGATCACTGTAAAACATCTGAAACAGCTCTTGAGAGAGCTCGAAGACTTGTAGAGTCTGGAGAAAATGTAGTCCTTCTACTTGATTCATTGACTAGACTTGGAAGAGCTTACAATATTGCGGTCCCTTCCTCTGGGAAGACTCTTTCAGGAGGTATGGATCCTTATGCTCTTTATCCGCCTAAGAAATTTTTTGGAGCTGCTAGGAATTGTGAAGAAGGTGGAAGCCTAACAATAATTGCTACAGCGCTTGTTGATACTGGAAGTAGATTAGATGATCTGATTTATGAAGAATTCAAAGGTACTGGAAATATGGAGCTTCATTTAGATAGAGGCTTAGCAGAGAGAAGAATATGGCCTGCTATTAATATAGAGAAGAGTGGTACAAGACACGAAGAACTTCTTCAAAACGAACTTACCTTAAGCAAAATAACCCAAATTAGAAGAATCATGGCAGCATTCCCATCAGATAATAATGAAAAAACGTGGACAGAAAAAATTGTAGATGGACTAAAAGCCGCAAAAGGGAATCAAGATTTCCTCGATAATATGCAAGCTTATTTGCAAGATCAAAAAGACTAAAGTTTTTCTAACAAGTTAATAATAATAATTATTAATTAAACCTAATTCTTAAAGAAAATTAGAATTCTGTAATAAATGTCTTTAGGGGAAAATATTTGGGGAAATTTCAATAAATGTTTTTTTAGAACATGATTATTGTTAAAAATATGTTAATTTTGAGATGAATTTTGATTTTTATTAAAACTCGTAAAAAAAAACGTTGACCTTATTTATTTTTTTAGGCTATATTTTATTTCATAACTTTAAATTTATTTATTTAAGTTTGGATTAATCAAGAACTATATGAACAATTTGCTGCAAAATTAATTTTTTGTGCAATTCGTTGTAAGAATTGTTGATTTCTCTGAAAATTTTAGATAAAGTAGGATAAGGTTTATTAATAGCTACTGCTGTTTATTTATATAGACGTGTAGTTATTGAGCCAATAAAACATAAAATATTCATGAGAGGTAGTATCGAGATGAATACATTAAAACACATTGCGACCAGAGCAATAGTTTTTGTGCTTGCACTTTCAATATTAATTCCTGCACTTGTTGTTGCTGGGGATAATAATGTTGTGGAAGCAGAAAGTCTTGCTTCGGTTTATTTAACAAACAAAGGAACAGCTAAAACTACAGAAAGTAGCCCGCCATCAGCGAGAGCTAACCCTGCTAGTAGAAGTAATGTTTCAACATTGTATGCAACAATGACAGACGTTGACACTGCTAATGCAACTAAAAACTCACACATTTTAGATTCAAATAAAATTGTGATAACGGTTACAGAGTCTGATTTCAACACTAAGGTTGCTACAACTGGTGTGGAAAACGACGTAGCGGATGCTTCTGCAACTCACGATGTCGGAGACACTCCGGTTGCTCAAGGGTTAGCAGGAAGTCCTGTTATTGACTCTGATGGAGACGGTGACTTAACCGACGAAATCAGTGTTATTGACTGTGCTGAAGGTGAAACTCCTGTATGGTCAGGTACAGCCTGGACTGGTACTTGTAATGGAAGTACAGCTGTTTGGCAGATTGTTTCCGTTGCAAACGGTGACTCAGCTACTAACTCAACTTCACGCCCAATGGTAACTATAATTTCTAATGTTGCAAACGGTGGTGGTGCATTAGGATCTGGTACACTTGCTGACACTGACGACCTATATATAGGTTATTACTCATCAGCAGTAAACACATTTGATGTTACTGCATGGTCTACCGTTCAATTAGAATCAAACGCAAGTGTTATTTCAGTTGTTGAAACTGGAAGAAACACAGGTGTATTCGAAGCTGAATTCCTAATAGCTGATACAGAAGGAGCAAACGATAACGTAAATGCAACTTCTGCTACTTGGGATACCGCAGCTAACGATACGGCTGAAGGTGGAAGATGTGACGCAGGCGGACAAAACGCTGCAGTTGCTAACAACGCTGGAGGTCCTGGTACATTAGCAGATGGTAGATACGACCGATCAAACGGTGTTGATGCTGACTGTGAAATCCTTTCAACAAACGTAGATGTTGCTGGTGCAACCGTTGCTCAAAACGCTACTGGTCAAACTATGACAGTGGGTTCTTTACCTGCTGGGCAGAAAATTCATGACCTAGATGCTGATGGGGTGCTTCACGATGAAGTATTTATATCAACTCATTCAACTCAAGGTTTTGGTGCTGCCAATTTAGGTTTCACTGTTGACGGAGCAATTGAAGGAACTGGTATTACATGTGGAGGATCGCTTGCTAATTGTACAAATGGTACAGGTGGTTCAATCGTTTTGACATATACCCTTGATGGTGCAGCTATAACTGATGATACATCTGATAAAGGTGTAGCTTCTATAAGATTAGAAAATAATATTGTAGACGCCGCTAAGGTTGATGGAGCTGCTGCTGGTGCAATAAGCAACACAGTAACTTCAGCTGACCTTCTTTCAAATAGAGTGGGTTCTGACACTATCTCTACTGGAGGTGGTTCTATAACACACGCTACAAACATTAAGACTGCTGTTCCAACACTTGGTACAGACAGAACTCCTGTTGTAGAAGCTCAGGCAAACTCTACTATCACAGTTCAATATAAAGATTTGACTGATAGTAACACTGGTACAACTGCTACTACAGGAACTAAGGTAAAGGCAACTGCAACAATTGATGTTTCAGCTCCTACACCTATAGTTTCTAGCCCAACAAGTGGCTCTTCATTCAAAGACAGACAACCTTCATTTGCTGGTTCAGCCACAGATATTGGTTCTGGTCTTGATGTTAGTACAGCTACTCTTTACATAGACGTTCTTGATGATGGAGCAGACACTGCTGCTACTTTAGAATCTACTTCAGGTTCTTGGTTAGGTGGAGCTGGGTCTATTAATCTACAGGACGAATATAGGGCAGTTGCAGGAACTCTTGATAACACAACTACTATGGTAGACGGTGTTACAAGTATTACATGGACAATTTCTACCTCTACAAACATTCCATGTCTAACTGTAAATGACGATTCATCAACTGAAAATTCACTTGGTGGAGCAAGTCATACAAACTTTGCAAATGTTGCTACAACATGTGCATCAGCTAAATCTGAGCCAGATGTTTCTCTAGACTACTTCAGTTCTGTAACTGACTTAGCTGGAAACAGAGGATTCAGTGATGCTACAACAACAGATACAAATGATGGTCCTTCATTGAAAGACAACTATTCTTTCAATATTGATGAATTGAAACCATCTCTAGATTCTGCTAATACTGAAACCGGTGTTTACTGGAATGCAGGTACAACAGCAGAAAAAACAGGTGACGCAACTAGAATAGTGGTAGCTTTTGATGATGAATTATCAGCAGCTCCTGCTTCTTCTTTCGAGGTTACTACTGATGCAGGTACTGTTCTTACTCCTCTTTCAACAGAAATTGGTACTAAGGGTACAACTGCCGCAGGTGCAGCTTATGATGAGAGAAAAAATGTGTACCTAACTCTTGGATCTGCTTTGGCAACATCTGAGACACCAAAAGTTAAATTAGTTGGTAACGTAACAGACTTGGCTGGAAACAGTAATAAATCTGGAAATGTTGCTAATGCGCTTGATAAAATCAAACCTACTTTAACATTGGCTCTATCAGGTGGTTCTGGAACTGGAACAGGTTCAGATGATTCAATTGGACTAACAAAAAAATCAATGACTTTCACAATTACTACTTCTGAAGTTCTAAGTGGAGTACCAACAATTTCTATATTCTCTGAAGATTATGGAACAGGTGCATCATATGGAGCTATTGGAGATAATTTAGACTTGACTACGACAGCAGCAGGTGCTTCAAAGACACTTACTGTTACAACTATGACAGTTGTTGATACAGATAAAGATGGTAGCTTATTAGACGAAGTTGTTCTTTCAGCTTCTACTGCTGAACCTCCTTCTGCTTCTGTATTGGTAAATCTAGCTGTTACTTCAGTTACAAACGACGGAGAGAATGTAATAATTATTGTAAAAAATAATAACTCTGCTGCTCTAGATGGTGGAGCTGACGAAATAAAACTAGATGGAAACATAAATGCTGCATATAGCGCAACAAGTGATCAAACTTCTGCTGAAGGAACTGTAACTGCTGTTGCTGTTGATTCAACAACATACACAGCTACATTTGATGGATCTGATACAGGTTTTTCAGATGCTTCAACTAAAGATTCAAAAGCAGTTGTACTAAGCGCTAATGACGTAAACTCAAATACAGGTACATTAGGTTCTAGGGATCAATCTGCCTCTTCTGGACTATATAAGTTCAGACTTGACAGAACTGCTCCAGTACTAGTGAATGATCCAGATGGTGATGGCACTGTTGGGTCTTCTACAACACTACCAAGACCATATGTGATTTTTGAATTCACAGATAATTCTAAGGTAGATGTAAAATCAGCTTCATTCGGTGGAGATGATGTACTTGCTAAATTAGCTACAACAAACAATAAGAAGTACTTTATGGTACCAGAATCTGACTTGTCTGCTTCAACTTATGCAATAAAAGCAAAAGGTACAGACTTAGCAGGAAACGCTGGAGCTGAAGGTACTTACAACTTGAAGGTTACTTCAAGAAAAGATTATAAAGCTACTATACTAGCTGGTTGGAACTTAATGTCGTTCCCATCAGATCCAATAGCAAGTGGAGTTTCTGCAGTGTTTACTAATGCAGGTATTGACCAAGTTGTTGGATATGATGCAATGTCTAAAGGTTCTCCATGGGCTGTAGCTACTAAAGATACTGCTACAGGGCTATTCTCAGGTGGATTGAGTTCAATCTCATCTGGTAATGGTTACTGGGTACATTCTACAGAATTCTCAAGTCAAGCAGTTTCATTGACTGGACCAGAAGGGCCTAGTGCTTCTGCTCCACCTTCAATTGAAGCTATTTCACTTGCAAGTGGATGGAACTTAGTTGGTATCACAGATTCAACTAAGGCTTTGACTCAAGCTAACGCAGGAACAATTTATAAAGGTGTTGAAGATTACTTAGGAGCCGCAGGTGGTTCATCAGTAACTAAAGCATTCTCTTATAACACTACTAACTTGGCATGGAGTGCAAAAGATCTTACCTCCTCTGGTAATGATGTATTGATTGGTGAAGCATACTGGGTATTTGCAAAACCAGATGCTAATGGAATGCTAACACCAATAGTTCCATAAGGAATTTAGAATAGCTAAAATAAAAAAAAGCAGTCTGAAATATGACTGCTTTTTTTTATTTAAATTCTTTATAATATATATATAAAGTTACAAAATTTTAACTATGATAAATAAATTTATATTATTCGTATTCTCTGTTTTACTTGTTTCAGCTTCTGTGTTTTATACTGAAAACGAAGCTTCCGCACAAGATATACCTGAACTGCATATGATAGTTTTGCAAGGTGATATATTTATATCTGGTAGTAAGAATACAGATATTGATGGTTTGATGCTAAGCGCTAAGATTGATAATACTATAGTTGCTTCAGTAGAAATTTCTAAAGGTACAACTAGTTCTAGGTATGTTTCATTTGAAATTGGACCTGATGAATCCCTTGAAGGAAAAGATATAGAATTTTGGATTGGTAATCAGATGGCAATCCAATCAATTCCATTTGGACCTACTACCCCAAGTGGTACTTACTGTGCAGGATGTAGCTGGGTTTTACCTTTATCTAAAACACTTGATTTAAATTTCTCTGCGTTTCCAGTAGCTACACCAACTCCAATTCCAGCCTCTGCATCTCCAGCTTTTCTAACAGGTAACTTAATTTTCGGATCTATATTATCTGCACCCCCTGAACTATCTGTAATTGATGCTTATATAGGTGATGAACTTGTGGGTACAGGTACAGTCAGTGGTCCTGATTTTAGTATAACTATTGATCCAGGTACTGTTGAATATATTGGTAAACAAGTTACATTCGTTATTGCTGGAACTAATTCTAAAACATCTTACGCCTTTGTTGAAGATGATTTTCAAACTTCTTTTAAGCTATTTTTTCCGGAATATATTCCACCAGCTCCGACACCTACACCAGTTCCATTAAATACTCCAGTGCCTACTCCAACTGCTGTTCCTGAACCTACAAGAACTCCAACTCCGCTGCCTGAACCAACGGCAACTTATACAGCTACTCCTACTCCTACTCCTATTGTTTTTACCTCTTCTAATGAAGATTCTATTATATCTGCAGAAGCATCTGATGGAGGATGTAATTCTAGAGGTGGAGGTCCTGCAAGTCTTGGATTGTTAATGCTATCAATGGCTCCACTATATTTGATTAATAGAAGTAGGAAAAGAAAGATAAAATAATTTAGTCATGGATATTACGTGGTTAGGAGATAATTCCTTTAAAATTAATGATGGTGTTATAGATGTTATTATCAATCCATCAATAAAAACTGTTGACGATAATATAATAACTGAAAGCACAGTAATGCTTTGCACTGAGTTAAATAATGATTATAAAACAGAACTTACCAAGCTTGATTCTCCTGGTGAATTTGAAATCAATAATGCTTCTATTCATGGAGTTGCTAATTCTGTCATGAAGGAACAGGATCGTTTTATCTCAACATGCTACAGAATTGAATCTAGAGGCTTGTCTATTGCTGTAATTGGGATGATTGGTTCTCCATTTGATTCAGAGGCTCTCTCTGTGCTAGCTTCTTCCCATGTTGTTTTATTTTCTCCAGACAATAAAAATGTTGATTCTGAAATATTAGCTAATACTATAAGATCAATTGAGTCAAGAAAAATTTTAATTTCTGGTTTTGATAGATCAAATAAAAAACCGTCTAAGAATTTAGAGGCGATAATAAAGGTTTTAGGAATTAAGGACTATGAACCAAAAAATAAAGCTTCATTCACAATTAGCTCATTTGGTGACGCTCAGGAAATAATTATTCTAGAAAATTAATTTTTTATACAAGTTTTTATAATATAAGTTATATAATTGAACTATTAATTATAATTTTTTATGACACAACAAAAAGAATATTATCAAATACTTGGTGTATCTAGAGACGCATCAGAAGAAGAAATAAAAAAAGCTTTTCGTCAGCAAGCCTTAAAGTATCATCCTGATAGAAATCAAGAAGCAGGTGCTGATGCTAAGTTTAAAGAAATAAACGAAGCATATCAGGTCCTAAGTGACCCAGAAAAACGTAAACTTTATGATCAGTATGGATACGAAGGTTTAAAAAATGCAGCTAATGGTATGGGTGGATTTTCTGGATTTGAAGACTTAGGTGGTTTTGGAAGCATCTTTGATGCCTTTTTTGGAGGAGGCTCTTCTTCTTCTGAATCACAGGGTGCTAGAGGTAATGATTTAGAAATTCCTGTAATAATATCTTTTGAAGAATCTGCTTTTGGAACAGAGAAAGAAGTAACTGTAGATAGGTATGAAATTTGTACTTCATGCAAAGGTTCTAAAGCTGAACCAGGAACAGATACTTCTACATGCTCTTCCTGTAATGGATCAGGTAAAGTAACTAGACTACAAAAAACTTTTTTTGGTCAATTTCAACAAGTTTCAACCTGCTCTTCATGTGAGGGAAATGGCGTTCAAATTTCAAAAAAATGCACAAGCTGCTCAGGTAATGGAAGAAAGCGAAATCATAGAAAATTAGCCATTACTATACCTGCTGGAATTGAAGATAATTCAAAGCTTAGAATGAGAAACCAGGGTGACTCTGGATTAAAAAAAGGCCAGGAAGGTGATCTTTATGTATCTGTTCGAGTTAACTCCCATGAAAAATTTGAAAGAATGGCATCAGATATTTTTTCAACTGAAAATATAAATGTTGCTCAAGCAGTACTTGGAGATACGATTAATGTGCAGACTCTTGATGGAGAAATTGAACTAAAAATACCTAAAGGTATTCAATCGGGAAAAAAAATAAGATTGAATAATAAGGGAGTTGTTTCTATTGGTAGAAATAATAGAAGAGGTAGCCATATAATTACAATCAATGTAGTCATACCTTCAGATATAAATTCAGAACAAAAGGATCTTTTTGAACAATTAAAAGAATCCTTAAATAACTAATGATAAAAGATTCTTTAATAGAATTAAGTCTAATAATTAAGAATGAATTTGTTGAACCTGTTTCTTATGTTTTTAAGAAATTTTGCGATTATGATTTTGTTATATCAGAAGAAATTGAATATAGCCCTGATGAAAATGAGGATCGTCCTGTTACAGAATTTATAACTATAAAGTCATACTTGGAAGATCTTGATGATCAAAAAGAAAAGATTTCATCTATTCAGGGGTCTTTGGCTCTTATACGATTAGTTTGTGATATTCCTGAACTTACTATAAGGAAAATCTTTAAGAAAGATTGGGCTGAACAAAAATTTCCTGCAATTGAAGTAGGTGAAAAATTTATAATTACAAATGATAAAAAATTTACTTCTGAATCTAAAATAATTATTAATATTAACCCGGGATTAGGATTTGGAACTGGACATCATCCCACTACAAAAATGATGTTAGAAAACATAGAAAAATATGATTTAAAATCAAAAAGTGTTTTAGATTTTGGATGTGGATCAGGAATTTTATCTATAGCAGCAAAAAAATTAAATGCAAAAAATATTGTAGCTATTGATACTGATGATTTAGCCATTAGTTCTGCGAAAGAGAATTTAAATTTTTCTAAATTATCTTCTATTGATTTAAGAGTAGGATCAATTGAAATATTAGAAGCTGATACAAAATTTGATTTTATTTTTGCAAATATTTCCTCAAGTATCATAACAAAATATTCAGATATTTTAATTTCAAGAATGAATAAAAATGGAATATTATTATGTTCAGGCATATTAAATATTCATACTGAAAAAACTCTTTTAAGATTAGAAAAATCAGGATTTAAGCTATTAAGTTCTTATCAAGAAGATGATTGGAGCTGTTTGGAGATGAAAATTGTTTAGAATATATTATCCTAAAAAATTAGACGAATATATTGAAATTTCAGATAATAAATCTCATAAAATTTCATCTGTATTGAGAATGAAAAAAGGAGAAAAAATAAATATTTTTGATGGAAAAGGAAATTCTCAAATAATGGAAATTATAGAGCTTAATAAAGATAAAATAAGTTTAAGAAGAATTTACTCAATAGTCAAAAAACAGAAAAAACAACCTGAAGTAATCTTAGCTGTTTCACTTATCAAACTTTCTAGATTTGAAATTGCTATAGAAAAAACATCTGAATTGGGAGTTTCAAAAATAATTCCTTTAATTACTGAAAATACAAACGATATTTTTATTAAAAGAATTAATAATAATAGATTAGATAGAATGAGAAATATTTCAATTTCTGCATCAGAGCAATGTGGAAATGATTTTATATCTGAAATTGAATCTCCTTTAACATTGGAGCAAATTATGAGTCTAAAAGATGAGGATACTGGACTAATTTTGTTTTATGAAAACTTAAAAGAAATAAAAAATAATTCTATAGATATTAAAAGATTTAAGAAAATTATAGTACTAATAGGTCCTGAAGGAGGTTTCTCTGATGAAGAATTTCAAAACTTACAAAATAAAAGTATTGTATTAAGCTTGGGAGAACATATCTTGAGAACAGAAACTGCAGCAATTTGTGCTATTCATGAAATAAATTCTTTACTCAGAATTACTCCTTAGAATCCTCTCTACTCAACAAATCATTAATTCCAATTTGAGGACCCTTATCATTAAATAATACTTCATAAATTTCATTTATAATTGGAGCTTGAATTTTTTCTTTATTTAAAATTTCTTTTATTATTTTTGTTGAGTTGATTCCTTCAATTGTTCCTTTTATTTCTTTTTTTGCAGAATCTATATGAATTCCTTTAGCTAATAATGATCCAAGTTGATTATTTCTACTATTTTGATTGAAACATGTAGTGATTAAGTCTCCTAATCCAGAATTTCCAAATATTGTTTTTTCTTTTCCACCGAAAAATATAATTATATTTTTCATTTCATTTAAGCTCCGTGTTATATATGAGGCCATTGAATTGGTACCTAAATTATATTCTTGAATAATTCCAGCTCCGATTGCAAATATATTTTTTAATATCCCACCAATTTCTATTCCTATAATATCGTTTGAACTATATGCTCTAAATTTTTCACTATTAAAAAGCTTTCTAATTTCTTCTTCTAATCTTTTATCAATTCCAATTACTGTAGTAGCTGGTAATCCTTGATATATTTCAGCAGAAATATTTGGCCCTGATATAACTCCAATATTTTTTTTATCTACATTTGTATTTTCTATTAAGTACTGAGAAATAGTTTTTTTTGAGTCTTGTTCAAACCCCTTAATAGCACTAATTATTATTTTTTCTTTGGATAAAAATTTACTTATATTTTCTAAATTATTCTTAATTGAAGCACTTGGGATAGCAAGTATTATTAATTGTGATTCTTTTATTATCTTTTTATAGTCACTTGAAGTAGTTATATTTTTATTTAATTTATAATTTATCTTTCTTTTTATTGATCTTTCGTAATTAAGCTTTTCTTCCTCTTTTGAATTTCTAACTAGAATTGTTAAATTTTCACTATTTTCAACTAAAATATTTGATAGAGTAATTCCCCATGAAGTGGATCCGACTACTGCAATTTTTTTTATATCTTTCATAATTAAAATAGTTTATTTTCTTCTTTACGTATAAGCCTAGAAATATTTGTTTTATGCTTATAAATAATTAACAAAGGAACGATTAATAATAAAAAATATTCTAAAGTCAGCATATTATAAATAATCATAAATAAAATTATTAGTATAGAAATTAAGCATCCCAAAATTGCTCCTAAAGACACAAATCTTGTTTTATATATTAATGGTATTGCTAAAAGTAAACCTATAAAGATATATGGAACTATAACTATTACAGATCCAAATCCCGTTGCAACTCCTTTGCCTCCTTTAAATTTATGATAAATAGGATAGCAATGACCCAAAACTAAAAATATACAACTTAGGATTTTATATAAGTCTTCTTCAAAATACAACATAATAAATAAAATGGGAACTAAACCCTTTATTATGTCTAAAATTAGAACGATTATGCCGGGTTTTAATCCAATTGTTCTATGTATATTTGTTGCTCCAGGGCTTTTGGAGCCTAGATCTCTTACATCAACTTTATAGAATATTTTACCAATCAAAGTTCCTGATTGAATAGATCCAAAGAGATATGAAAAAATAGGTAATAAAAAAAACAAGAATATATTCATCTACGTTTACCCTTAACAAACCTTAAGCTAATTGGACAACCAGAAAAATCAAAATTATTTCTTATTTGATTTTCTAAATATCTTTTATAACTAAAATGTATCAAGTCATAATTTCTAGATTCAAACTTAAATCCAGGGGGACTTGTTTTATATTGCGAGATAGAAAATATTTCTGGAGTTTTTTTACCTTTTGAAGCAGGTTGATTTCTTGATATTGCATCAATAAAACAACTATTTAATTCTTTTTGACTTATTCTTTTTATAGAATTTTCATACACTTCTATAGCTTTTGGGATTATTTTTTCTATATTTAGATTATTCAAAGCTGACGTTAGTAAAATAGGTATATTGGGTATATGATCAAATTTTTCTTCTATTTGATTGATTATTTCATTTTTCTGATCATTTGTTACAAGATCAAATTTATTCATAAGTATAATACATGGCCTCATAAGATCTTTTATAAAACCAGAAATATGTAAATCTTGTGCTGTAATCATTTCTTCTGCGCTAAGAACTAATACACAAACATCAGCATTTTCTACTGATTTTATAGTCCTAATTGAGGAGTATTTTTCTATTCCTCGTTCAATTTTCCCTCTTCTTCTTAATCCTGCTGTGTCAATAAATTTAATATTTTTATCATCGTATTTGACAGTATAATCAATACTATCTCTTGTAGTACCTGGGATGTTACTGACAATAGATCTGTTAGATTCTGTAAGTAAATTAAAAATACTAGATTTTCCTACATTTGGGTGTCCAACTATTGATAATTTTATTTCTTCGGAATCTTTAGGAACATTTTTAAATTCTTTACCCAAAACTTTTTCTAATAGTTCTACTATTCCTCTATTGTGGTAAGCACTTATTTTTACACTTTCAAATTCATTAATACTAGAAAAATCTAAAGAATTAAACTCATCAACAGGAAGATCTAGTTTATTAATAGCGATAACAGCTTTTTTGTTATTTTTTCTTACTAGCCTAAGTACTTCTTCATCCAGTGGATTGATCCCTTCTCTTCCATCAACCATAAAAATCAACTTATCACTATCTTTGATCGCATTTAGAGCTTGGTCTGTTATGGAGTTTTGAAAATCTTCACTTGAATTTTTATCTATACCCCCAGTGTCTATTAGGATGAAATTTTTATCATTCCAAGAGGTATTAGTTGAAATTCTATCTCTAGTAGTCCCTGAAACATTAGAAACTATAGATATTCTTTCTCCAGCTATTCTATTGAATAATGTAGATTTACCTACATTAGGTCTTCCAATTATAGAAACAATCATTTGATAAGTACTTTTTTTTATTATTACATAAATTAGATTATGTAATCCATAAGACCTGTTTGCGCCCATAGCCTATTTTCCGCTTGATCAAACACTATTGATCTTGGGTCATAAAGCAAACCGTCTTCTATTTCTTCTCCTGGATGAGCTGGTAGATCGTGCATAAATTTCACATTTTTATTCGCATTATCTAAAACAGAAGAAGTTATTTGAAATTCTGAAAAATCTATTAATCTTTTTTTCTGTTCAGATTCTTGTCCCATACTTGCCCAAACATCAGTATAAACAATATCTGAATTTTTAACTGATTCAATAACATTATCAAAGTTCTTAAAATTTCCGCTTTTTAATTTTGTAAAATAATTTATGGTATTTTTATCGAACTCATATCCTTTAGGAGAAGCTATATTGAAATTTCCTCCAAGGGATAAAACGGCATATGCTAAACTTTTTGCAACATTATTACTGTCACCTATGTATGTAATTGTATTATCTTTAACTGTACCTAATGTCTCAGTTATGGTCATTACATCTGCTAACGCTTGACATGGATGCTCATCATCGGTGAGTGCATTTATTACCGGGATACTAGAAAATTTTTCAAATAATTCAATTTTTTCTTGCTCAAAAGTTCTTATTATTGCTAAATCTCCCATTCTGCTAACAACACTTGAAACATCTTCTATAGGCTCTCTAACACCCATTCCAACTTCTTCTGGAGAAAAATATATAGGATTCCCACCTAATTTTTGAACACCTATCATAAAAGATAACTTAGTTCTTAAGGATGGTTTATCAAATAAAAGAACTGCTGATTTATCCTTAAGTGAATTAGATTTTTTACCATTCTTGAAATCTATACCAAGACTTATAATAGCGTTTAAATCATTAGTGCTACAATCACTAATTTTAACAAGATTATTTAACATCAAGCAGGTTTGAAAACAGGTAATTTTTGACCATCAGCATCAATGAAATCTACCATTAGATCCATTCCTATTTGTAGATTTTCTGGTTCAGGGTCTACACCAATTATTCTTGTTGGCATATTGACACCTTCTTCTAATGTTACAATAGCTGCAATATAAGGAAGATCTTCTACAAAACTTGGATGTGGAGCAGCATGCACTATTGTGAAAGTATAAAGCTTAGCTTTCCCTGAAGCTTCTATCCATTCAACGTCTCTACTTCCATCTTTTGTAGATACAGCTCTTGGATAAAATTGTATATGATCTCCAAACTTTTGAATTAACAGTTTGTTTTCATTTGCAGCTTCCCAATATTTATCAGATTCTGGTTGTGGAATTGGTTTTATTTTATCGCTCATTATTTTTTCCTTTTATTATTCTTAAAGATTTTTTTCTATTAGTTAGACGTAAGTAGTACAGTTCCAGTACTTGATAATAATCCTCCAGTACCATGCGCTAATGCAATATCACATTTATCTAATTGTCTTTTTCCTGTTTCACCTCTTAATTGTCTAACAGCCTCGATTACTGTGAAAATTCCATACATTCCTGGATGAGTGTAGGATAATCCTCCCCCATTCGTATTTAATGGAAATGCACCTCCAGGTGCAGTAACTTGATCAGCTACAAAATCAGGGCCTTCTCCAGGTCCACAAAATCCTAAACTTTCTAAAGTTGCAAGAACTGTGTAAGTGAAAGAATCATATATCATAGCTAGGTCAATA
>Ga0315316_10001890_pt1 | contig 14892 bp, 15 predicted proteins | sample M160m3416metaG_FD_203702 | JGI IMG/M metagenome (GOLD analysis project Ga0315316, IMG submission 203702) | Ammonia-oxidizing marine archaeal communities from Monterey Bay, California, United States - M1 60m 3416 | ecosystem: Environmental > Aquatic > Marine > Intertidal zone | place: USA...
TCTGACCCGCCTCGGGCGTCGGACAAACGAAAACGACAGCCCCGAAGGACCGCCGCTCGATGAACGTATTGCCGTGATTTTGCTTATGCGGCCTTCCTGCGCTGTGCGTATCCGAGACCGACGAGGCCGAGGCCGAAGATGGCCAACATGCCGGGTTCCGGGACTGATGCGAAAGTAACGTCAATCAGTACGAAACCCCCTAGTTGGGTACTCCCGATTCCGCCGTGTAGTGCGTACACGGTATTCGCATCGAAAGTTATCCGCGACGCATCAAATGACCCGATATTGGTTGAGTTAAGCGACGCGCTGGTGATTGCCGGCAACAGCTCCAAGAGGTCAGAGAAATCAAAACCATCAAAGTGGGTTCCGCTCGCATAGTTCAGATTCACATGGTTTATGAGTATTTGGTTTGCAGAGATGCCCACGGAAGAGCCAAAAAATATCGATGGGCATTCGACCCCTGCTCCGACCACCGCATCCTGTTGGTTACCCAGAAACACGGTTCCCAAATTCGGGTACTTATATTCCGCGCGAACCGTGTGCCCGATGAAGGATGCTTGCCAGCCGCGTTGCATTTAACGACAATCCACATCGCCGAAAGCGACCCCTCGGCAATCCCATGGCCGGAGCATCGATGACCAATCCCAATCCGCCGCTCAAGATGAAGCGGAATATCGCTTTGCTGGCCGTGTGCCAGGCGGTTTTCAATACCTCCACCGGTATCGTGATGTCGGTCTCGGCGCTGGTCGGCCTGGCGCTCGCCTCCAATAGCGCGCTGGCGACTTTGCCGCAGGCCCTGCAGTGGGAAGCGACGGCTGCGCTGTCCATACCGCTTGCCTATATCATGCGCCGATTCGGCCGCAAGGCGGGGTTTATATTCGGCGCGCTGATGGGGTCGACCGGCGCATTGATCGCGGCGATGGCGATTTTTCAGGGATCGTTCGCCCTGTATTTGGTCGCCATCCTGTTTTTCGGCGCCTATACAATCTCCGGTCATTCGTTCCGTTTTGCCGCCGCTGAAGTGGCCGATGACAAATCGCGCAGCATCGCCATTTCCCTGGTGATCGGCGGTGGTCTCGTCGCTGCTTTTGTCGGGCCGGAAATCTCCAAATGGACCCACGATGTCGCGGCGGCCTGGCTCGACAATGACTCATTCGCCCGCGCGGTCGAATTCATTTGCGGGCCGGGTATTGCTGCCGTCACCGCAGCGGCAGAACCGGGAAGCCGCACCCCGCCCTATCAGTTCGCCAGCACTTTCCTCGTGCTTGCCTTCATTCCCCTGCTGCTGATTGCCGTGGTTTTGTGCGTCCGGTTCCCGCCGGTGGTGAAGCAGACCTTCGAGACGTCGGGCCGCGCGCTCGGCACAATCGCCAGACAACCCGCGTTTATCGTCGCCGTCCTGTGTGCGGTGATCGGCTGGGGCGTGATGGTCCTGATGATGTCGGCAACGCCGCTGGCGATGGTGAAAGAGTATGGCTACAGCTACGTCGATGCAGCCCTGGTTGTCCAATGGCACATGTTCGGCATGTACGCGCCGTCGTTTTTCACCGGGTGGCTGATCGGAAAGATCGGCCTGCTGAACGTTCTTATTGCCGGGCTGGTCCTCTCTCTGGCGGCCGCATTGATCGGTTTGTCCGGCCATTCGCCCGCCTTTTTCCTCGCCGCTAATATCTGTGTCGGTATGGGCTGGAATTTTCTTTTTGTCGGCTCGACCGCACTGCTGACCAAGACCTACCGGCCCGAAGAAAAGAACAAATCGCAGGGCCTCAACGATGCGCTGGTGTTTCAGTCCGTGGCGGCCTTTTCATTCTCCGCCGGTCTGCTGCACAACGCGATCGGGTGGGAATCGATCTGCATCGTGCTGCTGCCGTTCATCGCGATCGTCTTTGCGGCGGTCCTGTACCTGAAGTTCAAACCGGGTGCTGCGCCTGAAGGCATGGTGCGGCCCGCCGTCGCGGCGGCTGAATAAACCGGCGCAGTCTTCCGAACGGCTGCGGCGTCCTATTTTCGATCCATTCTGTTCTTCGTGTGCCGCGTCGGCACGGCCTCTAGGGGGGCGTCGGGCCAGGGGTGTTTGGGATAACGCCCTTTCATCTCGGCCTTCACCTGGGGATAGGTATTATGCCAAAAGGCCTGAAGGTCCCGGGTGATCTGCAAGGGCCGCCCTGCCGGGGACAGCAGGTGTATGCTCAATGCTATCGCGCCATCGACGATACTCGGCGTCTCGGTTGCGCCAAACATTTCCTGTAACTTTACCGGCAATACCGGTGCCGCAGGATCGGTGTAATCGATGCGGATGCTCGACCCGCTGGGCACCGTGAAGTGGCTGGGGACCTGTTTTTCCATGGTTTGCAGAATCGACCAGTCGGCCTGGGCTTTCAGGATGGCCAGTATGTCCAGCGCTTTCAGATGCTGCAATCGGCTCATGCCGGCCAGATAGGGCAACAACCAGTCTTCAAGCGTCTCAAGCAGGGCACTGTCCGACAGGTCGGGCCCGTTACCGGTGGCCTGATGGAAACACACAACGCGCTGGCGCCATGCTACGGCTTCCTTGCCCCAGGGCAGGCAATCGAGCCCGATATCGCGGATGCCCTCGACCAGGGCGTTCGCAATCTGATCGCCGGGAATGTTCCTGGCCGGGGCATCGTTGAGCACCAGGGCATTCAGGCGTGTTTGCCGGCGGGCGATCACAGCGCGGCTTTGGCTATCCCAGACAGCGGTTTCCCCCGCGCGAATATCGCTCTCAAATAGGTGTTCGATGGTTGCGGCAGATAGGGGCGCGGCGATGCGGATGCGGGCGTCCCGCGCGGCGCCGTTGAGCACCGCAATCGCGAGATGGGGCGCATCGCGGAGCGCATCCTCCGCCGGCAGCACGGCCCCCTTGCCATTGCTCAGGCGGTACCGCGGGTCGCCGCCGGGGCGGCGTTCCGCAATCCGGTCCGGATAGGCGAGGGCGACCAGGGCGCCGATCCGTTCATCCGGGGGCACATCAAGGGCGTGACCGGTTTTCTTTGGCGCCCGCCCCAGCCATTGCTTCGCGAGCGCCTTGGACCGGCTGAGGGAATTGTGATTTACGATCAGGCTTGTATGTTCGTCCCTCAGGGCGCTCACCCGCAAGGTCAAATCCACCGCGACGGGATTGCGGCCGTCCTGCTGGGCAATATCCCTGTCTGTCAGCAAGGCGGCGATAGTACAGGCACTCTCGGCCCATCCGGATTTCGCGCCTTCGATCACCATATGCGCCAACCGCGGGTGCATCGGCAGCCCGGCCATCGCGCGACCATGGGCGGTGATCCTGCCTTCGTCGTCAATGGCGTGTAACAGTCTCAGCAGATCCTGCCCCTGGCCCAGGGGGGCTTTGGGCGGCGGTGTCAGCCAGTTCAGGGCGTACGGGTCATGCAGACCCCAGTTCGCCAGATCCAGGGCCAGCGGGGCCAGGTCGGCATTGAGAATTTCAGGTTGAGAGAAATCTCTGAACGCGCCTTCCCCTGCCTTGTCCCAGAGCCGGTAACAGATGCCGGGTTCCAGCCGACCGGCCCGGCCTTGCCGTTGTGTCGCCCCCGCCAATGAAACCGGTTCCGTGAACAGCCGCGTCATGCCGCTTTGCGGGTCGAACCTGGGATTGCGGGACTGACCGCCATCGACCACCACGCGAATGCCTTCGATGGTCAGGCTGGTCTCGGCAATGGCGGTCGCGAGAACAATCTTCCGCCGTCCAGCAGGCGGTGGGGAGACGGCCCGATCCTGTCGCGCCTGGGGCTGTGCGCCAAACAGCGGCAACACGTCGGCATCACCGTGCAACGATGCATCGTTCAGCAGGTTCTCAACCCGCCGGATTTCGCCTTCGCCCGGCAGGAAGACCAGTATGCTGCCGGTTTCCTCTCTCAATGCCTGTTTCACAGCCGCCGCCACCGCCGGGCAGAGCGTGTCCCGGAAACGGTCAATTGGTGGTTTTCCGAGATAGCGGGTCTCGACGGGAAAGGCGCGCCCCGCACTTGCAATAACGGGGGCGTCTCCCATCAGTTCGGCAATCGGGGCGACGTCCAGTGTGGCCGACATCACCAGAATGCGCAGGTCTTCCCGCAGGCCCGCCTGACAGTCGAGACACAATGCCAGGCCCAGGTCGGCCTGCAGATTACGCTCATGAAACTCATCAAAGATGACAGCCGCCACCCCTTCGAGAGAGGGGTCGCTTTGCAGGCGGCGGGTCAGAATGCCTTCGGTGACGACCTCGATGACGGTGTCCGGGCCTGTCTTGTTGTCCAGCTGGATGCGATAGCCGACCGTTTTGCCGACGGGCTCGTCCAGCGTTTGCGCCATGCGCCGGGCGGCCGCCCGTGTCGCCAGCCGACGGGGTTCCAGGATGATAATCTTGCCGCCCTGTCGCCAGGGTGTATCCAGAAGCCGCAGTGGAATCCGCGTGGTTTTCCCGGCACCGGGGGCGGCCTGTATAACGGCGTTCGGGGTGTGCTCAAGGCTTGCGCAAAGCGCCGGCAATATGTCGTCGATGGGCAGTTTGGTCATGGCTAGCGATCGTGTCGGTTGAGCCAGCCTTTATCAAGCGCCTATAACTTGGGCGGTGCCGAATAAAAGGAAATCCGATGTCTGCAGACCAACAACCCTCATCTTCCGCTGCTGCCAACTCTCGTGCGGTGCCGCCATTCCGCAGACCGCCGAAGACGCGGCCGTAACGGCAGCCATCGCGATGCAGCAACGCGTCGGACTGAAGGTCGTCACCGACGGCGAATACCGCCGCACCGCCTATCATGATTTCTTTTTCGAGCATCTCGGCGATGTCACGATCGGGTGGCCGCCGGTCGATGCCGCCGATGCGCGCGGCGGTGCAAAACGCGCAGCCCAGCCGATTGCCATCGTCAAGTCGGTGCTGCGCTGGACCGCACCGACCCATGATGGCGAAATGGGATTCCTGAAACAGCATTCGCAGGCGATGCCGAAGATCACCCTGCCGGGTCCGTGCACGCTCCATTTTCGCGGCGCCGCGCCGGAGATCCTGCGTCACGGCGCTTATACGGATATCGATGCGTCCTGGTCCGATATCGTCGATTCCTATGCCGGCGAACTTGAAGCCATCGCGCCGGCGATTTCTCCCCGCTTCGTCACCTGCCGGCGGACAAGTCGGTCGTGCTCGGCATGGTGTCGACCAAGTCGGAGGATTTCCAAACGAAGGACGACCTGAAGCGCCGGATCGATGCGGCAGCGGAGATCTAGCCCGACGCGTGAGCCGCCGGGGCGAATCGACTAACGCCGGTCGCGGCATTATGCTGTGGCGAGAATACCAACATCCCAACATTGTTGGCAGGCAACGTGGGTCCGGGACGGATTTCCCGGACCGGCCGGATGCAGATGCGTTTTCAAATAATCTCCGATACAAGGGGCAGGCGCGTTGCCGATCACGGTTGGGTCAGTAGGGGGAGAATAGATGACGGGTACGTTGGTGGAATCGGCAGAGGATGTTTCCCGGATCGCGTTTGGCTTCATGGCGTCGAAAGCGCTGTTTGCCGGATTGCACATAGACGTCTTTACCCACTTGGCCGCAGGGCCCAAAAATTCGGAAGGGATCGCCAAGGCGGCTGGTATTCCGGTCAACCGGGTCACCACCCTGATGACCGCGCTGACCGGGGTCGGTCTGGTCGACCGGCACGCGGCGGACGGGACCTATTCCAACGCGCCCGGCGCCGAGGCGTTTCTGGCGAAAGGCTCCAAATACGAATTTGGCGATTATCTCCGTTATCAGATCGACCAGCAGATGTATCCGCTGCTCGGCCAGCTGAACGACGTGCTCGACGGCACGCTCGGCCCCGATTCCATCGATTCCTATCAGGACTGGTTGTCCGACCCCGAAGAAGCATTGATCTATTGTGAAGCTCAGCACGCGGGCTCTCTCGGGCCGGGGCGGACGCTCGCGCGGCTGGTGGATTTAAGTGCGGCGGAAACGCTGCTCGATGTCGGCGGCGGGACCGGTGCGATGAGCATCCGCCTGCTCGAGGTGAATCCCAAACTGGTCTCGACGATCATCGATTTTCCCAACGTGGCGGAGATCGGCTGGCAGTTCATTACCAAGGCCGGGATGACCGACCGGATCCGCTATATCCCGTCGAACGCGCTTGTCGCCGCATGGCCGAAGGCGCAGGGGGCGATTTTGATGTCCTACCTGTTCAGCGGCATTCCGGGCGATGAAGTGCCGCGCCTGATAGCCGACGCGTTCAACTGCCTTACACCGGGTGGCCGTTTCATGATCCATGATTTTATGGTCGAGGACGGCCGGACCGGGCCGTCCATGGCGGCGCTGTGGCAGCTGCAGCATATGGCGTTTACACCCGATGCGCGCTCGGTGACACCGGGCTGGCTACGCACCTGCCTGAAGGACGCGGGCTTTGTCGACATTGAGGAAGAAGACATGATCCCGGGGCTGACGCGGCTTGTCCATGCTCGGAAACCGGATTGAGCGATGGCGAAGTCGGATTTCAAATTCGCCTGGCCGTTTCGTGTCCGCTATGCCGAGGTCGATGGCCAGTCGATCGTCTTCAATGCCCATTACCTGACCTATTACGACACAGCGATCACCGAGTATTTCCGTGCCCTGCCGTACGATTACCGGGGGCAGGTGGCGCGCACGGGGGAGGATTTTCACACCGTGCGCACGCTGGTCGAATACAGCCAGCCGATCGTGTTCGACGAAGATATCGAGGTCTGCGTCCGCACCGCGCGGCTCGGGCGGTCGTCGCTGACATTCCTGTTGGAAATTCACCCGCAGGGACAGGACGACCTGCGCGCAACCGGCGAAGTCGTTTGGGTGAACACGGATCAGGCAACCCATAAGTCGGCGGCGGTCCCGGCGGAGCTTGTCGATAAGATTGCCGCGCTGGAAGGCGACCGGCTCGACCGCTAATCTTGCCGGGTATGGCATCTCAATCGCCCGGAAAGCCGCCGCTGAACGTTTCGGTATGTGCCGGCGTCAGTCCAAGTCGCTGGCGCTGTGGCGTTCCGGCAGTTGAAGTTCTTCCGGCCCCATCACTTTGTTGACCCGGCGGCCACGCTGTACCGCGGGGCGTTCCTGGATTTCCGTCGCCCAGCGGACCACGTTTTTGTAGCTGGCGGCGTCGATGAATTCCTGGGCCTCGTATGCGTTGTTCAGCACCAGGTTGCCGTACCATGCATAGGTGGCCATATCGGCGATGTTGTAATCGGCGCCACACAGGAACTGGTGGTCGGCGAGGTTTTTGTCGAGCACGTCGAGCTGGCGCTTGATTTCCATCGTGAACCGGTTGATCGGGTATTCGAATTTTTCCGGCGCGTAGTGATAGAAATGGCCGAATCCACCGCCGAGATAGGGCGCGCTGCCCATCTGCCAGAACAGCCAGGACATGCACTCGGCGCGGTCCGACGCGTCTGTCGGCAGAAACGCGTTAAATTTCTCCGCGAGGTAAAACAGGATGGCGCCGGATTCGAACACGCGGGTGTGCGGATCGGTGCTGACATCAAGTAGCGCCGGGATCTTGGAATTCGGGTTCACCGACACGAAGCCGCTGCCGAACTGGTCGCCGTTGCCGATACGGATCAGCCAGGCATCGTATTCGGCTTCTTCGATCCCACGGGCCAGAAGTTCCTCGAACATGATCGTGACCTTGACACCGTTCGGCGTCGCCAGCGAATAAAGTTGGTGCGGGTGCTTGCCGACCGGCAGTTCCTTTTCGGTTTGCGCGCCGGCGGTCGGCTTGTTGATCGAAGCGAACTTCCCGCCGTTTTCGGTGTCCCATTTCCAGACCTTGGGCGGGGTGTAGATGGCTGTATCGGTCATGCGTATGCTTCCTGATTTCTACGCGGCGTTGCGGGTGGGGGGATTGATGTGCGCGGATATTAGTTCAAGCGCACTACCAGACCAACACCCCTCAACCAAAGGCCGTAACCGACAGTGGGGCTGCGTTGTCGTGTCCCGGCCCGGTTGCTAGGATCGTGCCAAGCAACAGGGAGATACCGTTATGCCGATGCTGCCCAGTTTTCCGCCCGTCCTTTTCGATTTCGGCGCGGTCGAGGCGTTGCCCGCCGAACTGGCGGCGCGTGGCGTGAACCGGCCGCTGGTCATTACCGACACAGGCCTGACCGAACACGGCATCGTCGCGCGGCTGACCGCGGCCTTCCCGGCGGATGCGGAGGTTGTGGTGTTCGATGGTATCCCGCCCAATCCGACCGTCGCCGGTATCGAGGCGGCGGCCGAAATGTACGCCGCGTGCGGCTGTGACGGTATCGTGGCGCTGGGCGGCGGCTCGGTGCTCGATTCCGGCAAGGCGCTGCGCGTTTCGGTGACCCATCCGGGGTCGATCGTCGACTACCTGAAAGACCCGTCCAAAATCACTGCCGTTGTTGCGCCCTATATGACGGTGCCGACCACATCGGGCACCGGCGCCGAGGTCACGTTCGGCGGCGGTATCCATCCGGAACCGGGCGCCCACCAGCTCGGCATCCGCAGCCCCCATGTAAAACCCGACCTCGCGATCTGCGATCCCGACCTGACGCTCACACTGCCACCGGTCCTGACCGCAGCGACGGGGATGGATGCGTTCGGCCACTGCGTCGAGGGGTATCTGTCCAGCAATGCGAATGCGCCGGCGGAGGCCATTGCCCTCGACGGCATCGCGCGGGTGATGGACTACGTGGAGCGCGCGACCGCGGATGGCAGCGACCGCGAAGCCCGCTCGCACATGATGATGGCGGCTCTCCAGGGCGGCTTTTCAATCTATATGGGGCTCGGCCCGATCCACACGCTGGGACATATCTTTGCCAACAGCCCGCTGCATCACGGCGCCTTGATTACGGCGTCGGCGCCGCCGGTGATGCGGTTCTACGCGGCCAACGCAGATGACGCGCTGGCCGCAAAGCTCGCCCGGCTGCGCGCCGCTATGGGGCTGGCGGCGGGCGCGGATATCGCGGCGGCGATCGCGGCATTCAACACCCGGCTCGGCCTGTCGAACTCGGTGCGCGCCCTCGGTTATCCCGATACCGATCCGGAGATCCTGGCCGGCCTGGCGATGGAGGTGCATTTCAATGCCGCCGCGCCACGCGCGCCGGACCGGGCGGAATATCGCGATATCATCGCCGACGCGCTTGGTTAGAAGCGCGGCCTTTCCCCGTCCAGCGTTGTTCCTGTTCCGGTTAATAATCCATAAAGCGTTCTATCCTAAGGTTGCAATGTCCTGACTGCGTCAATTGTGTCGGGGTGGGACGGCGACGACTGAAACATTGGCAGCGGCGATCTGAATACTCATGATTACGTACGAGCTCCATACTCTCAAGAATGACGTTCTTCAGTCGGAATGGTCGCTCACAGCGGTGTTAGAGGATCTCGAACTTGCGATGCACGATGCGACGCGCCTGGATGAGACCAAACGGTATGCCGGTATCCGCCTGGTTGAAGAAAAGCACAACGAGGTCACGGGCAAGACCGACACCAAAACCGTTTTCCGCGGCGGCGTGAAGTTCAATGCCGTCAAGGAAAAGAGGTATTGCAAACCGGCGAAGCCGGAACGCAACGTCGAAAAGGAACGCGCTCACCAGCGTAAGGCCGGTGCGGCCGCCGCTCGCCCAGCCGCCGCCTCATCGGGGCGGCATGTCGCTAGTCACAATTATGGTGCTGTCGCTGATCGCCGGGGTCGCGGCGATGTACGCGCTTTACGAGTTTATGCCTGACTAGCTCTTCGTGGCGCATTTTTCCAAACGCGCGAAATTTACGTACCTGACGTGAATTCTCCAGTGCTGAATTCTAATGACAAAACGGCATTGGAATTTATGATGCGATGCAGACCTGTGTCGTCACCCCTGTAAGGATTCCGTTATGGCCCATATCAAGCCCGAAGGCTCATTTGTCGCCCTGATCACCCCGATGAGCGACGACGGTTCCGTCGATTTCGAAGGATTCCGCGCGCTGCTGCAATGGCACGAAGAAAACGGCACGCGGGCCGTGCTGTTCATGGGCTCGACCGGTGAAGTGTCGATGCTGTCGCCCGAAGAACGCCGCCAGATCATCACCGAGACCGCGAAAATGAATTCGGGAAAGATGCTATTCTATTACGGCACCACCGGGAACAATACGCAGTCGACAATAGAATATACCCAGTATGCCAAGGCCGAAGGCGCCGACGGCGCGATCATCGCGGCCCCCGCCTATATCTGCGCCGACAACAATGCGATCCGCGAATTTGCCGTCGACGTGCTGGATTCAACTGATCTCGCGATGGGCTTCTACAACAACCCGCCGCGAGTCAGCACCGATCTGCACTGGACCGACATTCTGAAACTGGCCGACCACCCGAATATGGTCGTGCTCAAGGAATCGACCACCCGGGTCGGTCAGGTAGCGCAGGTCTGCGCGGCGGAACCGGATATGGCGATCATGTGCTGCTGTTCGCCTAATCTCGGGCTGGTGGTGCCGACCATGGCGCTCGGTGGGCATGGTACCGCGAACATGACCGGCAATATCATTCCCCAGGAAATGGCCGTGATCTCGAAGCCGTGGGAAACCGGCGACGATGCGTTCAACTGCCGCGCCGCCTGGCTCGAAAATCTCGATGTGCTGCACTACGCCTATTCGGCCATCAACCCGGTCGCCGTCAAAACCCTGATGCGTGCCGTCGGATTGCCGGCGGGGCCGCTGCGCAAGCCGCTGCAGCCGATGAACGCGGCGGGGCTTCGGGGTGCGCTCGAAATCCTGGCGCGTCTGGAACTGGACCGGAAATACGGCTTCACTCTGAACACAGCGGCAATCGCCGCCGAATAAAAGGCAGCGCCTTTAAACCACCACGCTGGTCATGATGCCCTTGGGGAAGACGTCTTCGGGAGCGACGTGCTTGTGCGCGATGCCCTGCTGGTGTGTGTAGAGCAGCATCTGTTCCCAGGTGGCGCGGTTTTCCTCGATCCCGAACGGGAACGGATCGTCGCCGAACATTTCCTGCATCTTGCGGCCATAGGTCGGCACCCAGGGCAGCGGATAGCGTGACACCGCCGGATCGAGCAGGCGTTCGAGACTGCGCCGCTTCGATTCGTTGAAGGCGTTCAGCAGGTTGCGCGCGACCCACGGGTTGGCATCCAGGATGTGTTTCTGCATCGCGATGATATGCATGATTGGCCACACTTTCGTGCGCTCGAAATAGTCTTCTTCCATCTCCAGATAATTGGGATAGAGCCGCTCTATATCGGGGTGACCTTCGAGGAAACAGGTCGGTGGCCGCGCGATGATGGCGCAGTCGATCTCGCCCGACGCCAGCATTTCCGACAGTGATTTATCGGCCACGCGTGTGATCTCGACGCCTTCGGGCAGCGAGAGTTCCACTTTCTCGACCCGGCCCGGAGAATTGGCGCCCGCCTGATACCAGTGCACATCCGTCAGCTTCACGCCGCAATCGTTATGCATCCAGCCGCGCATGTAGACGGCGGCGGAATGCGCCCATTCGGGCGATCCTATGCGTTTGCCCTTCAGATCCGCGACGGTTTTGATGCCGGCATTCTTGTTCACGTAGAACGATGAAAAGCGGAACAGCCGCGAACAGACGACCGGCAGGCCGACGATGTCGCAGTCATCGCGCGTGATCTGGGCGGAAAACTTTGCGAAGCTCAGCTCGGCGATATCCCATTCCCGGTTGGAGGTAAACCGCGCGAACACCTCGTGGTGGCCGAGCATCGACCAGGTGTGGTCTATCCCTTCGGCCCGTACGCCGCCCGTGCGAAAGTCGCGGAAATGATCGTAGTCGGTGGTCGCAATGCTGAGTTTGAGCCGGTCCATGATGCACTTTATCGATTTGTTTTGTTATCGGGGTCGACGGGGTCCGTTAGAGCACACTTAGGACGCCATAGGAATGTCCGCGTGTATCAGGCCGCGCGTCGGCGGCGGGCCAAGCCGAGCGCATCGTCACTGTCGAACAGCTTCTGGGTCTCGGTGATGAAGGCGAAGACCTGGGAATCGAGATTGATGGTTGCCTCGATGGGCGCCGGAGAGCCATTGCCCGGGCCCCACTGGAAATAGTGGCTCGACACTATGGTGCCGGCCTTGATGATAAACCCGCCGCCATCGGTTTCGACAAACGATGCGCCGGGATCGAACACCCGGTCGACCCGCAGGTCGGCGGCGAGGACTGTGTTCTGTACTTCGTTCCAGCCGAGCAGGATACCGTTATCGGGATTGGCGAGGATCGGATTGGGCGGCGGCGTGGTGAAATCGCATACATTCGCGCCGACGCAATTGGTGTAGCCCATGATGGTCGCGTTCGATGGCCCGGCGATGGACAGCACAAGCGCGCCCGCGATCCCCAATACCGATGAAATACCTCTGAACATGCCCAAACAACGCAAAAATACGCGCAATCAGCCTCAGTTTATGCCCTAGACGCCAAATCCATGCAATAAGCGCGTCAAACGGCCGGTACTTGATGTATCCCACCGAACGTTGTTTCATTTTAGCGATCCCGCGCGATGATCGGTGTACTTCCCTTGCGCTGCAGACGGGGTTGTGGTGACATTTGCATCGTTCATTGTCCATTCAGGTTGGATCGCGTAGGACGGGACGACGAACGCACAGGAATTTCTATAGGGGTAGCGCACGTGGCAGGATATTTTTCGCGCATCGGCTGTATGGCTGCACTGACGGCGGTCTTTGCCGTTTTGTTGGCCACAAGCCCCGTTACCGTGGCGCCGGTGAACGCGCGGAGCGCGGCGCAGGCCGTCACCCCGGCCCAGCGCAGCGCCTTCGAGGGTATCATCCGCGATTATCTTCTCGAAAATCCGGCGATTATCCGCGAAGCAATGCAGCTGCTGCAGCAACGCGAAGAGGCCGAAAAGCAGGCGCTTGCCGCGCGGGCGGTCAAAGAACGCCAGGATGAACTGCTGCGCGACGCGTCTTCGCCGGTCGGCGGCAACCCCGACGGCGACATCACCATTGTCGAATTCTTTGATTACAATTGTGGCTACTGCAAGCGCGTTGTCCCCTCGGTGGCGGAAACGCTGGCGAACGACCCGAATGTGCGGGTCGTCTACAAGGAACTCGCTATTCTTGGTCAGGAATCGGTATTCGCTGCCCGTGCCGCGCTGGCGGCGCGACGTCAGGGCAAGTACCTCGCCTTCCATGAGGCGCTGATGACGGCAGAACGCGCGGACGATCAGGCCGTGGTCGCGCTGTCGAAGCGGCTCGGTCTCGATCAGGCTAAGCTGCTGGAAGACATGCGCGATCCGGAAATCACCAAGATTCTGGAAAGCAATTATCAGCTCGCCAATGCGCTGGGCATCAACGGCACGCCGGCTTTCGTGATCGGCGAGCGCATAATCCCGGGTGCGATGGACGCGGCCGGACTGGCTGAAATCATCGCCCAGGAACGGGCGAAGAAAAAAGCGGCGGTGGAAAAACCGGCTCAGTAAGACGCGGCGACGAAATTCGGCTTCGCCCGTAGCGGCGTGCCGCGGTAGGGCTTGGGGTAGGATTCAGATTTAGTCATCGGAGTGCGTGTCTGCGCCGCTTGAGGTGTGGGCTCATGGATCACCCAATTGGGGGCAATTATGATCATGCGAATACTCTCGAAACTATCAAAACTGTTGGGCTATATGGTATTGGCGGTGCTATTGGCGATATCGGTTGCGCCGTCGGACGCGTTTGCGGCGAATGACAGCGGTAAGGATTTCTGCTGGAAGGATTACTATGGCCGCGGGGTCGGCACCGTGCCGAAGAAATGCACATCCGGCTACGACCGGATCGGGCTGCTGTGTTACAAAAAAATGCCGCAAGGCCATGAAGCGGGCGGGGTTCGACTGTCATTCCAAATGCCCCAGAGGATTCCGCAATGACGGGCCGTTCTGCCGCAAGGCGGAATACGGCCGCGGCGTGGGCTATCCGTGGAAATTCGGCGACAAGACCGGCCCGCTCAACGGCGCGCGTAAACGCTGCAAGGCCAAGCACGGCAGTTGCGAAAAGAACGGCGCGATCATCTATCCCAAATGTAAAAAGGGCTACAAGAACGTCGGTTGCTGTATCTGCCGACCGAACACACCGAACTGTTCGAGACTCGGCCTGGGCGGCCGGATAGATCTGTCCTGCGCCAAGAAAGTGGCGATCGGCAAGCCGAAGACCGGTATCTGCGGTTCCGGCAAGCAAAGCGATGCCGGGCTCTGCTACAAGACCTGCAAAAAAGGCTACAGCGGCGTCGGTCCGGTGTGATGGGGCGACAAGCCCAAGGGCTGGGTCAATTGCGGTATGGGATCGGCGAAAAATTCCGGGACCTGCGCGTCGATTACCTTCGGCCAGGTTGCGGCGGTCGGCGAAATGGCGTTGTTCATCGGTACGCTCGGCAGCTCCAGTGCCGCAACTGGCCCGCAAAAGGCCAGCAAGCTTGCCAAGCTGAAGAAAGACTTCAAGGCGATGAAAGCGGCCTTCGACAAGGTCAAAAACACGCCGAGGATGGCAAAGGCGATCGACAAGGCCAAAAAGGCCGGCAAGATCACCGGCGCTGCGGCGAGGGGCTTCAAGTCCGGCAGGACGCTGGCGACGGCGACCACCGAAGAAGACATGATCCGGGCGGCTGCCCAGATCGCGGCAATCGCCGACCCGACGGAGGTATCATCGACGGTCGCGCCCTATACATATCCGAAATGCTCGAAGTATTTCGGCAAGCCCGGCGGGTCGAGGTAAAACGGACAGGTCAGTCCGGCACCTATCCGGGCGCCGCCGTTTTCATGAGCGATATGTTTCGGCCGGTAATCCAATACCGCTTCGGCCCCGTACACTGGTATAACAAATGACCGATGGCCCGCCCATTTCCGGCACGGGCAGCGTCGGGATGCGGATCGGACACCATGAAAATCGCCGTTATCGGCAGCGGCATCTCGGGTCTTTCGGCG
>Ga0315316_10001892_pt1 | contig 14888 bp, 10 predicted proteins | sample M160m3416metaG_FD_203702 | JGI IMG/M metagenome (GOLD analysis project Ga0315316, IMG submission 203702) | Ammonia-oxidizing marine archaeal communities from Monterey Bay, California, United States - M1 60m 3416 | ecosystem: Environmental > Aquatic > Marine > Intertidal zone | place: USA...
TGACGCAGCTGAGAGACCCAAATGTGACGAGTGCTCAGGAACTGGAGAGTTAAGGCAGGTTCAAAGATCGCTATTCGGGCAGTTTGTGAATGTGACAGTATGTAATGTTTGTCAAGGTGAAGGCACAAAGGTACGCAACGCTTGTAAATTATGTAGAGGCAGAGGATTAACTGAGTCAGACGTTGAGCGATCAATATCGATACCTGCTGGCATCGATAACGGTGAGACACTTCGTATAAGAGGTGAGGGTGATCAAGGTGCGCGTGGAGCAGAGGCTGGGAGTTTATATGCTGAGATTCGGATCAAGGAGCATTCAAAATTTTTGCGTTATGGCCGAGATTTAGTAACTGAATGTGAATTGAATATTGTGGAGGCGATGCTCGGTACGGAGCTTGAGGTTAATACTTTGGATGGGTCGATAAAGAAATTAGCGATAGAACCTGGGACCCAGTCAGGAGATCGTCGAGTCTTAAGAGGAGAAGGCGTTCCCGATGTCCGAGGCAGAGGCCGAGGAGATTTATATTTGCAAATCAGGGTAATGACTCCCACCCGACTATCAACTGAACAGGAAAGTATTATTCGTGAATTTGGAAAGTCTTTGACAGAAGACCATAGGCCACAAAGTGAGGAATCTATGTTTGATCGAATTAAATCGGCTTTCGGAGGCTAATGCTTCGAAGGTATGTGGGTCGAAGCAGAGGTTAAGAGCCATTCAGATGACGTTGAACTAATAATCGATTGTGCATACGGACTTGGGGCGATCGGGGTATTTGTTAAGACGCCTTTTGTGACTGACGGATGGGACCTTGGCACTTATATAGAGTCAAAGACCGACTTGCATCTTGTTGTAGCTACCTTTGAAGCTCCATTTCAGCGGAGCGATCGAACCTTGTTCAGAAGACGCTTGAATCGTCTAACCCTTCGCAAATCGCCACCGCGTATTCGATATGAATATATAGAGGATAGAGATTTTTCAAATGAGTGGAGAAATTTTTTTTCAGTTCAACGATTCGGGAGATTAAGACTGCGCCCAAGCTGGATAATTGAGGAAGCAGTGCCCGACCAGATTGAAATGATTTTGGACCCAGGATTTGCCTTCGGAAGTGGTCTGCATGCCACTACACAACTATGTCTGGAGTTATTGGAGCGCAATCTCTCTAATCAGACGAGAGCCTTGACCGTGATTGATGTTGGAACCGGTTCAGGAATTCTTTCAATCGCTGCAGCACTGTTAGGTGCGGGTCAGGTTCGAGCGTACGATATCGATTGTGAATCAATTGAAATAGCCAAAGCAAACGCACGTTTGAATTGTGTTTCAGATTTGCTTGCCTACGAGATATTTGATTTCTCTAAGAAGTTGTCAAAGAATTTTTTTAATACGTCTAATCAGGCCGATCTTATAGTTGCTAATATTTCTCATACCGCTCTCGTAAGTATGATGCATAATTTTAGTTCTTCCATAAAATTGGGAGGGCAATTAATTATCAGCGGTTTTGGACCTGTCGCAGTGGATGAGCTTGTTGCTGCTGGTGCTGAAGTAGGCTTCGAACTTTACGCAAATGTCAGCAGAGATCAATGGTGTGCTTTGATGATGACTAGGAATTTTTGATGACAACTCAACGGATCTTTCTGGCTCTTATTCTGTTTTTGCTTACTATCAGTTGCAGTTCCTCAGATGGGTCTGAGGGTTCAAAATTTGTTGCAGTAATGGAAAATGATTCTCAAGTTGAGCTTGTTGAAGCTGTTGTACAACAGCCTAATATGGAGATTGTAGAGCTTCCTAGGCAAGTATATGCTGGAGATAGTTTCAGAGCAGTAGTTTCTAGTGATGGCGGTTTATTAGGCTCTATAAAAATATTTGATAGGTCGACCCCCCTTTTATTGATTGCTAATGACCTTTTATCTTCGCAAGTAGCTGTACCAATTGAACAACAAAGTGGTGTGGTCATGATGGAACTCTCGATTACTGGAATTAATTGGCGGGTGACCGAAGTTATAGCTGTAGAAATTCTAGAGAGGCCGGTTAAGGTCGATCGGATTTACCGCACCCAGGAAATGATTCGAATTGCGACTGATGGCACAAGTTACGCTGAAGAGGCTGATTTACGCCGACAACAAGCAAAAACTTATTCGGCTCATCGTTATACGTTCGAATTCATGCAGATTCCTGTGGTCGGCGAGGTAAGCACTTTTTTCGGAGATATGCGCGCCTATGAAAATGGTCCCCCAAGTAACTCTCACTCTGGGGTTGATTTTGCTGCTCCGAAAGGCACCAGAGTGAGTGCATCCGCTGGTGGCTACGTTATTTACTCGGCCACAATGCCGGTACGAGGGACAAGTGTAGTAATAGATCACGGCAGTGGCGTCTTCAGCGGATATCATCATTTATCAAAGGTGTATTCGCCCGTTGGGGCATGGATAAATGCAGGCGAATATCTTGGCGAGGTCGGATCCACTGGATTCTCCACTGGTCCTCATCTTCACTGGGAAGTTTTGGTTTATGGAACTCCAACAGATCCGGTAAAGTGGTTAGAGTCGGGACTAAGTCTCACTGATCCGCACTAAGTAATTTTATAAGTCGCATAACTAGAGAGAGATCTGATAATGACGTCACCTATCGATATCGCTGAGAAGATTCTAGATAATATGAATAAAGTTATTATTGGGAAGAATCAACAGATACAACTTGCTCTTATTGCTCTTATGTCTGGCGGACATCTTCTAGTGGAGGATGTACCCGGTGTAGGGAAAACAATGCTGGCAAGATCACTTGCAAGTTCATTAGGATGTGAGTTTTCTCGAATTCAATTTACCCCTGACCTACTGCCAACTGATGTCACAGGCGTATCTGTTTTCCTCCAAGAAACGGGTGAGTTTCGTTTTAGACCAGGACCTATATTGTCACAGATCGTATTGGCTGATGAGGTGAACAGGGCGACTCCAAAGACTCAATCTGCCTTATTGGAGGCTATGGAAGAAGGGCAGGTCACGGTAGATGGTGTCAGTCATCGGCTTGCAGATCCACATATGGTTATTGCCACTCAAAATCCAATTGAATATGAGGGTACTTTTCCACTTCCAGAAGCTCAACTAGATCGTTTTTTGATGCGAATTCAGCTTGGATATCCCGACCCAACGGATGAGGTATTGATTATGGATGGGCAACAACGAGTGCATCCGATAGATGAGCTCGGAGCGGTTGCTGATACAAACGATTTGTCTGCATTGAAAGCAGGAGTTAATAACGTTTATGTAGATTCATTGGTGAAACAATATATTGTGTCTATTGTTAATGCGACACGAATGCACGCGGCCGTGTATTTAGGTTCATCGCCTCGTGGGTCACTTGGACTTCTCAGGTGTGCACAATCTTACGCCTTACTGTGTGGTCGGGATTTTGTTGAGCCGGATGATGTCAATAAATTGGCCCATTCGGTGCTTGCTCACCGCTTGATAATTAACCCAGCGAGTGAATTAGGCAATATGACAGCTAATGAGGTCATATCTCAGATCATCGAGGCCACAGCTGTACCGGGTGTTCAATCAAGGCAGGGTGCGTAGGCTATAAATATTTAATGAACAAAGTTATTTTGCGGATTATCAAAAGTCACAGTGATCCATTTTTGGCATTAATTATTGGACTTCTGTGTTTATTGATTGCCTATGCTACCGGATTTTGGACATTATTTCGACTCACATATCTCATTTTTATAGCTCTACCCGTTTTATGGCTTTGGACGCGGTCAATGTCAAAAAATCTGGAAGTTGATATATCCAGAGGGAATTCTCGGCTCGCTCAGGGTGGGTATTTAAGTACTAATATAACCGTTCGGTCTACCAGCTGGATTCCGAAAATTTGGTTAGAAGTTCAGGACAGTTCCAGACCAAGTTCCGATCTATCCAAGCGCATATTTACACTGTCATCGAAAGGAGTTCATGGCTGGGATTATAGATTGCAGCTCTCACGTCGTGGGTTATATAAGTTTGGTCCGGTAAGCATTCGAGTTAGCGATCCATTTGGATTTTTCAAGCGCACGATATATTTTGGTAACGAGATTGAAGTTTTGGTTTATCCAGATCCGCCAGACATACCGAATTTCTATTTACCTCCGGCTAGCCTTCAGTCAGAAGGTAAAATCCGTAAACCTACTTCACAGGTGACGCCTAACGTATCTGGTGTTCGTGAATATGTTACGGGAGATTCCACTAATCGCTTTCATTGGCCAGCTACCGCGAGAACTGGAAAGCCGATGGTTAAATTATTTGATTTGGACCCATCATCGGACATATGGATTATTTTAGACTTATCGAGAGACGTTGATATTGGGTCAGAAGCTGAAAGCGCTTCGGAACTAGCAATTATTACAACTGCAGCCATCTTCAAGTCTATGATTCTGCAGAAACGTTCAGTTGGACTGATTATGTCTGGTGCCACTGACGTTATTCTCCAACCTGACCGAAGTAGTTCTCATTTGGGTTTAGCTATGGAGTCTCTTGCCTTGGCTGAAGCGAGTGGTGAGGTTGAAATGGGAGCACTTTTAAACAGAGAGATGAGAAGATTTAGTAGACACACCACAGTGGTTTGTATAAGTGCAAGTTCTGATGCACTGTGGGCTCGGAAGCTGGCTAAATTCAGAGGCAGGGGAATTAATGCGGCCGCAATATTGATTGACAGTGAGTCATTTGGTGGCGAAGAAGGTACCCAAGATTTGTTGAAAAGAGTACTTGCTGCAGGTCAGATATATACATATGGTCTTGCCCGGGGAGATGCTCTTTCTGATGTCTTGTCGGCCGGTCGTGAGATTACATTCCAGTGAATTATTTTAATAGGCCAGGCCAGGGACCTAGATGGCAGCTGAAATCTAAGCAAAAGCCTGACAGTGTCACGCCATCAGTCCCGTTAAGCGACAGATCGCGATGGTCAATCAATCAGAAGAGTTTCGTTACATACGCTTTAACTTTATTTCTCTTGTTTCCAGTGATTTCTTCGTTGGAGTCGGCGAATTGGGTTTCGAGCATGCCTTCATTATTTATTCCATTAGGATTTTCTTTCTTGCTCGTGAGTTTTGTTGTTCGGTTAGCAAAGGGCCTGATTCTTTCCTTAGCCTATGGATTGTTGCCGATAGTCGGCAGCACGTTTTTCATTACCGCGTTTTCTGTGGATACATCTGAGTCGCTGAATATTGGTTTTGGAGAGAGATACGTACAAACACTGATCCGACTGTGGGATTGGGTGCAGGCACTTACTACGGGGGGTATCTCAACCGATCCGTTGCCTTTTATTTTCCTTTTAGTATTGTTAGTTGGTTTTCTCACGTTCATAGCTGTATGGTCTACCAGTCGTCTGAAAAATCCATGGTTGGCTCTGATTCCTGGTGGTTTCACGCTCTTAACAAATATTTCTTATCTGCCAGGCCAGCCAGTATTTGCTTTCGTTTTATATTTGATTGCATCTATTCTTTTGATCGTATGGGTTTATTTTCTTAAATCTTCTGCACGCTGGGAAATCGAGGGGACACGGCCACCTGAACTTATGTCTGCAGAAGTTATGTTATGCGCTATGGCAATCGCATTCAGTCTTGTGACTTTTGCCTGGGTTATACCGTCGGCCAATAACTGGAAACCTTTAACATCGGCACTTGGAGAGGTGCTGTCACCAGCTGCAGATAATGCTGAATCATGGGGGCGTTTGTTTTTGGGAGTTGGGGGTAAAGGTTCAGCGGGAGTGCACTCTTTTGGTCGAAATTTTCCCATAAGGTCAACTCATATACTTGACTCGGAAATTTTACTTGAAGTTAATGCCGCTGAGGTAGAGTTATTGCGGGGCGCCTCATACGATCTGTACACCGGCCAAGGTTGGACTATTTCCCAGGTTGCTTTACAGGAATTTGATGAATTAGGTATTGCTGCAGCTCAGTTTGGTACTGTGGAGTCACGAAATGAACGGCGTCAGCCGGTGGAAGTGATTGTGAATACTCGGACTACGTTCTCATCAGCCAAAAGACTTCTTACCGCTGGCGAGCCACTCGCCTCAGGTCGGCCCTCAAACATCCTTATAGGACCAGGTTACTCAAGTATTGGTCTGTCACCTGTTAAGCGACTAAAAGTAGGTGAAAATTATCAGACAGTTGGTGCTGAGTCTTTTGCATCAATCGCATCTTTACAGAGCAGTAAATGGGTTTTTCCTGAAGGGATTGCAGCAGCTTATACTCAAGTTCCCGAAGATTCATATGAGAATATTAGTGAGCTGGCCCGGGTAATCACTAATGGTTCGAATACACCTTATGAAGCAACTCGGCGGATAGAGGATCATCTCCGATCTAATTACTCCTTCTCTCTATCTGGCGCGAAGATTAATCCTCGTTCGGACATCGTCAGTGTATTTTTATTTGAAACTCGACAGGGACATTTCGATCACTTCGCCAGCGCAATGGTTATCTTGCTCCGAACTATTGAGATACCAGCCCGAATCACAGTAGGTTTTGTTCTTGATGATTCATCCTTCAATTCAACGACTAAGAATTTTGAGTTAAGCGACAAGCAGGCCTGGGCTTGGCCTCAGGTATATTTTGAGAATCTTGGTTGGATAGATTTCAATCCAACCCCTACACGAGATTTGGTATTGAGATCCGATCAGAACAAGAATGATGAAAATTTGCTGGCAAATAGAAGTATGGGATCGTCGAGTTCTTTTATGTATGACGATGCGGAGTTGCTTGATATGTTCAATGAGCTAGAGATTGAAAATGAAATTGAGAACGCATTTCAACTAGACGATCGAAATGTTGTAACGGAATTTTTATTAGGAGTTGTTTTTCGAAGCCTGATGTTAATACTTTCTTTTATTTCGATTGTTGCGTTAATCCTAAGATTCTTTTGGTTACGGCAATTCGAAAATTACCAACAGCCTATTGTTACGTGGAAGAAACTAGAGTTCTGGTTAAAGGTTACTAGGGCTCAACCCCGTGAGAGATTGACTGCGATAGAAACGGCAAATTATCTATCATTTTTAAACCTTGTCGACAGCTCAATTCAAGAATTTGCTGAGGCATATTCACGTGCACTTTATTCCGGACGAAATTTAGCTACTGATGGCGAAGAACTAATAGATTTTGCTATAACTTACCGATCAATCAGGAACGCGTTGGTATTGTGGCGCTTGAAGACATTTGCACGCAGAATTTTTAGATTTTGGAGATTTGAGGGTGCCAGAGTTGATTGAGTTAAGTGTTTGGTAATACGCCTAACGGATCTGTTCGATTGTTATATCTTGATATTTCAAAGTGTATATGTGGGCCTGTAGTTCTACCGGTCATTCCAATCCAAGCGATTAGATCTCCTGCAGATACGCGTTCACCCACTCGGACGTTGAACGCTGCGTACCCACGACTATTTCTGGCCAAATGCGCATATAGAGATTCATAACCGTATCCGTGGTCCACAATGATGTAATATCCGTAAGAATATCTTGCATCACCTCCAGCAAATGCAATTATTCCGTCACGTGCCGCATATACTTCGTCCCAGTTTTGCGTTCCTATGTCGATTCCTAATGGGTGTCTCCAGTCCATTTTCGACGTTATATATCGTGAGGTAACTGGCCAGTTCCAATCTAGAGTAGTGAGCGATCCGTCCCACGCAGTGACGTTTATACTTTTTCTTCCACCTGGCACAAGTATTTCTTTACCAACAGGAATATTGTCAGGACTCTCAATTTGATTACCTTTGAAATTAATAATGTCGGCCATCGGCGAGCCATATCGTTCAGCTATTTCAGTTAGATTTTCTCCATATCGGACCGCGTGAATGATACCAGGGACACTAGGTATTCTAAGTAGCACGCCTGGATAAATTCTGTCGGGGGTGCTGACACCTACGTTATTCCAAATAATATAATCAAGGTCAATATTCGCTTCCTTTGAAATGGCAGTTAAATTATCACCAGGCCGAATTATATATTCGTAAGAAATGGGAAGAATTTGTTCGGTCGCGACTAAAGCAGAATTTATTCCGCTTGAATCTAACTCTTGCTGCAATCCATCTGGTGAATCAGAATAGATAGCTGTTTCTCTCGGACGTAACGAATCTGCGCTGGTATCTTCTGTAGTTGTTAGATCATTATCTTTTTCATTCGAGCGAAGTCCAAGCTGACGGTCTAAAAAATATTGGTTATCGGCCACCCGTGGTAAATGACTTTCAGCGTATTGGGGTATTTCGAACTGTTTTGACTCAGTCTCAGACGATTGCGTTTCTTCGTTTCTGATAAATAAGGCAACTGGTGTGGCCATCGCTAGACTTGCGAATAACCCTAAACGTTTTATAAAGTCAATTCGTTTAATTTTTTTCATTGCAAATCTAATACTTGATTTTTGTAATGATCCTTACTTTATTTTAGGGAAGGTGAAAGACGCAATCAATTCGGGTTAGTATTGTGCAGTATATTCATCTGATGCTTGGTACCAAATTTCAGAGTTGACCTAGATCTGTCTTTAGCGTGCCTAAGAACTCAACGTTGTTTTCAGTTTTACCAAGTCGTTCGATGACTCTTTCAGCAGCATCATGCGAGTCTTCTTCCAGCATTGCAGCCATTCTGCGAAGTAACCAGATTTGACCTTTCTCTTCCTCAGTAAACAGCAGGTCATCGCGTCGGGTTGACGAGGCCAACACATCAATCGCCGGAAACACTTGTTTTTCGGCAAGCTTTCGGGCTAGCCTCAGCTCCATGTTTCCAGTGCCTTTAAATTCCTCGAATATCACTTCATCCATGCGGGAACCGGTTTCTACGAGGCATGTTGCAATGATTGTAAGTGAAGCTGCTTCTTCGGTGTTTCGGGCAGATCCAAAAAATCTTTTAGGCGGATATAGTGCAACTGGATCCATTCCACCTGATAATGTTCGACCAGAGTTAGGGATCGCGGTGTTATAAGCACGAGCAAGGCGGGTAAGCGAATCCATCAGAATGACGACGTCTTGCCCTCCTTCAACGAGGCGTCGGGCCTGTTCGAGGGCAGCTTCTGCAACACGCGTATGATCGTCCACGGGTTCGTCGAAAGTCGACGCATACACCAAACCTCGTTGTTCGCCGCCGGTGCCAGTTACTGAGCGTCGCATATCTGTTACTTCTTCTGGGCGCTCTCCGATGAGAACAACCATTAGCACGCATTCCGGATAGTTTTCCATAATGCCGTTAGCTATTGACTTTAACAATAAGGTTTTTCCAGCCTTTGGCGGGGACACAATCAGGCCTCGCTGACCTTTTCCAACTGGTGAAAATAAGTCAATCATTCGTTGGCTTATTTCTCCGGCGCTGGATTCTAAATGGAACATATCATCAGGGAATATGGCAGTTAGTGCATCAAAGTCTGGTCGGAGCGCAGCCTTCTGTGGGTCCATATGATTTACGTCTGTGACGCTCATAAGTCCGTAGTATTTATCTCCACCACGTGGTTGGCGCACCTGACCGGATACTAAGTCACCATTTCGTAATCCGTGTCGTTTTACTAGTCCCTGTGAAACGTAAATATCATTGGGGCCTGGGAGAAGTCGCTCGCCTCGTAGGAATCCAAATCCATCATCGACGACGGCTAGAATTCCAGAAGAAAAAATTGCTCCAAGCTTTTCAGATTGCTTTTCTAAAATCCCTAGAATTAAATCTTGCTTGGGAAGGCCGGATGCAGTTTCAATTTCGAATTGCTTTTCAGCTATTTCGATTAGTGAGTTTCTAGGCTGTAATTGCAGCTCCGAGATGTTGATTGACGGGATACTTTCATCTATTTCTGGCATATTGGAGGAAGGATCCCATTGACTCGCTTTGGATCCATTTCCTCTATTTTCATCTCCGCCACCTCTACGTCTCGATTTTCGCCTAGGCCTTTGGGGTGACTTAGACGAAAAATCCCTGGAAGATGAAGAGGTAGTGTCTTCGGTAGTTGTCATAATATTTCTCACTCATCACTAACTGATTTAATTCAGATTGAATACGAACAAATATCTTTAGAGTAAGTATTTTAAATTCCGATTTTTTGAAGTATTTTCTTCGGTGGAACGGAATCCAATATATTTCTAAAAGATATATGAATTGGTTACAGCGGATTCAGATTAGTACCCACTACCTGTGATCCTAGACAGGTTTTGCCGTAGGGTGCAAGTCTCTTTCAGAGAATTTCTAAATACTTCCATTTTGGCTGCTTAAGGTCACCTAACGTGTTAACCTGACGTTTGTACGTGTGCTTATTGACGTGAGATAAGTCTATGAAGAATAGCGAGGAGGTCCTTCTATGTCTGATGTGGCGTTTAATGGAAAAATTTTAAATGTGAATTTGACTAAGAATGAAATTGAAGAAGAGGTAATATCTGAAGATGTTTATCGGTCACTTTTAGGTGGATATGGTCTTGGGGCCCGTCTGTTGTTTGATCGGATTCCCGCCGGAGCAGACCCGTTGGGACCTGATAACGTTATTGGCTTCATGCCAGGTTTGTTGACAGGCACACCTCTTTTTGGTCAGCGTTTTAGTGTGGTGTGTAAATCACCTAAGAATGGTGGTTGGGGAGACGCAAATTGCGGGGGCGATTTTGGGCCAATGCTTAAATTCACCGGTTATGACGCAGTATTGGTATATGGCAAGTCTGAGAAGCCGGTATATATATATATCGAAGAAGGTGAGACACCGGAGATTAGAGATGCCTCGGAATATTGGGGCGGGCTTGCGATCGAAGTTGAAGATCAGATGAAAGAGGATTTGGGTAAAAAGATAAGTGTTGCCCTAATTGGACCTGCTGGTGAAAACATGAGTATTATGGCTGGTGTTTGTAATGAGCGTGGGAGATTAGCCGCTCGATCAGGTGTTGGTGCAGTGATGGGTTCGAAGAATTTGAAGGCAGTTGTAGCCAAACCTACGAAGAAAATAATGTCACAGAGCCCAGAAGTCATCAAGACTGTTAGATCTAGTTTGGATGGATTCAACCAAGCAACTAAGCAGTTTTTCACAACTTTCGGGACGACCGGTATCACAGCAAATTCCGCGATTTCTGGTGATGCGCCAGTTTTGAACTGGGGTGGGGTAGGTGTAGTGGATTTGGTTAATGAATTTTCAATGGAAAATCTCAATGGCCCTGTTATGAATGAGTCAAAGGAGAAGAAATATGCATGCTGGCATTGTCCAGTTGCATGTGGTGCTGAGTCAGTTGATGGCTCAGATCGAGGTGAATTCGCGTTTCCATTACATACTCATCGACCTGAATACGAGACCATGGGCGCGTTTGGTATCATGAATGGTGTAAACGATACGGACGCCATGTGGGCCGTCAATCATTGGTGTAATGAGTATGGTTTAGACACAATATCTACCGGTGCTGCGATTTCTTTTGCGATTGAGTGCTACACGAATGGCGTTTTGACTAAAGAAGACACGGACGGACTTGATCTCGTCTGGGGTAATGCATCTGCAGTTTTGTCTGCTATACATAAGATTGGTCGTCGTGAGGGCGATTTGGGTGAATTGTTGGCAGACGGCACTACGGTTGCGGCTAATAAAATTGGTGACGATGCGAAAGAGTATCTAACTGCGATTGATGGCGAGGAGCCACCGATGCATGATCCTAAGCTCGATTTGGGATTTGCTGTTTCGTATTCTCTGGATCCAACGCCAGCCCGACACACCATATGGTCTCCTGGGAGTTCTAGTAAGTTCCCTAATATGCCAAAGCAGCCGGAAGACAAGAAGCAATTCGGTGGCCGTGGTCCGGTGCACAAAGCAGCACATGAGCAGGCTCATATAATGAATTCGGCCGGTATGTGTTATTTCATCTATACGATGTCACCGACCGATCGAATTCCTGAATGGATCAATTTGGTAACAGGTTGGGACACTACACACGAGGAATTGGAAGAGGTCGGTGAAAGAATTGCGAATCTGAGGATGGCTTTCGCTGTTAAGCACGGTAATAATCCAGCTGCGAGAGAGGTTCCAGGACGAATCCTAGGTTCACCTCCTCAATCTGAAGGTCCGCACGCGGGCTTCGAGATTGATCTTGAGACTATGAAGCAAGAGTGGTACGAGGAAGCCGGCTGGGATCAAACAACGAGCGCACCCTCAAGATCTAAATTAGAGTCTTTAGGATTAGCTGATGTGGCTGAGGCGCTAGGCGTGTAAAGTTTTCAATTATTCCTGATAAAGGACGCTGATAGAAGAAAAGAGGGATCGTGAGGTCCCTCTTTTTTTATATTATTTGCTCAGAATTGCGAAAGTTATCGAGTGTTTCTAGAAAATTTAAGACAAGCTGGTTCCAAGTCTCGGGCCTCTGAGAGCTAGTTCCATGAAAACATGATTTCATGAGGGCTAGTTGTCTTTGAGGGATATTGTCAGTTAGATTGCCAAGGTTAGGCATGATCATGGAGTCTTCGGTGCCAGCAATTATGAGAGTTGGAATTTGTAAATCTTTTAGATGTGTTGTTAGGTCAGGGCGCTGTTTCATAGCTAAATAGCACCCATTAAGCCCAGGATCAGGGCTGTGGATTTCAGCTAATGAAGATAGGTTGTGGGGTTTAGTATTTGTGTTGGTGTCAGATAAGATGAGCGCTTTGACTAGGCTTGGGTATTGGTGGGCAAATTGAAGCGCTGTGTGGCCGCCGAATGACATTCCACCCAGGATAATTTTTTGATTAATATTGAGTGCCTGGAGCAAATTACGAAGGTCGTTTGCAAAAATTTCTGTCGAGTATTCGTCAGTACTTAGCGGAGCTGAGGAAGACCCGTGGCCTCGATTATCCCAGGTTATAACCCTATATTGGGTTTTGAAAAATCTTACTTGGCTTATCCACATTTCAAGAGTGGCAGTTAAGCCGTGGCACAATATCAATGGTGTAGCAGATTCATTGCCTGTATCAGAATATCGGATTCGGATGTTATTTTGTAAGTCCACGAAATTCATTGTTAGATAAATATAGCAATGCTTAGAGCTTGGTGAGAAATTGCGAGCTATGCAGGGTAAGATGGCTTTATGTCATATATACGTTCAGCACTATTAATTGGTCAAGATGATTTTCTGGATGTTCATGCCCCGACTATCCCTGATGCAGTCGTATTTGATATGTCTAAGTCGACGGGAGAGTCATTTGATCCATCGACCATGAAGGATAGAATTCGTCAGTCGAGCGACGGCTTGGGTCCTTGCCGTCATGTTAGGTTTTCTATTGGTGCTTCTGATGATTTTCGAACTAAATTGCTGTCAGTATTTTCTCACGACATAGCGGCCGTTTGGATAAGCGGTATTTCCGAGGCTCAGCAGGTTCGGGACGCGGACGTGGAGATTCGTAGATTGGAAATGGAACACGGTATAGATCCCGGAACTATATCGTTAGTTCCAGAGTTGATCAGTGTTCGTTCGATTAGTTTGCTTGATACTATCTTAACGGCCGTCGATCGAGTTGCTACCATAGCCCTAAATCTTGATTTGGTTTGTGCTGATCTTGTGGGAACAGGTTCAGATTCTTCGGATGATTTGTTTGTTCAAAGACATATCTTGGCTAATGTCGCCTTGAAGGTGGCGGCCCAAAATTTGTTATTGATCGTGACGAATCTGGACAGTCAGTTAAGTACTCAGAAAATGAAGATGATTGCAAGTACTGGCGCTACCGGGATATTGACTCAGGATTTGAACTCAGTCGCCTCTCTAAATGATGAGTTTGTGCTTACTTCGGCAAGAATTGAACAAGCTCAAACTGTCATACATCAATGGTCAAGTAACCCAGTTACTGCCCAAGAGAATGGAGTGACGCTTCAGGCGTTCAAGCGTGCTACACATATTGTTGATTTGGCAAACCAAGTAGACGCTCGATAATCAATCGTCTAGACTTGCGTGGTTTTGTTTTTTGAGAGTATATGAAGAACTAGGAGAGATACGAGTATGCCAGCAGTTGTCATCATCGGGGGTCAGTGGGGGGATGAAGGTAAAGGGCGCACTGTTGATTTTCATTCCCAATACTGCTCAGTGATTGCCAGGTATTCGGCAGGTAATAATGCTGGGCACACCATAATGAATGACCAAGGTAAATTTGCCCTACATGTCATTCCTGCTGGAATTTTCAGGTCAGATAAGATCTGTGTGATCGGACATGGGGTGGTAATAGATCCGGCTGTCGTGCTCGGAGAGATTCAAGGTCTTGAAGATAGGGGTGTGTCGACAAAAAATTTAAGAATTTCTCGAAATGCTAATGTAATTATGCCTTGGCATCCGATCATCGATAAAGGCGACGAGTTGCTGAGGGGCGATCTTGCGATTGGGACGACTGGTACTGGGACTGGTCCTGCATTTCATGACAAGGTGGCCAGAACTGGTATTCGTATAGCTGATCTGTTGGATGCTGACCGATTTGCTGAGCGATTAAGACCGGTTATTGAGTACAAAAATCGAATTCTGACAGGTCTTTATGGGTTAGAGCCTCTTGAATATCAGGAGGTTTACCAACAATATCTCGATTTTGGAGACAGGCTTCGACCATATGCAGATGACACTGCGTTACTAGTTCAGGAAGCCCATGCAGATGGCAAAATGATTCTTCTAGAAGGCGCACAGGGTTCGCTACTAGATCTTGATACTGGTACATATCCTTATGTCACTTCGTCTGTACCAGCCTCTATTGCGGCAGGTGGACCAGCTGGTGTTGGATTAGGACCAACAGCAGTTCAGAAAGTTATAGGAGTTTATAAGGCATATCAGACCAGAGTTGGTAATGGACCGATGCCTACGGAGATTTTTGGACAAGAAGCGGAGGATATCCGTCAAGGTGGTGGTGGAGTAGCGGGAACCGGTGAATTCGGAACTACGACCGGTCGTGCTAGGCGAATAGGATGGTTTGATGGGGTTTTGGCTAGGCACACTGCTGCGAT
>Ga0315316_10001893_pt1 | contig 14880 bp, 23 predicted proteins | sample M160m3416metaG_FD_203702 | JGI IMG/M metagenome (GOLD analysis project Ga0315316, IMG submission 203702) | Ammonia-oxidizing marine archaeal communities from Monterey Bay, California, United States - M1 60m 3416 | ecosystem: Environmental > Aquatic > Marine > Intertidal zone | place: USA...
ATTTCGGTACTTGAGCATTTCGGCTTCAGATTTCATTGCTAGATGCCCGAGCGTAGTAATATTGGCATTATTAAGGCAATTCGCTGCACGAACACTCAATTCAATCTCATTTACGCTAGTGTTAAGTAACTTACGCTGGGCTTCACGATTTTCATCCTTAGCTTTAGCATCCTGCTCGAATTCAAAAGCCTCATCATTAATTCCAGTAAATACGGAAAGATGGTGCGATAATATTTCCGAAGCCTGCTTTAGAGCCTCATCAGGGTTAAGGCGTCCATCTGTCCACATTTCAAGTATCAACTTATCATAATCTGTACGTTGTCCAACCCGAGCAGCCTCGATAGCATAACGCACGCGTGTGACAGGAGAAAATATAGAATCAATTGGTATGACCCCAATAGGCTGATCCGGTTTTTTATTAGCATCACCAGGAAGAAATCCACGTCCTACCTGAACCTCCATGACCATTTCTACCTTTTGATTTTTATCAGTCGTACAGATTACCTGTTTCTTATTAACCACCTTAAGACCAGGTGGCAATTCCAGTTGTCCCGCAGTGATAGCTCCCTCAGAAGTCACATTCAGACGAACTTCCTGTGGCTCTCTATTATTATGCCTGAATCTAACTTTCTTAAGGTTAAGAACAATATCAGTGACATCTTCTACAACTCCCTCCACTGTGGCAAACTCGTGGTCGGCACCTTCAATTTTTACAGAAGTAATAGCTGCCCCCTCTAGAGAGGAAAGCAAAACACGACGAAGCGAGTTGCCGATGGTGTGTCCAAAGCCGGTTTCAAACGGCTCTGCAGCGTATTTAGCGTACTTGTTGTCGGAATCGTCGGATTTTGTAAGCTTATCCGGCTTCTCGAAATGACCCAGTCTTATTGGCATAATGTTTTATTTTTTTAGCAATTTTAATCTGGCCTCGTCACCGTTATTCCCGTTTACAACGAGGCCCATATAATTGCTTCCTCACCCACAAGGATGAAGTGGTTAACGGGAATAAAATTCTACTATTGTCTGTTCGTCAGCTATAGGTTGTATCTCATCGCGAGTAGGCATGCGCATAATAGTCCCACGAAATGCATCCTTCTCAAGCTGCAACCACTCCGGAACAACTCGACTGGTTGAATACTCGAGATTTCTGGTAGCCAACTGCCTTGAGGCACTACGATCTTTCACCTCTATCACATCATTAATAGATGCACTATAAGATGAAATGGTCATCTTGCCACCGTTTACGGTAACATGCCCATGAGACACCATCTGGCGAGCCTGCGCACGAGTAGCCCCAAATCCTAAACGAAATACAACGTTATCCAACCGGCACTCTAGCAGCTGCAACATGATCTCACCGGTAACTCCACGGTGACGACGTGCCTTATCGTAAATAGCACGAAACTGCTTCTCCATTAACCCATAATGAAAACGAAGCTTCTGCTTCTCCATCAACGCCAGCGCATAATCAGTGTGCTTACGTCGGGCTCTTGGACCATGGGTGCCAGGAGGGTAATTCTTGCGCTCGAGATATTTCGAGGGCCCGAAAATCGGTATGCCGAATCGCCGGCTAATCTTGTCGCGTGGACCTGTATAACGTGCCATTCCTTAAAAATCCTTATTATACTCTACGCCGCTTCTTTGGGCGGCAACCGTTGTGTGGAATAGGTGTAACATCTCGAATAGAAGTAATATCAAGCCCCACAGCCTGTAATGCGCGAATAGCTGACTCACGCCCAGAGCCCGGACCTTTGACTCGAACCTCAATTTCTTTTAATCCGTGAGCCATAGCCCTACGAGCTGCATCTTGAGCAACCTTCTGTGCAGCGTAAGATGTGCTCTTTCGGGAGCCACGAAATCCGGTTTTACCAGCAGTAGACCAAGCAATTATGTTACCCTGCTTATCAGTCAAAGAAACATGCGTGTTATTAAAAGTAGCTAAAATAGTAGCAATACCAGAATGAACATTCTTGGACTTCTTAGCTTTGACAACCTTCTGCGGAGAAGGATCATCACTAGTTAACAACTCTTGGGCTGATGGAGCAGCGACATCAGCAGAATCTTCAGCCTCATCAGCGTCTGCCTTCCCTGCTTCACTTTTACTATCTGCAACATCCTTAGATTTAGTAGTCTTCTTAGCCTTCTTACTATCCTCAGCTACTTCAGAGGTAGCATCTGTATTGTCTGAGCTAACCTCAGCAGGAACTTCGTTAGACGATTGAGGGGTATTCCCCTCCTCAGTCTTGATCTCCTCAGATTGTTGCGCTTTTTTTTCTTCGTCCGACATAATGATCAGTCTATTAAATTAGTGTATCCCAGCTTTGGCATTAGGATTCCGCTGCACACCCACGGTCTTCTTTTTACCCTTGCGAGTCCGTGCGTTTGTAGATGTTCGCTGTCCACGCACCGGCAATCCCCTCGAGTGCCGAATGCCTCTATAAGACTTGATAGCCTGCAATCGCTTTAGATTTAAACTGCGCTCACGACGCAAGTCGCCCTCTACTAAGCAGTCACTCTCTTGAATACAATTAACGATTTTGGATAAATCGCTTTCATCAAGATCCTTAGCACGCGTTGCAGGATCTATTCCAGTCTTCTCAAGGATGTCAGCAGCAATCTTTGGCCCTACGCCATAAACGTATCGCAACGCGATGTCTATGCGCTTGTTAGCAGGAATGTCTACTCCGATAATTCTTGGCATTGTCTTTTTCTTTCAATCAACCTTGTCGCTGTTTATGGCGCGGGTTGGAACTGCAAATAACGCGAACCACGCCCTTCCGGCGAATGATCCGACAGTGCTCGCAAAGTCGTTTTACTGATGCGCGTACTTTCATTTTACGTTCTTTTTCTAATCTTTATCTAAAACCAAAACGCCATTACTGAAATCAGTAGGCGATATCTCTACACTTACTTCACTACCAGACTTAATGTCTGAAATCTTATCCCGTTTCTTAAACGGCACCCGAGCAAACAACCTGTGACCGTTTGCCAACTCTACCAAAAAGGTCGCCGGAGGGAGATACTCCCTCACAATTCCCTTGGCTCGGATGGTAAATTCTCCGGGCATGTCAAAATCTCCGGCTCACCTTCAGTCACGAGAACAGTGTGCTCAAAATGAGCAGATGGCAAACCATCACGAGTCAACACCGTCCAACCATCCTCTAGCATCTCCACTTGCCTCTGGCCAAGATTAACCATCGGTTCAATAGCAAGAGTCATTCCCGGCCTCAAGACCGGTGATCGACCACCGCCATCATCAAAGTTAGGAATTTGCGGATCTTCGTGGACTTTTTTACCCACACCGTGCCCTACAAACTCCCTAACGACACTATAACCATTGGCCTCAGCAGTTCTCTGGATTGATCTCGAAATATCAACAACCTTGTTGCCTGCTATTGCTTGACTAAGCCCATCACAAAGAGCCTGCTCAGTCACTTCCATCAAGCGCTGCACTACTGGATCACATCCTCCCACCGCCACGGTAGTCGCATTATCACCAATGTACCCCTCATAACATACACCTACATCTAGGCTAACAATATCACCAAATTCAACTCGCCTTTCCGAAGCCAAGCCATGAACGACCTCTTCGTTGATCGAGATACATATATTACAAGGATAATCTCGGTAACCCAAAAACGCACTCTTTCCACCGTAATGGTGGATTCTATCTCCACCATACTGATCAATTTCAAAAGTACTTAAACCGGGCCGAACAAATGACGCCACCTCACGTAATACTGTCGAGGAAACCCCTCCAGCCAATCTCATGGCTTCAATCTCATGATCTTTCTTTATATGAATCATGCTATTCTCCCGGTGCCTGAGCACCCAATCCAGAGCCAAGCATTGGCTTGGCCGGTCTATCAATGAACAAAACGCTGGAGGATATCACCGCCAACATTAGAAGCGACCACGCACGCGGCCCTTCCTCAAAAATCCATCATAATGTCGCATCAATAAATACGACTCCATTTGTCTCATAGTGTCCAAAGTGACACCCACAGCAATCAAAATGCTAGTACCCCCAAAAAATTGAGATACCTGAAAAGGGATGCCCAATGCGTCTCCAAGCAACATAGGAATAATTGCAACAATCACAAGAAAAGTCGCTCCAGCAAACGTTATACGACTCATTGTCTTATGTAAGAAATCACTAGTGGCCTTACCTGGGCGCACCCCAGGAATATAACCGCCGTTTTTCTTTAAGTTATCGGCAATCTCAATCTCATTGAATGTAGTTGCTACCCAGAAATAGGCAAAGAACATGATCATTAAAGCATAAGTAAAATAATAAAACGGGTGCCCTGCCTCAAACCAGCTTGCTGCCGATAAAAATATTGTTTCATAGCCTTCGATCCCACCAAGGCTTCTCAATACCATACCCGGAAACATCAATATGGCTTGAGCAAAAATCAGAGGCATAACACCAGAGTAGTTAACTCTCAATGGCATAAATGAACTACCGCCGGCGTACACTTTACGCCCCACGGCACGCTGTGCGTGCTGGACTGGGATTTTACGTTGAGCCTGCGTAACAGCAACAACCCCCATCACTACGAACCAAAGTAATGCTACCAGTCCAATACCCTCAAAAATACCCCGATTCACGGCAGCATCCGCACCAGTCCAATCCTGCGGAGCAAACATCTCCCAAACCATTGGCAATGCACGTGGTAAATCAGCAACAATCCCAATAGTTATCACAAGTGAAACACCATTTCCAATACCTCGCTCAGTGATCTGCTCACCTAACCACATTAGCAACATTGTTCCACAAGTTAATGCCATCATTGTCTGCAGATGATACCCGATTCCCCCATCAGCCAGAGAACCTTCAAAACCCTGCAATACAGTTCCTGGATTCAACCAACCCAATGACATCACATAACCCTGACCCAAACACAGAAATAGAGTCATAACTCGGCCAATCTGCATAATTTTCACACGGCCACCTTCTTCCCGTGAAAGGCGAGAAAGTCTCGGTATGATAGGTGTCATTAATTGCAAAATAATCGTGGCACTGATGTAAGGCATGATACCCAAGCCGCCAATAGAACAACGCTCCCAAGCTCCACCAGTAAACATACTATAGATACCAAGAAAACCAATGCCATCTTCGCTTTGTTTTTCTCGGAGCCCATCAAAATAATCCTGCAACATAACACCATCTAGCCCAGGAATCGGCACCCACGCAATTAAGCGACAAACAGCTAAAACCAATAACGTAAAAATGATACGCTCCCGCAATTCTGGAATTTTAAAACAATTCCGGAATCCGGTTATCATTCGAGTTATTGCGTTATCTTTAGCCATTTGTATTTAAGTAAAAAATCAAATTTGCTTTTTATTCTGAAACCGAAATTTCAGCTTTTGATACAACCTCACAAACCCCGCCCTTTCCTTCGATCGCTGCCTTGGCAGCCGCACTAAAGGCAGTCGCCTTAACAGTCAATTTCTTATCTAACTCACCTCTAGCAAGAATCTTAACACCATCGCCACGGCCATTAACAAGCCCTGCCTCACGAAGAGCGTTTTCATCCACACTAGATCCATCATCGAAGTGATTGAGACTATCGAGATTCACCGGAATGAACTCTATAGAAAAGGGCTTATTGTTAAAACCTCTCTTAGGCAAACGTCGAGCAAGTGGCAACTGGCCACCTTCGAATCCAGGACGCGTCGACGAACCAGAACGAGAGCCTTGACCTTTTTGTCCCCGAGTACTGGTGTGACCTCCTCGACCACTGCCCGGTCCACGGCCAATCCGCTTACGACGGTGCTTGGATCCAGAAGCTGGTTTTAAATCATGTAATCTCATATTAAAATCGAGTCTATGCCTCAGCAACAACCGGTTCTTCAGCCTTACCGCGGAGTTTCAACACTTCTTTACGATCGCGAAGCTCCATCAATCCCTTAAGAGTTGCTTTAGCCAAATTTACTGGATTATTGGAACCTAGTGACTTACTTAACATATTTCTTACACCCACCAATTCGCAAACCGCTCTAACAGTTTTTCCTGCAATAATACCGGTACCTGGTGAAGCTGGACGAAGCAGCACTTTGGCTCCATCAAAACGACTAAGCACTTCATGAGGAAGTGTAGATTCATTCAGCGTCACATTAACCAGACGGGTACGAGCATCTTCACTGGCCTTGCGAATACAATCGGCAACTTGATTTGCCTTACCTTGACCCATTCCTACGCGCCCCTTTTTGTCCCCAACAATCACTACAGCACTAAAACCAAATCGGCGGCCACCTTTAACAACTTTAGCTGAACGGTTGATGCACAATACTTTTTCGGAAAACTCATCGGCCGGTTCATTCCCAAAATTATCACGGCCACCACGGCGATTCCCTCCTGGGCCTCTGCCTCCTGGGCCTCTGCCTGGACCTCTGCCTCCTGGACCTCTGCCTCCTGGACCTCCTGGACCTCTGCCTCCTGGACCTCCTGGACCTCTGCCTCCTGGACCTCCTGGACCTCTGCCTCCTGGACCTCTGCCTCCTGGACCTCTGCCTCCTGGACCTCTGCCTCCTGGACCTCCTGGAGCCTGCCCACTAACTTGTGCACCTTGGTTTGGAGTTGAGGACGAGGACTGCTGTGCCGACTGCCCTTCCGGCTGCACAACCTTCGAAGCACTATCATCAGCCGCAGCTTTTTCGTTCTGGTTAGGTTCTTCTGCCACAGTTATTCCTTAAATTTTCAATCCTGCCTCACGAGCCGCTTCGGCTAAGGCTTTTATTTTTCCGTGATAACGAGTTCCACTTCGATCAAACACAACAGATTCAATTCCGGCAGCCTTGGCAGCTTCGCCTGCCAGCTTCCCTATCTGCTTAGCACCATCAATGTTGGCCGCCAAATCAGCTCGATTCTCAACAGTCTTGTCACGACTAGTAACGGAGGCAACCGTACAGCCTGCTTCGTCATTAACGAATTGTACGTAAATATTCTTGTGAGTCATCCGCACACTCATTCGCGGCCGACTTTCTGTCCCACTCACTTTTTTACGGATACGCCACCGTCGGCGTTTTAATAAACTTCTTTTCTTGTCCGTTCTCATCTTAACTTGCCTCGATTTTCAACCAAATACTATTGTACCGTCTTACCTTCCTTACGACGTACATATTCACCCTCATACTTAACACCTTTTGCCTTATAAGGCTCAACAGGATAAAATCCACGCAACTCGGCAGCGACCATACCCACCTTTTGCTTATCTGGTCCCTCAATTGTAACTTTTACATCCTTCTCTACTGTAACCTTTACTTGATCCGGCAACTGGTAGTTGATCGGGTGAGAATAACCAAGACTCATAGTAACCTTGTTTCCGCTTACCATAGCCTTGAAGCCAACACCGTTGATCTCCAATTTCTTAACAAATCCCTCGGTTACACCGAGAACCATATTATTTAACAGAGATCGACTTAAACCATGCATAGCCCGAGCCTCACGATCATCCCCGTCACGAGAGACCTTTAGAACATTATCCTCTTGCGAGACACTCGTTCTCTTAGGTATATCCATCTCCAATCTACCCTTGGGCCCTTCCACCGATACGTGGTTGTCAGCAACCGAAACCTTAACCTTGTCCGGTACCGTGATTGTTTGATTTCCAATTCGTGACATCTCTTTTATTCCTTACCAAACCTTAAACAAAAGCTCTCCACCTACATTATGGCGGCGAGCATCGTGCCCGGTCATTAATCCTTGCGGAGTGCTAACAACAGCTACACCCATACCACCCAAAACAAGCGGAATATCCTTTGCTGCAGTATAATTGCGCAACCCAGGGCGACTCACTCGCTTCAATCCTGTAATAACACCTTTACGCCCATGGAACTTCAACTTGATACGTAAATTACGCTTCAGGTCACCTTCAACATTAAAGGAATCAAGGTATCCCTCTTCCTTCAGCAACTTTACAGCACTTTCCTTGATCTTGGAATGTGGCACAACTATCTCTGGCTTTAACGCCTGACTGGCATTCCGAATACAGGTCAGTAAATTAGCAATGGGATCCATATATATTCCTCCTACCAGCTTGCTTTGGTTACACCCGGAATCATACCTGTCCGAGCCATTTCACGAAATGTTAGTCGAGACACACGAAACTTGCGAGAGTACCCATGTCGACGGCCTGTGATCTCACATCTGTTAACCAACCGAACAGGACTCGCGTCACGAGGCAAATTCGCCAATCCCTCGTAATCCCCATTAGCTTTAAGTTCAGCACGCTTGGCCGCGTACTTGGCCACCGTTTTGGCCTTGCGCTTGTTTCGCTCTATCCAGGCTTTCTTTGCCATATTTTTCTCTTATCGTTTGCCGTCAAACGGCATCCCAAATTCTTTTATCAATTCATGGGCATCGTCGTTATTTTTCGCACTTGTAACGATCGTAATGTCCATTCCCAACGAATGCTTCACCTTATCCACCTCAATTTCAGGAAAAATTGTTATATCATCAATGCCAATAGAATAATTGCCATGACCATCAAAACCCTTAGAACTAACACCTCTAAAGTCGCGAATGCGAGGCAAGGCTGCAGCTATCAAACGATCTAAAAATTCATACATCAATTGTCTCCGAAGAGTAACCCGACAACCAGTATTCATCCCTTGTCGTAATTTGAAATTAGCCACACTGACTTTAGCCTTATTTAAGGCTGGCTTTTGCCCAGTAATGACAGCCAAATTCTTTATAGCTTCCTCGAGAACATCCTTTCCTCGCTGAGGACTGACGCCCATGTGCACAATGACTTTCTCAATCTTTGGCACCTGATGAACATTAGAATACTTGTCCAAGCCCTGAAGCTTTGTACGAATCTCGCCGTTATATTTTTCCTGTAGCCTCGGAATCATTCTTCTTTTTCAGTCGATGTTTCAGTCGATGTTTCAGTCGATGTTTCAGTCGATGTTTCAGATTCTGATGTAGCAGAAACTATCTTGTGATTATTCTCATAACGTTCAGCCTGCATCACGTTTGACCAATGAATGGTGCCCTCACGTTCAACAATCTCACCTTGCGGTTGATCCTGGTTTTTTCGAACATGCTTTTTGATCATGTTTAGACCCTCCACAACAACACGCTCTGTTTTGGGAAAAACATCGATCACTTTACCATTCTCTCCACGATCCTCACCTGAAATAACGTAGACTAAATCCCCCTTTTTAATATGTCGCTTATTTCCCATAATCAAATCACCTCTGGTGCTAATGAAACGATTTTCATGAAGCGCTTTTGTCTTAATTCGCGAGCCACCGGACCAAAAATTCGTGTTCCTCTTGGATTGCCGTCGGGATCAATAATCACTATCGCGTTTGAATCAAATCTCAACACAGAACCATCGGAACGGCGAATCGGGGACTTAGTACGAACCACGACAGCATTAACAACTTCACCTTTCTTAACATTTCCATCCGGAGTAGCTTCACGCACATGAGCCTTAATCACATCTCCCACGGAAGCTGTATCCTTGCGAATACCAAGCACACCAATAGCCCAAGCCTCTTTAGCCCCAGAGTTGTCGGCAACATTTAATCTAGATCGTAATTGTAGCATTCGCTTTCTTTTTTCGTACTAATTTCCGGCCAATAACTAAGCCTCTTTGACACTGTCAACGGGAGACCCTCCTTCAACTGAAGCCGCTAAAGCCAACTCCCCCTGCTTAACAACCTCAACCAAACGCCATCTCTTGGTTTTGGATAGAGGTCTTGTCTCCATAATCTTCACAAGATCACCCACATGCGCTTCAGCTCCTTCGTCATGGGCATTGAATTTTGAATATCGCGTGATAATTTTCTTATAAAGTGGATGTGATATTCTTCGTGAAATCCGTACCACAATTGTCTTGTCCATTTTAGTGGACACTACCTCTCCCTCCCGCACTTTGCGGTGGCTGCTTCTTGCCGGAGTTATTGTATCTTTTTCAGCCATTCGTCTTTAAATATTATTAGAAACCGCGTTAATCTTTTGAATAGCCTTATCCTTGCCCTTCGCATAAACCAACTCGGCTAAACCTCGCGTAGTAACCCTCATGTGATTTGGATTAAATACTGAACCTAAAGTTTTAAACACATCCTTTCGAGTTAACTCACTCTTACTTAATCCATTTAAAGAATCAGCAATCCCATCAATAGTAAAATCACTAACGCCCTCAATCGCTGACACCACCTGTTTGAATGCTTCTTTTCGCTTCAGCTGGCTCAAACGTGTTTCTACTCGCGCAATGTCTCGTCGCAAATCACGCAAACGTATTGGTTTCTCGAGCTGACTGGTTGCCCTTTGCAACTTGAGATTGAACAACTCTAAACGCAGATCTCTACTCTGAGCGTTTAATTCAATCTTTGTCTTGTCCTTAATCTCGGCAGCTTTCATTTAATTAATCTATTTATTATTAGTCGCGTGTGGCAAGTCGACAGCGAATCGGCATCTTAGCAGCAGCAGCACTAAGCGCCTCGCGGGCAATGCTTTCAGGGACTCCTTCAATTTCAAATAACATCGTGGCCGGTTTTACCACTGCTACCCAGTGATCAACATTTGCCTTACCCTTACCCATACGAACTTCCAATGGCTTTTTAGTTACAGATTTATGGGGGAAAATACGAATCCACATACTACCTCTGCGCTTCATCCCTCGAGAAATAGCGACACGAGCAGCCTCGATTTGTGTCCCAGTAATCCAGCCACGACCTAAAGCCTGTAAACCATATGAACCAAAGGATACCTTGTTCCCTTTTTGCGCGGTTCCTTTCCGGCTTCCGCGGTGCATCTTACGATATTTTACTTTGTTAGGTTGTAAGGCCATTACTTAATAATTTTTAATTTGATCTTTCAGACCGAGCAGGAGCTCTTCTGGGGGTACGCGGCCGTCGTTCTTGCTGCTGTTCTTTTTCCTCTCCTGGATCCTTACGACAAATCCAACACTTAACACCAATAATACCATACGTAGTGCTAGCTTCAGCAAATCCATAATCAATATTAGCACGCAAAGTGTGCAACGGCACTGCTCCTTCGCGAGCATTTTCAGCTCGGGCAATGTCTGCACCATTCAAACGGCCGGCAACACGCAAACGAATTCCAAGCGCGCCCATGTCCATAGTTACCTGCATGGTACGCTTGATTGCACGACGGAAGGCCACACGACGCTCGAGCTGCATACAAATATTTTCTGCAACTAATTGCGCATCCAACTCTGGCTGCTTTACTTCAGCAATCTCAACGTAAACTTCTTTACCAGTCAACTTGCTGAGCTCTTCCTTGATTCTATCAATTTCAGAACCTTTACGACCAATCACTACGCCAGGCCTAGCTGAATATATTGTAATACGACATCGACTAGTAGCACGCTCGATCTGAATGCGAGGCACCGCTGCGTCTTTGAGCTTATCTTTAAGCACTTTTCGTATCTTGTAGTCTTCGACAAGCAACTCACCAAACTCTTTCTTGTCAGCATACCACTTAGATCGCCAATCACTATTGACGATCAGGCGAAATCCAATTGGATTGGTTTTTTGTCCCATACAGTTTCGATTAAATTTGATCCGTAAGCACGATCCTTATATGGCAACTACGCTTGAGGATGGGGCTGGCTGAACCTCTTGCCCGAGGCCTCCATCGCTTCATAGTAGGGGCATCCCCTACAGTTGCTTCCTTAATATATAACATCGTTTGCTCTAATTTGTGTGGTGAATCTATAAAGCTTTGATAGGCATCGATCTTTGCCTGCGAACTTCTTCGTGTCTTTTTATTATTAGTTGAACTTACCTTCTGTTCTAACTCACTGATACGACCACGTAAATCATCGACATCCCATTCATCAATAATGTTTTCCGCATTAGCCATAGCCGATTTTAGGGTCTTTGACACAAGGCGAGCCGATTTGCGGGGGACATTGGCCAAAAGAGCCTGAGCCTCAAGAGCATGCATCCCTTGAATCTGAGTGGTAACAGCACGTACCTTTAACGGAGACATTCTCACTCCCTTTGTTACTGCCAAAATTTCCATCTTATACTCTCTTCGTTACTTCTTAGTAGCACCACCGTGCGATTTGAACCCACGGGTTGGAGCAAACTCACCCAGTTTGTGGCCAACCATGTTCTCAGTCACAAATACAGTCGAAAACACTTTACCATTATGGACCATAAATGTGTGTCCAACAAATTCAGGAGCAATGTCTGATCGCCTAGACCAAGTTTTGATCGGTTTCTTTTTTCCGTCTGCATTCAACTTCTCGATTTTATCGAGTAAATGCTGTTCCACAAACGGACCCTTTTTAATTGAACGTCCCATCTAAATTACCTCTGTTTCATCGGCCGACCATCACGGCGCACCAAAATCCACTTGTTTGAAGGCTTGTATTTAGGCCTTGTCTTGAATCCCTTAGCCAACACACCCCAAGGCGACATCGGATGCCCTCCCCCTGAAGTCTTACCTTCGCCACCTCCCATTGGATGATCCACTGGGTTCTTGGCAACAGCACGTGTGATCGGGCGTTTACCTTTGTGTCGAGTACGGCCAGCCTTACCTACTACAATCTTCTCATGCTCGGAATTCCCCACAGTGCCAATGGTTGCATAGCACTTTTCATTGATTTTACGAATTTCCCCGGAAGGTAACTTCACCTGAGCATAACCATCCGCCACCGCCATGAGCGTTGCAGCAACTCCTGCAGAACGAACCAACTGCCCACCACGTCCCGGAGTCATTTCCAAATTGTGAATCTCCGAGCCAGCAGGAATGATTGCAAGAGGTAAAAAATTACCATTCTCAACAGCAGCCTTTGGGCCACTCATAACCTTGCCGCCTACAACTTGCCCCTCAACCGCAATCATATAACGCTTTTCGCCATCTTCATACTTAAGCAGTGCTAAACGCGCGGATCGGCATGGATCATACTCTATAGCAATTACCTCTGCTGCCATTCCATGCTTATTGCGCTTAAAATCGACATTTCGGACCTTTTGCTTGTGACCTCCTCCGATACCCCTTGCGGTGACACGACCATTACTATTTCTTCCACCGGACCTCTTTTTGGTCTTAACCAAACGCTTCTCCGGCTTCGTTTTCGTAATCTCGGAAAACGAAGAGACTGTCATGTAACGCCGAGACGGCGTTACAGGATTGAAACTCTTTACTGGCATAACAACTAAGTACCCCGACTGGGGTGGTGACGCTCCCCACCATAACTCCCCAACTCTGGGAAAGCGGGTTATCGGCAGGTCGCCAAATTGATTCTTACCTGTCCCTTTTCACCGTGAAAAGGGCCGGGCAAAGTATCAAAAAAAATTTAGGGTGCAACCTCTTTTTCAAGGATTTAATATTTTTTTAATATCTAGGAAAATTCTCAAAAATGGTTGTTTTTCTTAAATTTAGCTAAAATCAGGCTAAAAAACCTTAAAAAAACACAAATAAGCATCTAATTTGACTAAAAAAAAACCCTATCTTACTGAAAATCAATTGCTAAAGTACTCTAACGAATTCCTTTGGCTTCTAATTGTCTAATTTCCACTGCCCATCCCGCTCTCTCCTCATCAGTAACCTTCGGATTGGGCATAAGGCTTCGCCGAGTACAATTAACCAGAGCCTGCAAAGTCTGATATCTCCGAGTTTCCCCAATAGCCGGAGGAAGCAAATCATCGATTACAGCAATTACTTCATCCATAGTTAACTTACCCTTGGTTCCGTGAAGTTTTGCTTTTGCTTTAAGCTCAGAACGCAATGCTGCAAAACCGGCAGCAGACCAGCCTTCGGTGACTGCAGCAAATCGCTCCCGATCCTCCCCAGTCAATTTACCGCTAACAACCGGACTAGCTACCCAATCAAGAAAAGCCTCTCGATCTTTTCCCTCTGGATCCAGCACTGGAATAATCAAATCTCCTACTCGACCTGGACGTCTAATGTCAGGTGACAGCAAATGAATACGAGCAGTCACTAGTAACCAAATAACCTTACCACGTAATAGTGGATCAGACATCATAGACTGTATCTTTCCGGTGAGGCGTCGTTCTGTTGCATGAGTATCAGCACCTACTCCACCAAGCTGAGTGTCAGCTTCATCAATAAAAATCAAAACACGAGACAACGCCATTAAAACACGACGTAAGCGCTCAAAGATAACGTCTGTCTCACCATAATATTTGCTACGGAGATTTTTTATAACCAAAACCACCATATCCAGTTCGGATGCTACCGCCTCAAAAATGAAAGTTTTACCAGCACCAATTGGTCCTCCAATAGCAGCACCAGGGAGCGCCTCCTCACTATCCATACCAAATCGAGGAATCACTTCTTTATCCAAAAAAGTCTTTAAACGTTTAAATCCAATAACATCCTTCAAACTATGCCCTGGTTTTTTGAATTCAACCACTTCCTCACCCAATTGGCTCTTAATGAAATCCTCAACCTTATCTACAACTTCATCTTGCGAAAGTTTCGCGCGACCATGCCTAACACCCTTCAGCAACTGCATCAGAGCATGAATCGAAAGACCAGCAGTCAGCTCTGCCAATTCGGTTTGCGTTCCCCATAGTTGAATCTTCCGACCCTTCGAATCGTTTCTAGAGAACCAAGAAATAAAATGTTTACGAGTATCAAAATCCGGCGATGGCACCTCCACATCAATCAATTGCGGCAAGCGTGCAATACGTTGATTCAACTGAGAACGTGACTCAGCAATCATCACCACCGAATCATCACCGTTAACAAAACCAAGATCGGAAAACCAGTCGTGACATATACTGACACGCTGCCTATCCATATCATTTAGGCTTGTGATTGGAGCATCTGGAAGCAACATGTCGGCCCCCTCCACAACGATCAACAAGTTTTCTTCAAGGTATTGCGAATCACCTACCTTCGTTCGAGAGCAAAGACACATTTGC
>Ga0315316_10001896_pt1 | contig 14874 bp, 12 predicted proteins | sample M160m3416metaG_FD_203702 | JGI IMG/M metagenome (GOLD analysis project Ga0315316, IMG submission 203702) | Ammonia-oxidizing marine archaeal communities from Monterey Bay, California, United States - M1 60m 3416 | ecosystem: Environmental > Aquatic > Marine > Intertidal zone | place: USA...
TATCGAGGTTGGGCAATTACGGTCCCCTGAAGTGAGAATGGGCATACTAAACGCTCGCTTGGAAGCAGGCGAACTGGCAAATTCTGACTCCCGCTACGCACCACTTTATTCGAAAATTCGCGTGCTTGCCGAAGAAGCCGAGATGGCTTCGAAAATGAGCTAGAGTTTCGAATGACTAAGGCTCTAGAATTCACGTTAGAGCATGGTAGGATGGTGGCACTTTGAAGTCTCCTGAAGATACCGAATCCTTTTTATCTGAAGACGGTCGAGTTGAGGTCGTGTTCGATCTCGATGAACTGTCAGAATCCGACATTGCTCTCGTGATGAAAGCAGCAGTTGACGGGCTTAATTTTGAGCAAATCGACGGGCCAGATCACATAACGGTGCTGATTACTGGCGACGATCGAATCAGGGAACTCAACAGGGAATTCAAAGGCGAGGATCAAATCACAGACGTGCTTTCGTTTAATGCCTATGGCAAGACCGAAAGTTCAACGAATAAAGAAGACGGATCGAACGATAATGAGTGGCCCAAGTTCGATTCGTCAATTGTTGATGACGAATTAGAATCGGATCGTCTTGGAGACATTGCGATTTCACTTCCACAGGTCGTTAGGCAAGCGGCAGAGAACGGCAAATCGGCGGATCGTGAATTAGCGATGCTAACTATCCATGGTGTTCTTCATCTTCTCGGGTATGATCATGCCGAAGTTGCCGAAGAAAAGGTTATGTTCGGTAAGACCGACGCTATATTGGCGAAGATTTTTGGCGCATAACCTTGATTGTTTGATCGGAAATATGAGAGCAGTGAGACTCGTTCTAAAGTGACAAATAGCCAAGTTTTTTATAGAAAATGGCGCCCTACTCGTTTCGACGAAGTGGCTGGACAAACGCACGTCACGAAAACTCTCAAACGGGCGATTACAACCGATCACGTTTCGCACGCATATTTGTTTACGGGTCCTCGCGGAGTCGGCAAAACGTCAACAGCGCGGATTCTTGCCAAGGCACTTAACTCAGAAATCACGCCAGATGGCGAACCGATTACCGATTCAGAAACCTCGATAGCGATCGATGAAGGTCGCTACATGGATCTCATCGAGATAGATGCTGCCTCTAATCGTGGAATTGGCGATATTCGTGAACTCCGTGACAACGTTCAGTTCAGACCAGTTTCGGGTAAGTACAAGGTTTACATCATCGACGAAGTGCACATGCTTACCGATGCAGCGTTTAATGCGCTGTTAAAAACCCTCGAAGAGCCGCCACCGAATATCGTGATGATCTTGGCGACAACCGACGCCCACAAAGTACCTGCAACCATTATTAGTCGCTGCCAACGGTTCGATTTCAGGCGGCTTTCTAACGACGATGTGATCGAGCGGCTTATCGAGGTGTGCGAGGTTGAAGAGATCGAAGCGGAACCATCTGTCTTGGAGATGATCGCTCGAACAGCGTGGGGATCATTGCGTGACGCCGAGAACTTGCTTGAGCAACTTTATGTTTCTTACGGACAGTCAGGCGCTGATGGGCTGCCTTCCGAGATAACCGAGAAACAGGCAAGGGAATTGCTTGGCCTGGGCGATACCGCTACCAGCACCGAGCTTGCGACGGCATTGCTGGACAAAGAAGCTGCGGCTGCTTTGACCGTTATAAATCGCGAGGCACAGCGTGGTGCCGATCTTAGAGCATTGCGTTCAGGGGCTGTTGATGCACTACGAGTGGCATTGCTTATGAAGGCAGGTGTTGAGGATTCGATTACGCAGGGTTCAGAGTTCGCTGAGACGATGGCCGCAGCGGCACGACCGGCACGTTTAAATCAAATTTTGCACATTCTAACTTCTCTGGGTCAGGCCGATATGAAAGCCAACTCCTCTTCCCCGCTTCCGCTCGAACTAGCGGTGCTTAAGGCAACTACGAAGCCTGTTGCTGCAGCCGCACGACCGGCAGCACTAGCAGCTTCAAATGCTCCTACTTCTCGGCCCGCAACTACCCAACAGCCTGCTAAACAAATTGGCGTTCCAGTGAATGCTAAAGAGCCTACCCCGGCTTCACCTCGAGATCGAACACCTACTGAAGAGCAGTGGGACAAGGTTGTATGGGCGATGCGTCGAACTAAAAACCGTAAATTTGTGGTCGGACCGATTCTTCGCAATGTTGAGACGCCTACGCCATCTGAAGGCAAAATTTCACTCCGCTTCAAAAGCAACACCCTGAAGAACAACTTCATGGAGGAGATGCAGGATCAGCGTTCAAAAGATGCGCTTAAAGCTGCAATTCTTAACGCATACGGTTCTGAACTAGAACTGGAAGTCCGTTCACCACATGAGGTCGCCGAAGATGCTAAGGCTAACAGCAGTGACGCTAATGGAGGATCGGCTAGACCGGGCAACGGGCAGATTGGGTCACCCGCAGATCAAGAAAGCGCAATGGTTAGGGCTGCAATGGCGATGGGCGCGAAGTTTGTGGCTGATAATCAAGAGAACTAAAACGCGTAAGACTATTTCTGAATCTCAAATTTCTCGATAATGAAAAAGCGGTCGAGGTATAAACGATGTCAGTCAGCGGTTATAGATCTTCACCGAGAGTTTCATTTCGATCTTTTTCAGGTGAGCCGGACGCGATTTCTTTTTTTGATTCGCTTAAATTCATAGTACAAACTTATTAGGAATCCTAACTCATTCGTTCTTTTTTCTTGATATTTTTGCAAATTAGTGTGCGGGGTTGGTTGATTTTTGTTGATAGATAATTACGGTGGAACGGATTAGGTGATAGCAGACTAAGTGTGAGCCTGCATGAGGTTATGTTTCACCAATCGGCGTACAAAGTACTCCTATCGGTTGGTAAGGACGTATGATTATCGGATTCAATTTTTGTTGTCTTATTTCTTGATAATCGAGAGTAAGACGCTCCCTGTTGGCAGGGGTCAGGACTTATTTCGATGATGAACAAGAACATGCTCAAGCAAGCACAACAGATGCAGGCCCGACTTGCAGCAGTGCAGGAAGAAATCGCTGTCGCACGAACTGAAGCAACAGTTGGCGGCGGGATGGTCAAAGTTTTAGTTATTGGCGGATCGAAGATTGAGTCGATTGAGATCGATCCGGAAGTAGTAGATCCAGAAGACGTTGAAATGCTTCAGGATTTGATTCTTGCGGCGATAAACGAAGCGATGGACACTGCTCAGAAGCTTGCTTCGGATAAGATGGGTGCTATCACCGGCGGCATGAACATTCCTGGTCTTATGTAGCTAGCGTTTCAGTTTCGGCTGATTCATAAGAAATACACGATTGCCATCTTCCGACATTACACCTTCCGCTGCCCCTCCAGTCGCCCGATTGATCGAGGCGTTTCACAGGCTGCCCGGAATTGGGCCTAAGAGTGCACAGAGGCTGACGTATCACCTGATTCGAATGCCTCAGGACGAGTCAGAAGAGTTTGCAGCGGCTATTTTGGGCGTTAAAGAGCGAGTCGTTCTTTGCGAAACCTGCGCCAACATTGCGGAAGCAACTGAGTGCACGATTTGCGGTGATCTTCAGCGTGATAGCACTCGAATATGTGTAGTTGAAGAGCCTTTGGACGTTGTGGCCGTGGAAAGAGCAAGGGTTTACTCAGGTAAATACCACGTTCTTCACGGAGTAATTTCTCCTGTGAATGGGGTTGGCCCGAACGATTTAAAATTACGAGAATTACTTGAACGACTGCGTGACGGGACGGTAATTGAAGTGATTGTAGCTACGAATCCAAACCTCGAAGGCGAGGCTACAGCTATGTACATTCAACAATTGATAGGCCCGCTGGGCGTAAAGGTAACACGGCTTGCTCGCGGGTTGCCTAGCGGCTCGGATATTGAGTACGCTGACGATTCAACTCTTGCTCACGCATTAGAAAGCCGGGCGGAGATTCCGCAAAGCCAAACAGGCACGCCTAAGTAGCCCTACACGATAACGATAGGCAACAGTTCTCGATTGCGGCTACACGGATTCGGTGGTTAATTTAGACTCTCTGCAATTTGCTACACGTTACCAACATACTTCTTTCCGTGTAGGCTTTTCGGCTTCCACAGTAACTTAGATTATTCGGCGACATAGGCTGTGATGACGTTTACTGTGTGGGTGATCGAGCTGTTCAAACCATTTGGCAACGCGCGTCGCATCGAACCTCATGAGTCACTTACGTTCATATTCATATCGCCGCACAGGCTCACTGGGTGTCACGCTTTTTTTTTCGGTTATCGCAGTCGCCATAGCCGCATGCAGTACTGAGCAACTGCCAACTGTCGGTCGCCCTGATTTTCCAGTAGCTACATTTGCTGTGCGCGATGTCACTCCTGCACCGGTTTCACCAACCTCTACACCATGGCCTAATCTTATGGACGACGAAGTACGGGCTATTCCTGAAGGGCTCGACCCTGAGTTTTATTCGCTGGCTGGGTCTGATGAAGTTGTCGCTCTTTGGACACAGTTTCTAACTGGAACAGTTTCTGCCGTAACTTCGGATCGGTTTTACTTCCGCAGCCGTCGAAGTTTCGAAGGTGATCTGCATTTATGCCCGGACGGGACTGGTTTCCTAGTGGGCGATCCTGAAGGTCCTTTGAAGTGGTCCATCAATCCCTCGGCAGGATACTGGTACGAGGTTACGCTCTCGCACGAAATTCCGCTTACTGGCGATTCGGTGACTTACTCAATTGGCGTAAACGATGGCAATCCTGTGAGATCGGGCAGTTCAACTCCGATGGAGTTTAGGTTAAGCGATAGATGTGCACTAGCTGGTGCGGAGATCCAATATGCGTTTACCAACGAAGAACGAATGCTTAAAGAGCAGGTAGATATCGAGCAAATTGTTATCCACGAAATTCCTTGGGCAAACGGCAAGCGTAAATTTCCATCACAGATCACGGTCGAAGGATCTAGCGAAATCGATCATAATCTTGGCATCGACTACTGGAAAGCGTATTTAACTGGCGCGATGCTAAATGCCGTGGCTTACAACTACGCTCAATATTCAGTAACCGAGGCATTTTCCGGCGATCTACATTTGTGTTCCGAGAGCGTTGCAGTACTCGATGGCGACTTGCTTGGTATTGGCGAGTGGGCGATTCAGTCATCAGGATCGAATCCGTACAACGCTAAAATCGTCTTCACGTTGCCCGGTGATCCCAAGTTCAGAACGATCGTTCTTGGCGTCAGCGGCGATTTACCGATTCGTATGGATCGTGACCCCGATACGGGCCTAATTGCAGCTGCCCCGCTGCATGTTTCTAAATCTAATGAGTGCGAAAGTCCGAGTGATAGCTGATCGTTTTTATTTGCGTATGAGCAGGAAACTTAGCTCATATATTCCCGACAAGCCCATATCATTAGCCAATTATGACTTCCAAGCGGCGGCCGGTTACATATACAACTGATGGTGTGGTCGTTCGCACGAGCAACTTGGGCGAGGCCGACCGTATTATTACTCTCGTGACTCCAATTCACGGGATAGTCAGAGGTGTTGCTAAGGCGGCTCGTAAGCCGGGATCAAAAATGGGAGGGCATCTCGATCTGCTGAAGCACGTGAGCGTTTCCGTTCGAGAATCTCGAACATTACACGGGTTTAGCCAAGCATCGACTGTGAATGGATTTCGTGAGCTCCGTAACGATCTTGACCGGTTTTCGAGAGGTGCCTACGTTTCGGAAATGGCAGAGCGTTTTTCGGTCGAAAGTGGTGCGAATCAGCCTTTGTTCCGACTACTTATCAACGTACTTAATGCTTTAAAAGAGACTAGCAATCTAGAAATGGCGATTCATTTCTACGAAATGCGCTTGTTACAACTGAGCGGGTTTTCTCCTGAACTTTCACGCTGCGTTGAGACTGGCGTCAAGCTTGAGCCAGCGAATCATCTGTACTCTGCGGACCGGGGCGGACTCGTGAACAGTTATTCACGTCCGGTTGGTGAAACAGCTTTACTTCCTGCAAATTTGAATACGATCAAGCTTCTCCGGTTTTTGTCTCGCACCAACATTTCCGAGGCAACCGCGATGAAGCCAGGCGACGCTGAAAACAGGCAGCTTTCTCGAATATTACGGGCACAGATTCATCATGTTCTTGATCGCGGATTACGATCAGAGGCGTTCATGGACGAAGTGCGCACCAGACATGGTCACGGGAACGGAATTAAATGACGAACGATCACTAGTTCAAACTAGTGACATCTGCAGTCAGAAAACTTGCGCCAGGTTGTTACACTCGGTTGAACTGATTTCGATCTTGCGCGGCAATGCTTAGTGGATGCTGAATACACTGAAATGAATCGCTCAAAATCATTCGTATTATTGATAATTGCCCATTGAAAGATGTGCTTCGGCACTTGAACTATGACCGACTCTGACATCGTAATTCGCGGAGCCCGCGAACACAATCTGAAGAACATAGATATCAGCATTCCGCGTGACACTTTGACGGTGATTACGGGCGTGTCAGGTTCAGGAAAGAGCAGCTTAGCGTTCGACACGATATTCGCCGAGGGGCAACGGCGGTACGTGGAATCGTTATCAGCGTACGCTCGACAATTCCTTGGGCGAATGGAAAAGCCTGACGTCGATCACATCGAGGGTTTGAGTCCTTCGATTTCTATTGACCAAAAAGGTGTTTCGAAAAACCCGCGTTCGACCGTCGGAACCGTGACCGAAATTTACGACTACCTTCGATTGCTGTTCTCACGAGCGGGCCGGCCACATTGTCATAATTGTGGACGTCCGGTTAAGCGGCAAACGATTCAGCAAATTGTCGATTCGATCTTGAAATGGAAGGAGGGAACGAGGCTTCAAGTTCTCGCCCCTATGATTACACACATGAAGGGCGAACATGTTCAGGTGTTCGAAACGGCACGGCGTGATGGATTCGTGCGAGTGCGAATCGATGGCGAAACGCGAGAGCTTGCTGAAGATATAAAGCTAGCGAAGACGAAGTGGCACAACATCGAAGTAGTAGTTGATCGAATCATCGTTCGTGAAGTCACTGATCGAGGGCGACTCACTGAATCAGTCGAAACCGCTCTTCGACTTGCCGGCGGTAACCTGATTGCATCAAAGCTCGGCACTGGTAAAAATGGTGCGGATGAAGACATTGTCTATTCAGAGCACTTCGCATGTGCTAATTGCGATATTTCAATAGCCGAGCTTGAGCCTCGGAACTTCTCGTTCAATACGCCGTTCGGTGCTTGCCCAACTTGCACCGGGCTAGGTTTCAAGCTAGAAGTTGATCCTGATCTCGTGATTCAGGATAAATCACTTAGTTTGAACAACGGTGCGATCACGCCGTGGGCTCGATCGGGCACGAATTCACCCTGGTATCACTCGACGCTTGAATCGCTGTCTCATCACTTTGGTTTTTCAATGGATACGCCAATTCGAGATCTGGATCTTGAGCACCTGAGCGTAATTCTGTATGGAACGGCAGGGGTCAAGCTCGAAGTCTCACATCAGACTCAAAAGGGCAAGGTTTACAGTTGGAACACGGCTTTTGACGGCGTAATTCCGAATATGGAACGCCGTCACGTTGACACCGAATCGGAATCTGTACGTGCAGACATTGCTAGGTACATGACGCAGCGGGCGTGTGCTACTTGTGGCGGTGCCCGACTAAAACCGGAAGTTCTCGCAGTAACCGTTCTCGGAATGAATGTAATGGAAGTAACTGGTCAGTCAGTTGAAAATGCGCTTCGTTGGGTCGAGGCGTGCCGTAAAGGCATATGGCCCGGAGAAGGCGAGCGCAATGGAGATGCTGAAGATCCGTTAAGCAGTCGTGAGCAGTCGATTGCAAGCCAAATATTAAAAGAAGTTGAAGCGCGACTGGAATTCCTATCGAGAGTTGGGCTCGACTATCTGACACTCGATCGTGCGGCAGCGACCCTTTCGGGTGGTGAAGGTCAGCGCATTCGGCTCGCCACGCAGATTGGATCGGGTCTAATGGGGGTTTTATACGTCTGTGACGAGCCTTCTGTAGGACTTCATCCTGCCGATAATGATCGCCTAATTGGAACGCTTCAGAACTTGCGAGATGTTGGAAACACCGTGCTGATTGTCGAACACGACGAAGCAGTAATGCGAGCCGCTGACCACATCGTCGATATGGGTCCAGGAGCTGGACAATTTGGCGGTAATGTTGTGGTTGAAGGGCCTATAGGAGATGTTATCGAAAGCGAAGAATCGCTAACAGGTGCGTATCTAAGCGGTCGAAAGTCTATTCCGATTCCGAAAAAACGTCGCAAAGGCAATGGCAACGAGATCACCATTATCGGAGCACGAGCAAACAATCTGAATAACGTGTCGGTGACGATTCCACTTGGCGTGTTGACTTGCGTGACTGGCGTTTCGGGATCAGGAAAAAGCACGCTCATAAATGAGATTCTCTCGAAGAAGCTTTCACAGCACTTCTACCGTTCGAAGGATCGACCAGGCGAGCACGACGAAGTGTTAGGGCTCGAACACATCGACAAAGTGATCAATATCGACCAGTCGGCAATTGGTCGAACGCCACGATCAAATCCGGCTACATATACTGGTGTATTCACGAACATTCGAGACATTTTCGCCTCCATGCCCGAATCGAAAGCTCGCGGCTATAAGCCGGGTCGGTTCTCGTTCAATGTGAAGGGTGGACGTTGCGAGGCTTGCAGCGGTGCTGGTTATGTTCAGATCGAGATGCAGTTCCTGCCAGACGTGACGGTTCCTTGCGAGATTTGTTTGGGTGCACGGTACAACCGAGAGGCGCTTGAGATTAAGTTCAAGGGTAAGTCGATTGCTCAAGTGCTAGATATGACGGTTTCGGAGGCTTCAGTTATCTTCGAGAATATTCCGTCGATTGCCAACAAGATGAAGACGCTGACCGATGTGGGTCTTGGTTACGTACATTTGGGGCAACCTGCTACGACACTTTCGGGCGGTGAAGCACAGCGAATAAAGCTTGCTTCGGAACTTTCAAAGAGGTCAACCGGCAAAACGGTTTACATTCTGGACGAGCCGACAACGGGCCTTTCATTCGATGATGCTGCAAAGCTAATGATGGTGCTTCACCGACTGGTGAACTCTGGAAATTCGATCATTCTGATCGAACATCATCTCGACTTAATCAAGAACGCTGATTGGATTCTGGAAATGGGTCCGCTTGCTGGCGAACGGGGCGGCAATGTGGTTGCAGAGGGGACGCCCGAGTTCGTTGCATCTGTAAAGAAGTCTTCTACGGGCCAGTACCTGGCCGAGATGAATGGCATAACGCCGAGCACAAAGGCAGCAGGTACGACAAAGGCTCGAAAATTTAAGACCGTCGTTAATGCTAACGCTCAGGATGAAATCACTTTACCGGAGAGACCTGCCATGTCGCCCAACGGCGCGTCGAAGTCGCGTAGAAACACCGGTAGGTATCGAAGACGTCGTCGCGGTACTGCCGCTGCTCAATAGCCGTGTTCAACTGAGAACACTCGTGGAGGCCCCATAACGGTTCACACCGGTAAGCCCGGTGACTCATTTCTGTGGGGTTGTATGACTCACAATCGCTTTACGTAGATAGCCCGGATTCGCACACATGCCAGTAGCCTAAAGTTTTGAAAATCAGGCAAATACTCACTGATAGAGAACCAATGGCAATTTGTGGTCTCAGGGCGCATTTTCGACATGGTTTCTCTGGATCAAATTTCTTAGCAGACTAGATTGGGACGAACTTCACTGGTAGTGAATTTTTCACCCTTAGATGCCGATCACAACCAGTCAACTTAGTTCAGACTCAACTGCACGCATAACGAACGGTTAATAAAGTTCGTAACTTTTAAAGAGACCCGTTTTTTGGCGGGTATTTTTGTGTGTTTGGGGTTGTGACGAGACGATCCTGTCGCAACTACCAGTAACTATCCATCGCTCTGGGCGGCGTTTACGAGATCTTCGCAGGCCGAAATATCTGTTTGGCATAGCATTACTACGTTACCGGCAACGAGATAGGCATGATAGCTGGTGCGATTGTTTCCCGAGGTAATAATTCCTCCGGCTGAGTTCGATGCAGGAGAGCGACCGAGTATTGCAAGCGCCGACTCAACGCCAGCTGACATAGCATCGGCGTGCGAGGCGTATTTCCGAACCTCGATATCTCGGCGACTAGCGAATCCGTAGTACACATTTGTCGCCAAAGGAACGGTGTCGGTATCAAATTCTTGGTTCAGTTTAAATCCGACGGCTTCAAAATTTTCGATCGTGAACGTTTCGTCTATACGGAGAACGGGTGCAGCCTCTTCGCCATCGTTAGTAGTCGAGAACGAATCGTCGGTTGAACCGCCTGGGTCACAAGCCGCGATTGCGATCACAGCGATCACGATCAGAATAGCCATCGTTAGTTTGCCAAATTTCACTGATCGATCCTATCGTTTAGTGGATGTGGTCGCTGTGTAGTCGATCACTTCACAATAACAAGATCCTAATTACTACCGGAATCTTAGCAAGGACTAGCGTTTTCCTGCAGCCAAATTGGCTGACTCGGGAAGAGAGCGTAATCGCAGCATCGCAGCCGTGCCTACAACTGGTCCGAGGGCGAGCATTGCGAACGCCCACCCCCAACCTGAGGAGTCTTTTACTATCGGCAATAGCCATATCGACACAGCTGTTAGAGCGAATCCGATTCCAGTCTGAAACGTGAGCATAGTTCCCCGGTAGGCAGGATCGCAGAGTTCAGTCATAGCAGTTGAAAATTGTGCCGAGTCGGCTATCACTGAGGCGCCCCAGATCATCGTTAATATGACTATCAAGACTGTCATTTCAGGTGGTAGGAACCCGATGAACGCCGCAACGCCGCCACTAATCACCATTGCGATACTGGTTACTGCGGTTCGACCGATTTTTTCCGACCATATTCCGGCGTATGAACTAGCAATTGCACCGACGGCGAATACAAGAAACGTTAGCGCGCTTGCAAAATCGAGTCTTTCGCCGATTAGCGATTTATCACCAATGATGTAGAGCATGAAGCTACCGATCCAAGCCCACATTGCGTAGAGCTCCCATTGGTGTCCCAAATATCCAGTTAGTGCCAGACGTGGGCCTCGTTGCGAGATAGCGCCAATCAGATACTTTGGGTTAAATTTGGCACCTTTCACTTCGTGAGGCCCATCTTTCACAAGGAATTCAAGAATTAATCCGCCTGTAATTGCAAGAATGGAACTTCCAATGATTACCGCTTGCCAGTTTTCAGAAAATACTGATCGCAGCAGATGAGGTGATCCCGATCCTATGGTGAGCGCACCGACCATTGTTCCGAGCGCAAACCCCCTACCCTTCGTGTACCAGCCTGAGATGACTTTCATAGCCGGTGGGTAAACGCCTCCAAGAAAGGCGCCAGTTACGAATCGAGCGGCGATGAGAGCAGGTGTCGAATCGAAAGGAATTACCAATAAGTTGACTAGTGCCGCTAGCACTGCTGCATAAGCGAATAGAGTTCGGGCGTTTATTAGATCCGACAGATTGGTGATCGCAATAAGTAGCGTTCCAAACACAAAGCCGAGTTGAACCGCGATAGTGAGTATAGCCATCGAGGATTCGTCGATTGATTTCTCGACTTCGAGTGCGCCTGATATTGCGTTGGTTGAGAACCACACTGACAGCGAAAAAAATGTGGCGAGAGATACGAGAATCAGAGCCCGTAATTTAGAACGCGATTGGGATTCAGGTTGAGTCATGAAGGTTTGGTGTACGAATTATCGCCACAGATGTTCTTCGGATTTTATAGGTGACCGAGAGTGCGAGAGTTCAGATCGTTCACATGATTTGATCTGGCACGGTATTGTTTGTTGTAATTAATGGAATACCACGAGAAAGAATTAGTTTCGAGGAGCAGCATGAGACAGAGTGAACTTGAACGCACTTACTTTCAGGACGGTCTACATGGTAATCACTGTTACGGCTGCGGGGCCTGGAACGACAAGGGGCTTCGGATCAAATCTTACTGGGACGGTGATGTTTCTGTATGTGTATTTGAGCCGGAACCTCACCATGCAGCGATGCCGCCTGACGTAATGAATGGTGGAATGATTGCCTCGATAATCGATTGCCACTGCGTTTGCTCGGCGATGGCGGATGCGTACCGAACTGAAGGTCGTGAAGTGGGTGAGGGCGACAAGATTTGGTACGCGACAGCTTCATTAACGGTGAATTATAGGAAGCCCACTAGAATCGATGGTCCGGTTACGGCCAGAGCGCGCATTATTCAAAAGTCTAATACGAAGACTAGCCATTCGGTCGAGTTATTTTCACATGATGGCGTGCTAACTTGCGACGCAACTGTTCTGTCGCTTCGAGTTCCCGACGAATGGGCTGATCCGACGGGACTGTTTCAACACCTATAAGTCCAACGTGGTTAGCTCTGATAATTTTCGTAGACGGAGCGATTCAACAGGGTGAATGTTTTTCAATTTCTCGCATAAAGAGGTAATTAGTAATGAAGTTGGCAGTAGGTGGAGACCACGCAGGGTTTTTAATGAAAGGGTCAATAGTCAAATATTTAGAGTCACAGGGTCATGAAGTTACAGACTACGGGACTCACTCGGAAGATCCTGTCGACTTCCCTGATATTGCACAGTTCGTGACGTCAGCGATTCTTTCGGGTGATGCCGAACGCGGCATTCTCGTTTGTGGCACGGGCGTGGGTGCTGCTATCGCCGGGAATAAAGTTCCAGGAATTAGGGCAGCTTTAACTCACGATACGCATTGCGCTCACCAGGGTGTTGAACATGATGATGTGAACTTGATTTGCATAGGTGCGTGGATTATTGGAATAGCCGTTGCTAAAGAAATTCTCGACGCGTTTATCGCAGCAGAGTTTTCGACTGATCCAGATTTCAGACGTCGCGTCGACAAACTTGCTGAGATGGAAATGAAATACGCAAAAGAGCTTCTTGAGTAGTGCTTAGCACTACGTGTGTGGAAAATGTCATACCGTAAAAAACAACCTCTAGCTAGAATTGTTTGGAGAACGGAATGAGCGACACTAAAGATTCTATTCAGACGGATTGACTGATGCTCTACCAACTAAAAATGTCGGTCCAGCCAAGCATAAACGGCTTGTTAGCGAACAACGCAAAATTTCTGAGACCCGCCGCCTTGTTGATGCTTACGAACCGAAGTTTGGTTCTTCTTCTCGTTCGATCTTGGCGGAGTCTAGATCCATGGTCATTCCGATTCCTGACGGTGAATGGATTGAGCCGTTGACCGGCGTGACAGGGTCCTTCAAGAAATACTGGTGAATTGTGTTCCACTTGACCAAATACTCCTGATACGGAGTGTGAATTGGCGACTGAGTAACCGAGAAGTGAATTCCGGCGTTGGTAGAGTGACCATGCGGAATTGTGATTAGGTCAAAGGTCGTAGCGAGGGCCGCTATTTTCAGAACTTCCGATAATCCACCAGCCCAGTAGATGTCTGGCTGGATGATATCGAGCGCTTCGGCGTCTATGAACTGCTTCATGCCCCAGCGGGTGTAGTGGTGTTCTGCCCCGGACAGTGGAATATTCGTCGCTTCGCGAATCTTGCGATATGAATCTATGCGGTCAGGAAGAGCAGTTTCTTCGAGCCAGCGAGGATGGAATTCCTCGATCGCCTCGGCGAGCTTGATTACGTAATTAACATCCATCGACTGCCAACAATCAAGCATAATGTCATCGTCATCTCCAAGGGTTTCTCGAAGTGTTCGCACCATATCGACGTTCTTCTTGAAGCCTTCTGCACCAGACATCGGACCGTGCCGGAAGAACCACTTTTGAGCCGTGTATCCTTCGTCTTGCTTCTCTTTAGCACGTTCTGCGACGAGGCCCATGTCGAGAACGTGATAGCCGAGCATGGAAGCGTAAGCAGGTACTACGGTTCGAGTCGGCCCTCCGATGAGACGATATACCGGAACATTGAAGTAGCGACCTTTGAGATCCCAGAGAGCGTTGTCAATTGCGCTGATTGCGATCATCGTGTTGCCCTGACGACCGTGTACTGATCCACGGTGCATGATGTCCCACAGGAACTCGGTTGCGAGTGGGTCACGTCCGATCAGATAACGGGTCAGTTCGTTTTCGATGATGAAGGCGACCGCTTTGTCCATCGGACCGCCGATTCCGATTACGCCCTCGTCGGTTTCGATCTGTACAAAGTAGGCATCGTGGGCGAGTTCGTTGTTAGAGTTCGCTGAACCCCATTCGACCCGTCCGCCAATGTCACGGAACTCTTCGTACACATCAAGCGGCTGTACGAGGCGTTCTTCCCAGAACAAACCGTCGGTTTCAATCGTTCCAAATACGTGACGAAGTCGAACTTTTTCGATTTTCATTTCTGGTTACATTTTCTCGGCTGGTTCAATACAACTGATTGCTGCACTGTTTCGATTGTCTATCGCAAATTTCTGACCGAGACTGTATCGCACTCGAGATGAAGTCGGAATAAGCAAGGAATAAAAAATCACACCCTTAGGAACATACTAATTTCATTTCCAGTTGATCACATTTAGAGTAGGGGCAATTCTTGTCACGGCTGACTTAACGACATAAGTATTCTCTCAGGATTGCAATTCACGCATAATGTCCACAGCACCGCCGGAGTCTCAGAGAATACTAGATTGATTCGATAATTACGCGGGCTTTCGCAGGCCAGTCGACCGTTGTTCCAACGGCTCCCGAACGGTACGCGCGACGAAGGGCGGTTTTGGAATCGGCGATGCCCCAAGTTCTAACTACTAGCCCGGCATTATTACAATAGTCGATCTGTTTCTTGGTCACCTTGCTTGCATTTGGGTAAATTCCAGAAAGTCCAAGATCTATGGCGGATTTCAATGAAACCTTATCTATCTTTTGAACCAGCCATCCGTGAGCAATGT
>Ga0315316_10001897_pt1 | contig 14861 bp, 10 predicted proteins | sample M160m3416metaG_FD_203702 | JGI IMG/M metagenome (GOLD analysis project Ga0315316, IMG submission 203702) | Ammonia-oxidizing marine archaeal communities from Monterey Bay, California, United States - M1 60m 3416 | ecosystem: Environmental > Aquatic > Marine > Intertidal zone | place: USA...
ACCGTCAAGACAGAGACATCTCTCCGACCGTCCGGTAAATTACCTTCTCCAGTAGTCGTGCCGCCGGCGATAGCGAACTTCGCTTTCCGCGAAGAATTTCAACAGTCCGGCGGGCGGCCGGTTCTCCGGCCGCCCATTATTCATTCCAAGAAGGGGGTTACCGTGACAGAACAACCGACAATGACAACCGATGAGATCGAAGATCTCGCCTATCGCGCCTTGGTCGCGGCGGGCACGTCGGATGCCAATGCCCGGCCGCTGGCGCGGGCGACGGCGGCAACGGAAGCCGACGGAGTCGCAAGCCATGGTCTCGCCTACATACCGACCTATTGCGAGCATGTCCGCTGCGGCAAGGTCGATGGACAGGTTCAACCGGTGCTGTCACGCCCGGCCCCGTCTGTTGTCGCGGTCGATGCGGCGACCGGGTTCGCTCATTCCGCGATCGATATCGGTTTCGAAGCGCTTATTCCCGTCGCCCGGGAACAGGGAATTGGGGCGTTGGCTGTCTCCAATTCTTACAATTGCGGCGTGCTGGGATTTCATACCCGCCGGTTGGCAATGGAAGGACTGTTAGGGATTGGCTTTACCAACGCCCCGGCGTCCATTGCACCCGCGGGTGGGCTCCTGCCTGTGCTTGGGACCAATCCGTTTTCGCTGGCTGCTCCCGACGGGGCCGGCGGCGCAGCGGTTCTGATCGACCAGAGCGCAAGCGTTATCGCCAAAAGCGAAATCATGAAACACGCCCGCGAAGGGATGCCAATTCCGCCGGAATGGGCGCTGGACCCCGATGGACGGCCGACCACCGACCCCGACGTTGCCCTAAAAGGCACCATGGCGCCGACGGGCGGCTACAAGGGTGTCGGCATGGCGCTGCTGGTCGAAATCATGGCCGCTGCCATGACCGGTGCGACACTCGGTGCCCATGCCAGCCCGTTTTCCGGTACCAAGGGCGGGCCGCCAAAGACCGGACAGTTTTTTCTGGCGATTAACCCAGATACGACCTCGGGCGGAGCGTTTGCCGAACGACTCGACAGTCTGTTGGGAGAGATGCGCGAACAGCCAGGTGTGCGCGTTCCGGGCGATGGCCGCCGGGCTGCCGGTCGGCGGGCGGCAAGCCGGGGTATCAAGGTCAATCCTGCGACGCTGGCAAAAATCGAAGAGGTGTTCGGATAAAACCGGGCGGATGTGCTGAGTGAATCAGAGGGCGTTGCGGACGGACGTTTCCAGCATGTGAAGGAACGCGCGCGCGGACGATGCTGCTGAAAACAGCAGGAACGAATCCGTGCCGTTTCGCAATATGATCACGCCGAGATGCTCCATCAGTGTACGTGTGACCGCCCCCTCGCTGAACCGTTCGGCGTCAAGATCGATCGGGCAGATACGTTCCAGAACCCGCCGGCATTCAGGACCGGAAAGTTCGACAATCGCCCAGCTGTCGGACTGATCAGTGCAGTAAGCGGTATTCCCCAGATTTTCGACAACCGCGCTGACCGGGTCCTCGTCCGATCGCTCGGCAAGCACAAACACCTGATCCCGCTGCAAACCCAGAAGATGCACATTCGTCGCCGATGCCACCGTCGAGCTGCCGACATCCGGGAATTCAAGTCCGTAGGTCGACATCAATGCCTGACCGAGTGCGGTTTCTCCACCCTGTGGCACGGCGATGGACACCAGCGCCCGGTCGGCTAATTCCCGGATTGATATCCCCGCCAGATTGAGCCGGACACCGCCAAGCGGCGAATTCGCTGAGAGCGTAAAATCAGACACGGAGACGGGTTCCTTCCGGGTCGACAAAGTGGGGCGAGACAATTTCGACATCAATTGATGCATTGCGGATCGGGTCGGCCGCCCGGACAATCTCACCGATGCGCTCCTGACCACGCTGAATAAAGCCCAGCCCGATAGAATGTCCAACGGTTGGCGAATACGCGACCGACGTTATCCATCCTTCGTCATTCGCGGTGTTTTCAGCGTTCCCAAGCGTGATCAGATGCGCGCCGGAATTTAATGACTTTGATTTGTCGACGGGTCGAAACCCGACAAGCGCCAATCCGGTCTCATCATTGAGGGCAGGCCGTTCCGACAATACGTTTCCGATACTGTCTTTCTTTTTGGACACCATGCGTCCCATTCCCAGATCGCGCGCCGTGGTCTGGCCGATCAGTTCGTTCCCGGCAGCGTGGCCTTTTTCGATACGCATGACACCGAGCGCCTCCGTGCCGTAGGGAACGACGTCAAATTCCTCTCCCGCGGCCATGAGTGCCCGAATTAATGAATCGCCATAGCGCGTCGGTACGGCGATCTCATAGGCTAGCTCGCCCGAAAAAGAGATGCGGAACAGGCGTGCCGGTTTCCCGCCACAAACGGTAATATCGGCACAGGCCATGAACGGAAATCCATCGTTCGAAATATCGAATGATGGATCGACAATCTTCGTAAGAAGCTTGCGTGCATTCGGTCCGGCAACCGCATATTGCGCCCATTGTTCGGTGGCCGAGATCAGATGTACATCCATGCCAGGCCACAGGCATTGTCGGCAGAATTCGAGGTGCCGGAAGATGTTTACGGCATTCGCCGTGGTTGTCGTCATCACAAAGTGATTTTCAGACAACCGCGCCGTCGTTCCGTCATCCATCGCGAGCCCGTCTTCGCGCAGCATCAACCCGTAACGTACTTTTCCGACCGGCAGCTTGGCGAATCCGTTGGCGTAAACCCTGTTCAAGAGTTCGGCGGCATCGCGCCCCTGAATATCGATCTTTCCGAGCGTGCTGACGTCGCATACGCCGACGGAATTCCGGGTTTGCACCACTTCGCGATCGACGCTTTCGCGCCAGTGGTTTTCGCCCACGCGCGGAAACCACTGCGCACGCAGCCATGCGCCTGTTTCGGTGAATACAGCCCCCTGTTCTTCGGCCCAGCTATGGCTTGGTGTCAGGCGGCGAGGCCGAAAGTCTTCCCCACGCGACCGTCCGGCGAACGCGCCGATGGGCACCGGCGTATAAGGCGGGCGATAAATCGTAGTGCCGGTTTCGGGAATTGATTTCCCGCTGCAGTCGGCCATCACGGCAAGGCCCAACAGGTTGGCGGTCTTGCCCTGATCGGTCGCCATGCCGAGCGTGGTGTAGCGTTTGAGATGTTCGACCGACCGGAACCCTTCCAGATGGGCGAGCCGGATATCCTTGACCGTCACATCGTTCTGCAGGTCGACCCAGGCCCGCCCCAAAGATTCGGTCACATGCCAAAGAGGCGTGATCGCCGACGGTTCGTCATCGGCGCCCGCTACTGCGGTGCTGCTGGGCGAAAACCCAAGGTCGGCAACTGCGGCATTCGCTGCGTTATGCCCCTCGGCAAGGGCGCCGGCCAATGTAAGCACGCCGTTTGCCGCGCCGGCGATCGCCATGCTCGGCGGCAGATTGGAACCCGGCACGAAGGCGGCGATATCGTCGCGCCAGACTGGGATACCTCGTTGGTGACAGGTCAGCTGTACATTCGGATTCCAGCCCCCCGATACGGCAAGGCAATCCGTCCGGATTGTCTGTCCGCTCGACAAGGTGATCGATCGAATGCCGTGGCGGCCCCGGGTGTTCACAATTCGACCGCCCATGATAACGGCTGCGCCTTTGGGCGCGGCAAGCGTCGCCTCGTCCCGGCAGTCGATCACCGCCGAGATCTCAATTCCCCGCGCCGCGAGATCGGCCGCTGTACGCCAGCCATCATCGTTATTGGTGAACACTGCGATCTTTTTGCCGGCGGTGACACCGAACCGGTTGGCATATGTCCGGACTGCGCCTGCGAGCATAACGCCAGGGCGGTCATTGCCGCCAAATCCGATTGAACGTTCCGTCGCGCCGGCGCACAGGATTGTGCGTTTTGAATATATTCGCCACAGGATATGTCGTGGTTTGTCGTCACCGGGTGTGAGGTGGTCGGTCACCCGTTCCAGCGCACCGAAGACTTGGTGATCGTATGCGCCGAAAATTGTTGTGCGGGACATCAGGCGTACGTTTTTCAGCGCCGCAAGTTCGTCGAGGACGGATCGAGCCCAATCGCGACCCGCCCTGCCGTCGATCTTGTATGTTTCGGCGTTCAGGCGCCCGCCAAAGCGGAAATCTTCATCCGCCACAATCACTTTCGCGCCTGCCCGGCCGGCGGCCAGAGCGGCGGAAAGCCCGGCGGGTCCGGTTCCGACGATCAGGATATCGCAGTGCAGGAATCCTTTGTCATATGTGTCCGGGTCGGCTTCGCCCGACAACCGGCCAAGCCCAGCGGAGGCCCGGATAAGCGGTTCGTACAGTTTTTCCCAGAAGGCCTTGGGCCACATGAATGTCTTGTAATAGAAACCGGCACTCAGAAAAGGTGCGACAAGGTCATTTATCGCCATCAGGTCGTATTTAAGGGGGCCGCGATGGTTCTGACTTGTTGCGCTTAACCCGTCGAACAGCTCAGCGACGGTGGCACGTGTGTTCGGTTCCTGATAGGCGCCCTGTCCAAGCTGGACGAGCGCGTTGGGTTCTTCGGAACCTGCGCTGAAAATGCCCCGTGGACGATGATATTTGAACGACCGTCCCACCAGCCGTTGATTGTTTGCGAGCAACGCGGACGCCAGGGTGTCGCCGGGATGTCCGTCAAAGCGCTGTCCGTTAAACGCAAATGACAGGGACTGACCGGTGTCGACCAATCCGTCGGCCGCGACGTCCGCTAATCGGTGCGACTGGCTCATCGGTCCCGTCCTTCCGAAACCGCGACATCGCGGGCCAGCTCTACCTTGGAAATTTCATGGGTCAGCGTATCGCGCGTGACCACCAGCCAGGACCGGTCGCCCTGTTCATGAAACCAGAGCTCCCGATGTGCCCCCGCCGGGTTATCGCGTTGGTATAGATAATCGTGGAACAGCTCGGCGGCGTCTTCCGCTTGCCAGTCGGGTCGGTTCAGCAGGCTGGCGTCACCAAGATAAACAAATTCCGAGGCGTTACGCGGTCCGAGAAGTGGATGGTCGATAATCATCTGGTTCCGGCCCTAGTGGAGGTTTGGTTGGGCGCCGGCGCCGCGCTCGTCAATCATTCGGCCCTGTTTGTATCGGTCTAGGCGAAATTCGCTTGCGGTAGGGTGCGGTTCACCCTTTGCCAGAAGATGCGCGTAGCAATACCCAGACGCGGGCGTCGCCTTGAAGCCGCCATAACACCACCCGCCGTTGAAGTAGAGATGCTCGATGTGCGTTCTGTCGATAAACGGTGATCCGTCCATCGACATATCGACAATACCCCCCCACATGCGCAGCAACCGCGCCCGGCCGATCATCGGCATGATCGCCATCCCGCCCTCGCAGACATTCTCGACCACCGGCAGGTTACCGCGCTGGGCATAGCTGTTATATCCGTCGATGTCGCCGCCGAAGACGAGCCCGCCTTTGTCCGACTGGGACACATAAAAATGGCCGGCACCGAACGTAATAACGCCCGGCAGAACGGGTTTGAGGCCCTCTGACACGAATGCCTGCAGAACATGGCTTTCTATCGGGAGGCGCATCCCGGCCTGCGCCATTACCCGGCCCGACGATCCGGCGACACAGACCGCAATTTTTCCGGCCCGGATGGCACCGCGCGTGGTTTCAACGCCCAGGCAGGTACCGTTCTCAACTCTGAAACCTGTGACCTCGCAATTCTGGATGATGTCTACGCCACGGCTATCGGCGCCGCGGGCATACCCCCACGCAACGGCGTCGTGGCGAACAGTACCGCCGCGCTTTTGCAGCAAGCCGCCCTGGATGGGAAATCGCGCGTTTTCGAAATCGAGAAAAGGGTACAGTTTTCGGACACCATCCGTGTCGAGCAGTTCCGCATCGGCACCGGCGAGCAGCATCGCATTGCCGCGTCGTGCGAAGCTGTCCCGCTGGGCATCGGAATGAAACAAATTCACAATGCCCCGCTGGGACACCATGGTGTTGTAGTTCAGCTCACGTTCCAGGTTTTCCCACAGTTTCAGAGAGAGTTCGTAAAACGGCTCGTTCCCCGGCAACAGATAGTTGGACCGTATTATCGTGGTGTTGCGGCCCACATTGCCGCCGCCGAGCCAGTCTTTTTCCAGCACAGCAACATTTGTGATGCCGAATTCCCGTGCCAGATAATATGCGGTCGCAAGGCCGTGGCCGCCGCCGCCGACGATCACGACATCGTACTCCGCCTTGGGTTCCGGCTCGCGCCACATCGGCGACCAGCGCTTGTTTCCGGTAAGCCCTCCGGCGAGAACTTTCAGGGCCGAATAGCGCATTTGGTCAAACTTTCATCTTTGGCGGATAGTGATGTTAATCGTTGTCGCTGCGACTGGATCCCGCGCCGGCGCGGGATTGGTCTGTTGCGGGCGCATATGTATGGGCGGCAAATTCCCCGAGAACGGTCATTGAGAGAGATTCTGATTCTGGCACCCGCAGGGTCGGATTGTTGGGCGGCACAACATTTGGGGTTTTCGACAATTGACACTCCACCTGGTCAAACTCGGACAACTGATCGGCCGTCGGGCAGCTAAACCCGGTCCTGGAAATCAAAACTTCCGTACCTTTCCATGTCAGGCAGCGGCTGCCCAAGGGGGTTGCGGCAGCGATGAATGGGACAAGAAGGATCGGTTGTCGAACGATGCCAAGGCGAGGCGGTGCAGACTCGCCAAGGTCCGAAAGAGTAGCGCCGAGCGTGATTGGGCATCTGACAGCGTTGGGGTCTGCAAGTTCTGGGTCGACGGTTACTGCGGTCAGTTCTGCTTCGGCGGCATCGCGCCACGACAGATAGTTCGCAAAGGCCCGGACCCCGGGAGCACCATGGGCCTGAAGCCAATGGACGGCATAGCCGGCTTCCTCCGCCAGTCCCCAGGACAAGCCCGCGCCTCTGGCCGCCTTGATCGTCAGGGTCTGTGTTTCTCTCAGCGACCAGCTCATGAAGCTGCCAATGGTGGATAGGCAAGATCATCCGGATCGGTGTCTGACAGCTCATCCGGAAACGGTGCGCCTTGAAACATCGTGATCCGAACCCAACGGTCTGAGCGCGGATCGAACTTCGTTGCTCCGAAGAAAGAAAGCTTGCAGCGCAGCAGGTCGATCGGAAGCATGTCTTCAGCGATCGTATTGTCACGTATCTCTGCGAAGGAAAGACCCGCACTCAACTGGGCGCGCCGCGTGGCCCGCCGGTGTTCCGGGTGTTCTATCAGAAACGCCGCAACGGTGGACGTGTCATCCCATGTCTGCAGTGTGTCATACATTGCCGCCGCATCCCGACCAGGAGCAAGCGGTTGCTCGTAGGGTTCGACCGGTTCGTCGAAACGTTCGCCAAGCCGCGGTTCGAGTTTTTCTTCCGACACGTACCAGACACGCGCAATGGATTCCTTTTTGTTGAAGTCCACCGAGAGCGCCCAGCCATAGGACGTTTCCACGAGTTCTTTAAGTCCGGCCACCGTCATGGTGCCGTCGATGTGGAAGCTGGCGTCTTCGTCCGCAGACATGTTGTCCGCCAATTCGTCCACGAATTCGCCATACGGCTCCATCATTAGCGAAACAAGCTGTTCCTGGCCTTCAAGGCTTAACGCACTCTCTGCCCATTCATGCAACCTGTTCCAGGGATGCGGACCGATGAGCGGGTTGGCTTCGAGGTGACGGGTCAGCGAGTCCAGGTCGTTCCGAAGCGACACGATTTTAGGCGCCTGATAAGCGTGGTCGGCCTGCCAGTTTTCAGCATTGATCCGGGCGCGGGCCAACCGGTTGTGAAAGACCGCAATTTTTTCTTCGGAAGCGATCTCAATGGACCGCACGCGCGCCAGAGCGGTTTCGCGGGCATGCACCCAGGAATGAATCAGGGCGGGATGGGTGACGAGAAACGGCGCCAGCCCCAGCCCGGTCGAATTGCCGACGCCAAACCGGTGACGAAGATCGTATGAAAGCGGAACAGCGGTTTCGGGCGCTTTCACCTGTGCCAGATATTCGACAAGGTCGATTGTAAAAGACCGGATTAACCAGACTGACAGCAGTTCAGGCTGGAACGAGCCCCTGAATTCGACCCGGTTCGCCCACTTGTCCCGGTCCGTAGCGCCGAACTTGCCGGATCCGTATACGGCGGTTGTGCGCATCAGATATCCAACCGGTTCTATAAGATCCCGATCTGGTTGGGTCCCACTTGCCAGACGGTCGATCACATGACCAAACAACCTTACGCTGCGGTTTGCGCGGGCCAGGACCAATTCGGTCTCGGATATTCGGCCTGCTTCCTGCAGAGGAACCTGATCGCGCAGCCGGGCAATGTCTTCCTCGCTGGGCTCGCCGTCATACAATGTGAACGTTGCATCCCATGCTTCGGCGATAACCCTGTCAGATCGTTGGTCGTCGGGCAGGTCGTGGGCAAATGCCACAAGAGTATATGTACGCTCCGGGCCGATGGCGCGATACGTGGCGAGCCCGACCCCTTGCTCGTCTATCTTCCATACTGGACGGTCAAACCGCCATCCCTGTTGTTTCAGACGGCGCAAAAGAACCCGCATAAAGCTGAGCCGGCTTTGATGGAACGAGCCGATGCGCGCCAGCCGCATGACGCTCGCCGGTGGGCGGAGAGGATTGACCAGGGAGTCGTTTATTTTAAGCGGTTGAGGCATGCCTTTTCCTTCCTGCCTATTTTGGCGTGCCTGACGTGTTGTAGGAAGTCTTTACTGACCTCCGATCGGTGAAAATCGTATAAATATATTGGATTTGGGCTGCAGAAAATTCGGATATCTGAATGAGTATCGAGCCCGTAGTAAAATTCCCAGAACAAATCCCTGTATTCGCGAAGGAATACTCTGTTTAGCTGATTTAATTCGCCGATCCGAAGTCGGGGATTTCTCACAGGAATCGCTGAAAATCGCACATTTCTTGGCTTCATATTCGCGTTTAGGTGCTCCAAATTGCGAAATTGCGCGCAATTTCCCTGTTAAACAGCGAATTCCCGCAGAGACTGGTTCGCATTGGACTGACAGCACCGCCACTGCTTTTCGCTAATCCATTGAAATAAATGGATAGTGGGAATTGATATTCCTTCCAGCCCATAATTTGACCCATATTGCGGCTGGCGCTTGAACGTGATTTCGTACTGATTCCCCCGCGCCTGAAAAAGTCGAAGGGGGGCGTCCCCAGCCCCCCGGCATGATCTCCGCCCACCGATCACACGCACCACAATACAACCCGAGCGTCATATGGTTCTGACCGAGATCGGAGATCGTGGAAATCTTGATGGATTTCTTTGGCTGCATCGTGGCTAAGATAGACGCATTCTCTACCAGGACAGTATCGGCAGAATGTGCAAGCAAATCAGACAACAGCCGGTTAAATCCTTCTCGCTGCTGGATAGGGTCAGCACCAGACACCGCTGCGTCATAGTAACCTTCTACAATCTGATAACCATTGGCCTAGCGCAACGTTCGACAGGGGTATGGAAATATTATCAATCTTTCCATATTTAAGAATGGCTGTTTTCCAGTCTTTTTTGATAGATGGTAGAGAAACTATCTCTTAATCAGTGGGTCTCCATCATTTTCGTGATCCAAAACACCATACGGCACCGTATGGTACATATAAAACAAACCGGAGATTACAAAATTATGCTTCAGATTTACAATAACATTATGAATTCGGATAAAAACCCATTGTCCGCATTGCCGCCTGCTCAGCGCATGCAGGCCATGATCATTCTCAGCGTTATGTGGTCTACGATCTTTTCCCTATCAACCGGAGCCTGGCTTTTTTACGGTGAGTTGGTGATTGGACATGTTTTGGCTATCGTCGGCATCGGAATTACAGCGATGACGTTCAACACCGCGTCGAAGAAAAATCCTAATTCGGCTCCTGTTATTAACTAGTTAACGCAAACTTTCTCCCCTCCATCAACTTAACGATGGAAACTTCCCTCGGCCTAGTGCCGGGGGCTTTTTTGTTCTGGATATCCGACAACTGAGACCGATCCATCCCGCCGAACCGCTTGCGCCAGTTGTAATCAGTCGCGTCGCTGATACCTACGCCGCGACAGGCAGACTGCTCGTCGCTGCCTGCCGACAGCTTCACCTCAATCTCACGTAGCAGCTTCAGTATGTGATCGTCCGAATGCCGTTCCCGCGCCTTATCCAATCCCTTTCCCGCACCAAAATAGTGGCTCAGTTTTAGGGGGGAAGGACAATCAACGGTGAGACACACCATCTGTGGCGTGCGGTCGATCACGAAGGCGAGGTACTGGAAGTTTTCGCGCGGAAATTTGGAGACTGGTTCGTATTAGACTGACACCACCGTTTAGCTGTTTTGAAATTGGAAAATTCCTGAAAGAACGGCTAAATATTGCGATATGGCGGCTGTAAATTTGGTTCCAGGTGCTCTGGATCTCTAAATTGCTTGTATTTTCCCTGTTAAACAGCGTATTTCCGCGGGGACAGGTGCGCACCAGACTGGCTGCACCGTCAAATTTTTCAGCCTGATACTGTTAATTTTTCATTTGCCGACCTGTGGGAGGGCCAATGGGCCAGAGTGACGACAAGAACAAGAAAAATACCGCACCCATCGACGGAGAGGGCCCGGCGCCAAAAGGACCGCCGCCTGGACATACCCTGGAAGACCACGAATACGGTGACGTGTTTTTTCACGAACATGGCCCCGATGCGGATCACGATCACGACGAGGATTTCGACGGCCCGCTTGAGGAAAATCCGCTATGGATTGCAGACAATGTCCGTCTGAACAGTGTCGGTATCGATGTCGGCTCGTCCGGCACCCAGGTGATCTTTTCGCGCCTGCACCTGCGCCGGATGGCGGAAGACATGTCCAGCCGCTACTTCGTGGTCAAACGCGAAACACTGTTTCAGTCGCCGGTCGCGCTGACGCCCTATGAAAGCGAAACCCGGATATCCGACGTGGAGCTGGGTCAAATTCTCGACGATGCCTATGAAGCCGCGGGTCTCAGCCCCGACGATATTGATGCGGGCGCCGTTATTCTGACCGGCGAAGCGCTGCGCCGGGAGAACTCGCAGGCAATCGCGGCGACGGTATCTCAAAAGGGCGGCGACTTCGTCTGCGCCACGGCCGGCCACCATATGGAAAGTATGCTGGCGGCTTTCGGGTCGGGTGCGGCGGCGGTATCCCAGGACGGCGATAAGCGCATTCTGAATGTCGACATCGGTGGCGGTACGGCCAAGCTCGCCATCCTTGAAGAGGGCCAGGTCAAAGTGACGGCAGCCGTCCATGTCGGTGGCCGCCTCCAGGTCGTTGACGAAAACGGTGTGATCGTGCGCCTTGATCCGGCAGGCCGCACACACGCGGCCCGTGCCGGGTTCGACTGGGCTGTCGGTGATACGGTAAACCCGGCCGACCTCGACAAAGTTGCCGACGATATGGCCGCGACACTGATCGATGCGCTGGTCATGCGCCCGATACCGCGGGATCTTGAAAACTTCTATCTGACCGACCCAATCGCCGATTGGGGCCGGATCGACGGTGTGATGTTTTCGGGCGGCGTTTCAGAATACGTATATGGCCGGGAAGAGCGTGATTTCGGCGACATGGGCCGACGGCTGGGGCACGCGATTGCGCGCCGCCTGGATGCCGGCGCGCTGCCGTGGCCAACATTGGCCGCCGGCGAATGTATTCGCGCGACAGCCCTTGGCGCGTCGGAATATTCCGTCCAGCTATCGGGGAATACGTGCTTTATCTCCGATCCTGGGGAATTGCTGCCGCGCCGTAACCTGCAGGTTGTTCAGCCGCCCTATGAATGCCCTGAAGAGATCGTTGCGGAAGACGTGGCGCAGGCCGTAAAGGCGCATCGCCGGGCCTTCGAGGTGGATAATGACGATCGTGAAATTGCCCTGTCGTTCCACTGGCGCGGCATGCCGGCCTATGAGCGTATGTACGCCTTTGCCGAGGGACTGGTCCTCGGCCTGGACGACATGATCGCGGCGGGTAAACCGCTTTTCATCGTGCTCGACGGCGATATCGCCCAGTCGCTCGGACATATCCTGAAAGACGAACTGGACGTGCCCGTCGGCGTGCTGGTGATTGACGGTGTCGTGCTTTGGGATTTCGATTATATCGATCTGGGCAAAATCAGGCTGCCGTCGCGAACGGTGCCGGTGACGATCAAGTCACTGGTATTTTCCGACGACCCGCGGTCCGGTCAGCGGCTTGATCATGAACACGGTCATTCGCATGATCATGGAGATGGCAATCATCATCACCATCATGGGGATCACAGCCACAGTCATGATAAATCGTAAATCCCGGACGCTGATATTCATGGGGCGGAAATTCGTCTAAATCGCTTCGTTGCTCTTGGCAGCAGCGGACCAACGAGTATAGAAACTGGACAAAGATCAGCGGGCCGGCGCGAAGAAGCGGGCCCGGGAACGCTATAAAAACAAGGAGCATAAAATGACCGGTGAGAGCAAACAGGACACGATCGTATCGGATGAAATGGCGAAGAAATTCGCATCCGAAAAGGAGACGCCCTATGTCCGTTGGGTTCGCGATCAGGGCCTCGACATCATCGATTCGGTTTATGTGAAGAATCTCTACACGGTGGACCTGAAACCGTGGGCGCGGCGCGAAGGCAAGGGCGTCTATCTCAACCACGATGCGTCGCGTACGACCAACGATTGCTACGTTTGCGAGATCGAACCCGGCAAGAAACTAGCGCCGCAGCGCATGCTGTTCGAAGAAATGATCATGATCCTGTCCGGTCGCGGTTCGACCAGCGTGTGGAATGACAAGGGCGATCGCATCACGTTCGAATGGGGCCCGGGCGCCCTGTTCGCGATTCCGCTCAATTGCTGGCACCAGCATTTTAATGCATCAGGCCAGGAAGCTGCCCGTTTCGTCGCGGTTACCAATGCGCCGCCGATGTTCAATGTGTATGAGGATCCCGAATTCGTCTTCAACACATCCTACGACTTCGCTGGCCGGTTTAATGGAGAGCCAGATTACTTTGCGGCCAAGTCCGAGACCGAGGGTTTCAAGCTGGTGACCAATTTCGTGCCGGATGCCGTCAACCTGCCGCTGATCACCGCGAAAGAGCGCGGCGCCGGAGGCGGTCACATCCGCTTCAACTTCGCTAAAAGCTCCATGAACGCGCATATTTCCCAGTTCCCGATCGGGACCTACAAAAAGGGCCATCGTCACGGTCCCGGCGCGCATGTCATCATCCTGTCGGGCGAAGGGTATTCGCTGATGTGGCCGGACGGGGAAGAGCCGCGCTACTATCCGTGGGAAGTGGGTACGATGATCGTGCCGCCGAACATGTGGTGGCATCAGCACTTCAACACCGGCCCGACACCATCGCGCTATCTGGCGTTCAAGTATGAAGGCGTCGCGGTGCGTAATGCGCAGGGCGTGCCGAAATCCTGGATATCGTCGCGTATCGGCGGCGACCAGATCGACTACGCGGATGAAAGCGAAGCTGTGCGGTCGCGATTCACGGATGCACTTGGTGAGCAGAAACTGCAACATGATATGGACCAGTTCTACGAGGCCGAGATTCCCGATCTGCCGCCCAAACCGGCAGCAGCAGCGGAATAGGGGGGCTGCGCCTCTTTCCGGCCTAGCCCTTCAAATGATCTCTGAGCATTTTGCCCGTATATCGTTTGCGGTAACGGCCGCGCTTTTGCAGTTCGGGGACGACCAGGTCTACGAATTCATCGATTGAACCGGGGTTGTATATCGGGGACAGAATGAATCCGTCGCCACCGACATCATCGATAAACTCCAGCAGGCGGTCGGTCACCGTTTCGGGGGTGCCGACGAATTGCGGGACGCCGACGCCTTGCCCATGTCTTTGCGCCACCTCGGCAACCGTTAGCGGACGTCCGTCGTCGCTGCGGTAGCGGGTTTTCATGCGCTGCAAGTTCGGGTGGGGGTGGCTTTCCATGATCGAATCCGGCGGCAATTGCGCGAGATCGAAATCAAGGTGTGCCGACATCACGGTCATGCCTGCTTCGGGTTCGACAAGGGCATTGTGCTGCGCCTGTTTTTCTGCGGCCTCATCTTCGGAGTCGCCGACGATAACCTGAGCGCCGAAAAGCACCTTGCAGTCATCCGGGTCGCGGCCCAGTTCGGCGACCCGGGCGCGGATATCGTCGCGGTATTTCTTCGCTTCTTTGCGCTGCGGCTGAATGGCGAAAATGCCCTCGGCGTAGCGTGCGGCAAAGTCGCGGCCTTTCGGGGACGTTCCGGCCTGCATGATGACCGGTCCGTTCTGCGGGGATCGCGTCACATTCAACGGCCCGCGCGAACGGAAAAATTCACCTTCGAAGTCGATGCGGTGAACCTTTTCGGGATCGGCAAGCAGCGGTGTTTCCCGGTCCATGATCAGCGCATCTTCTTCCCAGCTGTCCCAAAGCTGGCGGCACACTTCAAAATATTCGTGGGCCTTTTCGTAGCGTCGGTCGGTCGGCTCCAGTTCGGCACCGTAATTGGCCGCCTGGTTGTGATTGATTGAAGTAACGACATTCCATCCCGCACGGCCGGATGTCATATGGTCGATCGTTGCCCACATCCGGGCGACATGGAACGGATGGACGTGACTGGTTGAAAACGTCGATGCAAGACCGATCCGCTTGGTAACCGCGCCAAGCCATGTCAGCAACGGCATCGGATCATGTGAGGGCACCTGAGAGCCGTATCTCAGCGCTGGCTCGATCGTGCCGCGGAACGAATTGGAAATGTAGTTGAGGTCGGCAAAGAACAGCATATCGAATTTGCCGCGCTCGCAGGTTCGCGCGATGTGTTCATACAGCGCCGGGCGCTGCCAGTCGTATCCCGCCTTTGTCGTTTCCGGATGACGCCACATGGCATGGCTCTGATAGGTCGGGCCGTGCACCATAAA
>Ga0315316_10001900_pt1 | contig 14848 bp, 11 predicted proteins | sample M160m3416metaG_FD_203702 | JGI IMG/M metagenome (GOLD analysis project Ga0315316, IMG submission 203702) | Ammonia-oxidizing marine archaeal communities from Monterey Bay, California, United States - M1 60m 3416 | ecosystem: Environmental > Aquatic > Marine > Intertidal zone | place: USA...
TATTACGAAATCCAACACTAATCGGCTGTGTATTCGAGAAGGTTATCGCCCAACTTTTTTTACCTGGCGCGGTTTTCAACTCATCCGGAATTTCTGCTCCAAATCGAGTCATATGTTCAACTAATTTCTCATCAGTCAACTCTACACCACCAAGAACCACTTCGGTGAAGTTGCGCACAAACGACTCGTGCAGCCTCAACGAGACATCTGTATTTTTATTCAGCGCTGGTGGCTCTGAGGACGCAGCAAGCTGGTAACGACCAGTTTGTAACAGTTGCAAATTGAGCGACTTTTGAGTCGACGATGTGTTGAACTGTTCGGGAAATCCACCTCGCCGCAACAATGGATCACGGATTTTTGTTTTATATCCGTCAATTACATCACCAAGCATTTCTAATACATTCGCATCCATTTCGTTGGTTACGGAATCCACAGACAACTGAGAAGCGGCTGCTTCATTATCCGACCGACCTTTAATGAATTTAGTTTTAGCAATGGACTCATAAGTCGATGAGGGACCTTCAATACTGCTCAATTCAAGCTTAGTTGTAGCTTGGGCTGTTGCCGGAGAATCCGTGAATCCGTTCTTATCAAACGATATTCTTTTTTCTGCATGCACTGTCGTTGTACCGTTGGTTTTCACCGTCACACCTGATTTTTCTGCGACATTCTTGCTCAAAATCGTACCGTCCATCATCACATTAATCGTCGCCCGCTGGGTATTTGCCGCTAACGCAAATGAGACTTGCCCCTTCAAGTTTGCAACTCCCTTGACAGGTACTCCTTTGACAACCTGTTCAACATCCTGGGTCTGATCCACAATTCGCTTTTCACCAGCAGATATTAGGTGCTGAGATACATGCATAAAAATATTGGGTTGATAAAAATGGTAACGAACTTCATTACACAGATCTGCTGCCTGTTCCGCTCGTTCGAGCCAGCCAATGACTCGCCCAACTTTCCACGCATTTTCATTGTTGGGTGTTTGCAAATAGCTTGTCAAGCTTTCGACAAGACGACCAACTTGGACTTCAAACATCTGCTCGCTCTTGGTGTTTTTAGTAAAGTAAATCGCATTCATGTATGCCCGCAATATTGTGCGTAGCTCAATAAACTCCGACTGCTCTAGGCCTTCAACATCTGGTCCAAAGAATCCCTTTAAGGACCGATCCAATATCGCCAAACTAGGATCCGTCTTGCCTAGTTCTAGCAGCAAACCGTCCCAATAGATTTGAGAATTCCAATCAAAATCTCCCCCCTTGGTATCCAAATAAGAAGTTAGCTTTTTAACTGCTGTATCAAGTGCCTGCCGATGGGTGGAAATCTGTTGCGATGTTAATGCCACATATTTAGGGGGATTTGACTTTAGCTTCGCCAGTATCTGCTGTAGATCCAAAGAGGGCAACGCTTGAATCCAACTCTCCAACCCTTGCCTTGTTTGCTCTGCCAACAGCCGATGCTTTTTGATCAGTTCTGGCAAGGCGCTTATATAGTGGTCGCGAATAGCAATGATTTCGGATTTCCGAGCTGCCTTACCCTTATTTAAAACAGCATTGAGCTGATCGTAATTCAGCGCTGACTTTAATTTATCTCTCCAACTGTCTTTTTTTTGCCCGTCAATCAATCGCCGCGAAGTGGCTTCTGTTTGCTTGATCGCGTCAGTTAGTTCATCACCTGTAGCACTTTGTGGCCCAACAAGTCCCACCAATAACAGTAACAAAACATACGTTAGTTTCTCAGATACTCTGCGCGTCATTCTTATGCTCCCAAAATCCTTTTTGCATGATCACATGAAAGATCAATCGTCTATTATTAATTACATTCAACACATTGAAATTTCAACATGTAAACGATCGTTGGGCGTAGATCTGTTGTCTACAAAAACGACAACATCAAACCGCACAGTATTCTTCCCCAGATTACCGAATCCCGCAAGTTCAACTTAGCTATGAAATCCCCCTGAACTAACTGTTTTTCGTGTTTTATTGCATAATAAATCAAATTCGACTCAAACTCGTCTTACCTCCAAATACACTTTTGACGAATAATACGATTGTTGTTTTTCTTTATTTGTCCCTCTCCTCCACCAACACATCGCAATGTGCCAGGCAAACTCATTCAACACTAAACATAGGCCTTTGCGGTTACCATTACATAACACCTGCTGTTGGGTATTGGTAACTTGTCTTGTTACGTTTGCTGGATGTTCACAGTGGCGTTTACCGAAAATTGATCCTAGCGGTGCTCAACTATTCCAACCAGAACAATCTACTACGATTACACATCCCTTCCGCGATACTGAACAAGTAGGAAATTTTCTCAGCCCATTTCCAAAGTCTGCTTTTGAAAAACCTGAGCCACCAGGATCATTTGCAGATTTTGAAAACAAGTCCAACGCACAACAAACACCCTCAGCAACAGACGACCAAACAACACGTCCAGGCAGTCTGTGGATATCATCTAAAGCAATAGCAGCCCCCATAGGCAATGCCGTTGTCCTTAAAGCAGGTCTGCGAGGTCGGGAAGGCAAGCTGCAACCCGGCCGAAAGTTGGAGTGGACGATTGCACCAAAACCCGAGGGTAGTCAGGCAAAATTTGAAGCAGCCGGTGGTGGTAACCCCAATGGTTTTCGCTGGTTATTTCCAAAATATGGCAACCAAGTAACTGACACCTACGCCCACACTATCTCATCAGAACGCGCTGAACTTGTTCGCAATGACACCACCACCCTCATGGACGATGTCACCGTGTCACGAGGGGAAAGTTGGATCATGGTAAGTGCTGAACAGATTGGCACCACAAAAATCCTAGTGGGAGCTTCGACCGAAACACAGTGGGATAAACAATATAGAGACATTTATATACATTGGATCGATGTCCAATGGAAATTCCCTTCATCGCTTTCAATTCCCGTAGGTACCCAGCCACTGCTGACAACATCTGTGTTACGAAAATCTGACAACACACCACTTACCGATTACATAATACGATATCGCATTATCAGCAACCGCCAAGCCACATTATCCACAGCACAAAATAATGAACAGCTAGATTCCATCGACGTCCACAGCGATCACCTTGGTCAAGCTTCTGTTCGCGTCACCTCTAACCAAACTCAAGCAGCTAGTGCACAAGTTCTCATGGAAATCATTCGGCCGGCAAATGCTACCCAACAAACCCCAGATATGATAATCGGCACTTCTTCCGCATACGTTACCTGGAACGCTCCCGCGCTGAAAATTTCAGCCACAGGACCGAAGACTACTGAAAAAGGAAAACCAATCCGATTACAAGTTTCCGTTACCAATCCTGGAAATCAAACAGCTACGGACGTCACCATGACTCAGACCTTACCCTTTGCTGTCAATGTAGAATCTAGTAGCCCTATCGCGAACATTATTGGTCGGCAAGCAACTTGGAATCTAGGAGATATCCCACCCCGCACACAAAAGCAAATTACGATCGAATATCAGGCTAATGAAGTTGGCTCAATTGACCAAGCACTTGAAGTGACCTGCCAAGAGGGGCTCGAGGCATCAACGAAAACCGTCACCAAAATAATACAATCTCCATTAGAGATTGAAATAACAGGCCCCAAAACTGCTAGCATCAATGAGATCGTTGAATATCAAATATTGATGCACAATCGATCGAACCGAGCTATTGATCGAGTCCAACTCGTACAAACACTTGGCCCCGGATTTATCCATGTCTCACGAACTAACCCCCAGGGTAACCCAACCGTACGTACCATCGGTTTTCAAGCGGCTAATATCTTACCTGATCAAACGATGGTTAAAAAATTATCTCTTCGGATCACACAATCCGGTACGCTATGTCATCAACTTCGGGCAACACTCGCAAACGGACTTATCATCAATAAGGATACTTGTGTGCAGGTAACGCCTAATCCCGCCACAACGGACGATTTACCAAAAGCAGCAAAAGACAGTCTCGCGGTAGCCATGCAGGGCCCCCTACAGTTCACCAACAACTCGACGAATACACATCGTTTCCGTATCACCAACCAATCCAACAAGCCCATCACAAATATCACTATCGATGTTTTGTTACCTGCATCTTTGGAGTCTCAGTTGGCAAGTGAAGGGCACCGTCGTCAGGAGCAATCGATTACTTTGGATGTCGTCACGCTCGCACCTGCTGAATCTCGCAGCCTAGTGATTCAGAGCTTAGCAACACAAGAAAGCGACGAGGAAACGATTCAATTACGAGTTACTGGGGATGGAATTGAATCGATCAAAAAACAAATTGCGATTCAAATTACAAGGGCAGAAGAAACCAATCCACTTAATCTCTCACCCGACGATATCGAACCTACCGATGAAACGCCACCGCGTGACCCAGTTCCTGATCTCGGCAATCTCGATCAACCCGTTATTGAGGCAGTGCCAGAAGTAACGCCACCAGAACTACAATTAAAATTAGCCGTTCTTAATGAACCTATTGAAAACGGAAATCCAAATACATTTTTTTTACATTTGCAAAACACTGGCAAATCAGCTGCATCGAATATTGAAATCAAGGTTACCGCACCCACAGGGATGATAATTACTGCGATTAAGCAAGCCACCGAAACTGCACAACAACTCGATGAATCCATTGCCAAAGATCAACTAAGTGCTACATTACCCGTTATCGAGTTGCTAGAACCCAATCAAAAAGTTATTCCTTATAAGATAGAGATCAAAGCAGTGACGACGGGAGTTCATAAACTCACCGCGACCGTTTCCGCAACAGAACTCGTTGCACCGATTACAGCAAGTGACACCACTCGAATCCTCGCTCCTAATTAGCTCGTACCAACTTACTCCTCACACATTCTGATTGCAGGAAGACGTGTTGTAACATGCCGCATTGTGTCATTCTTTGTCATGAAACACCAGAAACCGCTACCATAGATTCTCATTTGGATTTCATGCTCCAAGCTAACGATGAACTACTCACATGGCGATGGGATGAAATCCCTCAAGACAACCAAGTCTTCGTAGCTTTACGTCTTGCCAATCACCGCATTGAATACTTAACGTTAGAAGGCACACTTTCTGATAACCGCGGAACCGTCACACGTATCGACCACGGAACCTTTGAGCCGCCCATTGAAAATACTCAACAGCAATTTTCAATTTCTATACAAACCACCAAACTTCAGGGTGAACTTGTGGCCCAATCGCTTGCTGAAGGAGAATGGGAATTCCGCTTCTTCCCTAAAAGCACCTAACAAATACTATTCCTATTAATCTAACTCTGCAGTGATTTCGACAACATCGTCGTCAATAGATAGTGCCTTGACTGATATTCTCTTTTGCTTATTTTTAACGCCTACTTGGCTCGGTATCTTCACGACAGCCACCTCTCGATTGGTTTGCGGCTTCCATTGAAATTCGATGCCCTGTCGAGCCATAGCCGATTCAATTTCATCAAACGCCCGTTTCATGCGAACAGGCAAACTACCTGCATGGACACTCACAATGCGAATTTCCACCGTATTCGGAGTATCTCCTAATTTTATCCGTACAACGATCGAAATCACCACAGTAAACCGCGAACGTTCAATCGTAAAATAAAGCGTCTGTTGTTGTTTACCTAATTCAATACGCGGCTGTTTTATGCCTTCAGATATGGTTCTGTTCGATTGAGATCCTAATTCCGTAGCCAGCCACGCGTTAATTTGCTGTTGATTCACCTCAAAAACCAGTTTATCGCGATGCCAAATATCCTCTTTGACATTGTCAACGGTTTCTTGCAACGCTAACAAATGTGGTTGATGCACTTCATTGTCAACAGCCAAGGCAGTTTGGTAATTCAGTGGCACACTCTGTACTAACCAGAGAATCAATAAACATGCCAACAATATCAGCACCGACACCGCGAGCAAGATATGTACGACACGCCGCCATCGTTTATGGATACGTTGCATGACTTACAACAAAGCCCTTTCAACCCTGAGACGCGAGTTACCTACGCCTTTGCAAATTCTATCAACGCGTATTTCTTTTTTCCGCGCCGTAAGACAATTACCGTTTCGCTCGCGAGATCATTGGCTGTCAACACATAATCCAATGAATCAATACGACAATTGTTTACATAACCACCACCCTGTTCAATAGCGCGCCGTGCATCACTCCGACTTGAGCACAATCCGGACTCAACTAAAGCATCAATCATTGTAAATTCATTGCTACCTAACCGATCTCGACCAACCGATAGGCTGGGTACATCGGCAAAGATATCCAATAGTTGAGTATCGTCTAAATCACGTATTTCCGAGCCAAAAAATATTTCGGTAGCCTGTAGAGCCGCTGCCAATCCCTCTGCACCATGAACATTACGAGTCACTTGTTCTGCTAAACACTTCTGGCTCGATCTTAAATGTGGTTCAGCTTGGCGAGATTCATCCAGCTCGCGAATCTCTGCCATATCCAACTCTGTTAAAAAACGCAAACACGTACCTGCATCATCATCGGCAATGTTAACCCAGTATTGGTAGAACTTGTATGGGCTTGTCCGTTTAGGATCGAGCCAGATTGCGCCGGACTCTGTTTTTCCCATTTTTGTGCCGTCAGATCGAGTCAATAATGGACACGTCATACCCTTGAGAGCAAGTCCGTGCATGCGACGACCAAGATCAATTCCAGCCGTAATATTTCCCCATTGATCGCTGCCACCTACTTGCAATTCACAGCCATAAATTTGGTGCAAGTGCACGAAGTCGTACGCTTGTAATAACATATAACTGAACTCGGTAAAGCTCAAACCGCTCTCACCATCGAGCCGGCTTTTGACAGAATCTTTGCCAAGCATCACATTGACTGGAAAGTTCTTCCCGATGTCACGCAAGAAATTCAAAAATGTGAATGACTGCATCCAATCTAAATTATTGGCGAGTATTGCATCACCCCCAGATTCTTCAAAATCTAGAAATCTCTCCATTTGACTCTTGATTGCAGCAGTATTGGCTAACAATTGCTCAACCGTTAATAGATTACGCTCCTGACTTTTACCACTAGGGTCCCCAATCATCCCCGTGGCACCGCCAATCAATGCAATCGGTCGATGTCCCGCCTGTTGAAAACGGCGCAATGTCATCACTTGCATCAGATGCCCAATGTGCATGCTATCCGCTGTGGGATCAAAGCCAATATACAACGTCCGTGGTTTTTCTTGGAGCCAGGGATCAAGTTCATCGGTTGTTTGATGGATTAAGCCTCGGTCTGAAAAATCAGCCAGCCCCATATTCATAGAATCGGTATCATTCATAACAGTCACATCATTCGCATCGTCAAAGCAATTGTGTATTATATTTTGATTATGTCAAATCGTAACGTTTGTGGATACGACGTATACTAAAAGTTAACCAGCTATTAGCAAAAAACACTGGCTTTTAACCGGTTATATAAAATAACTATCGCCACATATCATCAAGTGGATTAGTAGGCGTATCTAACTTCGGTTTCGGCAAAGCACGCATCGCCATTTCAACAAAACGTATATCGCCTGCGGTCGTAATTTTTCGGTTAAGCGGAGAACCTTTTACGATTTGAACATCGTAGCCTGCCCACTCAAGTAATTGCGCCTCATCGGTTGCGTTATCGTAGTTTTTAACGTTGACATATGCCGATTCTAAGAATTCACGCTTGCAAACTTGAGGCGTTTGAGCTTCCCATAACCCTTCGCGTTGAACAGTTTCCTGAATCTTGCCGTCCACCACTCGTTTAACCGTAGAAACGATCGGGGTCGCTAGGATCGCGGCACCACTGCGTTGCGCCTCTAGAAACAACTCGTCAATCCAAATCTCTGAGATGCAGGGACGGGCAGCATCATGAACTGCTATCAACTCCACACCTGCTTGAACTTTGGCGATCCCTTTTTGGACAGAACTGGCGCGAGTCACTCCACCAATGGTCACGTCCACACCTAATATTGCAGTTTCAGCACCAAATCGATTACTAAAATCCTCTCGATCTTCTTCAGCAATAACCAGAATCACTTGTTTTACGTCACTGCGATTGATAAATCGATCCACACAATGCAACCATACTGCACGATTTTTTAGCGGTGCAAACGGCTTCTTGTAATGCTCATCACGAAAGCGACTGCTCTTCCCAGCAGCCACAATTATGACAGCGATATGTCCTGAGTGCCCTGCCAGCCCTGTAGATTCCTGTTGTTCCATCTAATTGCACCTCAATCAGTTCTTTCATACATCGCTTGTAATATTGAATCAAATTTTGCAGCAATCTGAGAGCGTCGTAATGTGCCTTTAGGAGTCAGCATATCATTTTCCGACGTCCAAGGTGACTGCACCAATGCCACTTTTCGAATTTGTTCGTAAGGAGAAAATTCGCGAAGTTGCTGTTCAACAACTTTAAAAAACCATTGCTCAACGTTGGGACTATCCACCCAAACGGTTGGATCTCCCGAAACGTCTAATCGATTTACGAATTGTTCCCAATTAGGATGAACCAATGCTACTAAATAATCATAACCGTGCCCATATACCATCGCTTGTTCTATAACCGCATGCTCTTGTAATTCCAATTCTAGCAACTCAGGCCAAATATTCTCTCCGATAGTTGTCACGATCATCTCGTCGAGGCGTCCAGTAACAAACAAAAATCCATCATCGTCAATGTGACCTAAATCCCCCGTTTTCAACCAACCATCTTTGAAAGTAGCCGACGTTAGCGTAACATCTCGAAAATATCCTGCAAAAACATGCGGACCCCTAATTTGAATCTCGCCTATTTCGCTGATCCGCACATCCGTCTCATTCAATGGCTTCCCAACAGAACCCATTCGCTGTGTGTTATGGCTATTTAATGTGGCCACTGGCGAAGTTTCCGTCAGGCCATATCCTTCAAGCATCGTGATATCACGTTCCTGAAAAAAACGAAACGTTGCATCGTCCAATGCCGCCCCACCAGAATTTACTTGCTTTAGACGAGCACCCCACACGCTTGAGTTTGCAGGATCCACTAAATCTACTGCCTCGCGCAATCGCCGAAAGTACAACGGCACTCCATTGATATGCGTTGGCTCAATATGTATTAAGTCCGCGATCATATTTTTTTTGTCTGAGGCAAGTGTTAAGCGATGCCCACCAAAAATCCACGTATACAAGTCGCATGTACGTGCAAATGCATGGAACAACGGCAAAAAGCAATATTGATGATCTGCTTGGTCAAATCCGTATCGATGCAATGTCTGTTCGGCATCGAAAGCCAAATTGCCTGCACTCAACATGACACCTTTTGGCGCCCCAGTGGTTCCAGAGGTATAAATAATTGTAGCTATTCGCTCGGAATCAGAATCAGTCGGCCATTCCAGCTTTGCGTCTGCTTTAACCAAGCTAATGATTTCGTCACACGATCCCAGCACAGTACAGTGGATATTGTCATCCGTCATAGGTGGCTGGTCAAACATGGTTAAGACATCTATAGCTAAAGACACAGCGTCCAGACGTTCACGATGATCGACAATCAATAAACTCATGCCAGAATGTCGCATTTGTGATTGCAGTTGTTGTGAACTTAATTGTGTGCTCAGGGGAACACTCACCGCGCGCAGATAATGGCACGCTAGGTCTGCAATGATCCATTGCCAACAATTTTCCGCATAAATCCCGACTCGATTGCCGTCACAGACACCGAGGTTTTGCAGTCCATTCGCCAATTTGGATACCTGTTGCCATAGTTCCTGCCAGGTGAACCACGTCCAACGTTTATGCTGAAAGACTTGCAATGCTGGATAATCGCCACGTTGTTTTACGTGCTCTAACAGTTTCTCGATTAACAACATAAATAGAAAAGCCCTAAAAATCTAACCCAACAATCCAATGCCCATCTATAATAACTTGCAACCCATTTCACCAGAGTATTTTTTTATGGTTCACACACGCATCAATATAATTTACAAACCGAAGTCGATGAAGCGTTTACCCACATACTTTTTATTGTTTGTGGTGTTCGCGATCGTCAGTACGCTTGCATGGAATTTCATGCCCAATTTATTGTATGGGTTTGAGAATAAAGCGACGGCTGTCGACAAAGTGCATCTGATCATCGAGCATGGAAATGGCTTTGAGAAACACTACACGCAAATCAAATATCACAGCGGGATGACTGTACTACAAATGATGCAACAAATGCAAAAACATCCACGAGCCACAACATTTAAAGTGCGAGGATCCGGAGCGCTAACGTTTCTTTTCGAATTAGATTCTGTTGCCAATCAGGGAGCGACAAATAATTGGATCTACTATGTAAATGCAAAGCGAGCAACCGAGGGTATAGGGACGAAAACTCTCCGCGCTAAAGACATTGTCCGCTGGAAATTCGAACCATACGAATAGAAACTCATAAATTGGATTTGACTTCGCTAGGAGCCAAAACGCCCGCCATTAGATTCTTACGATGAGACATCCAATGCAATGCCACTGCATAGCTTCCTAGAAAAGCGAAGGTGAAAACTAAATCACCCATCAGGGTATGTCGAAAGAAAGGTATCGCTTGACTATAGCACAGCATCAGTCCACTCATGCTGTTTGGATACATCGACCCGCACCACCATACGGTAAAATTCGTAACAACAAAAAACGCTAGGGAACAGAGAAGGCCGCTCGCTCCAATCGTCAAGCCAGATTTGACAACGTTTCCAGATGTCTGCAACTGTGATTTCAACCATGGCCCGGCTAAGGCTGGCAGCATCAAGCAAGTGTATACACTCAGCATAATAAAAAACGCGTAACCACCAAATTTGAGATCACTGAGTACCATTATCGACAAAGGCACAGCGATTGCGATTGATCGCTTGCTGAATAAACAGCCGCTCAACAAAGCCAAGGCAGCAACGGGGGAAACGTTTGGATAATCTCGCAGCCACAATCGTAGTAAAACACCGCAGGTGACCAATAAACAAAATAGGAACGCATCTCGGTAAGTCAATTTGTTATTCATAATTATCAATACGTATTGGTTATTTGCAAACCCTAAGAATGATTAAGACCCTGGCAACGCACCCGGGGCATCTGCCGTGGGAGCATCAGCGGTTACTGTTTCTGGAGTCGTTTCAACGGGAACCACAAAGCTCTCGAGCTTGCGAATCTCCGTAGCAATACTTTCCAAGAGTGTATCACGGTCTGGTTCTGCCACAGGTTTCTTTGGATCACCTGACTCGGGGATGCGTAAGATATCAATCAATGCCCCCATAGTACCTCCTAAACGCTCTAACGCTACTTGCCCGGTAGTATCTTGAACAACTGCAGCATACATCCCGATCGGTGGCGTTGTACGTATCTGTTTTTGGCCAATCGCTTCATAAACATGGAATAGCTGATAAACCAAAATTCGCCTCGTATAATCAACTGCTTTTTTTTCTTGTGGCTTTAACGTCGATTTAACTTCCGTGGTGCCACCTTCCATTCCACCCATGCCGGGCATACCCCCCCCCATACCGCCTTCCATGCCGCCTTCCATGCCGCCTTCCATGCCGCCCATCATACCACCCATACCCCCCATATCACCATCACTTACGCCGGATGCTTCTTGTAGTGCAGCTAATGCTTTTTCTTGATCAACACGATCTATTTCATTGCGGCAAATACGAACAATTAAAGTAGCTAATGCGTTCGAAGTTGTTTCAACCGGAACTTGTGTCGAGGGACCATAGTTGAAATATTTTAAGGCTCTAGCGGCTGTTAGCCTTAATGACATCGCCGCTTTTTCATCTTGCATAATACTTAAAATCTTCGGCAAGATTTTTCCGTCATCCAGACCAATCATCGCTAAAACATCAATCGCCCGGCGTTGCAACCAGACTTGGCCTCCGACACTGCGGTTAGCTGGAGGAGCCGCTTGATTTAACAGTTTCATGGCTTCACCGGCAATAGCGACAACATCACTTCCGGCAATCTGTTGGTTTAGTCGATTCAACTGTACATGACGTAACACTCCGATCCAACTTGCAAGCAATATCGCGTCGGTTTCCGTGCCGGATTTGATTGCGTCTACCATAAACGTCAAGGCTGCGGGTAACGGTACAGGAACAGTACGCCCTTCATTGGTAATCACAACTTGCTTATTAAGTTGACCGATGATCAACATTGCATTGTATTTAACAGCCGGATGATAATTTTCTTGTAGGAACGCCGTCATTTGCGGGATTGCAATTTTATCGACAATGTGGCTGTGAACACTATTGTCTGTACAAATCATTGTTAGTTCTTTGATAAATTCTAAGCGTTGTAGGTCAATATCTCCCATACTGCTAGCTTGCGTCATTAAGGCAAAGTGATAGTTTTGATACCATCCGGTCAAGAGTGTTTGATTGGTAATTGTATTCTCATCTGGTGTACCTTCAGCAATTACAAAATTATCATTCAAGTCACTTCCGCCGCGCAATATGTCGTACACCTGCGCTTTCGCAAAACTCACATTGCGGCGTATATTTGACTGTAAACGTTGGTCCGCCAAAACTGCTTCCGTATTGGCATCAAAGATTGTTGCCACATCAATTTTTTTGAACACCGGTGCAGTTGGTGCTGGAGCCGGATTAGGAGCTGGCTGCTGAGCAACAAGACTAATAGTAAAGAACATCACCATCGCCAAAGTTGTCAAACGTCCAACAACACCTAAAATTCTGTTCGATAAAAAACTTTGAAACAGCACGACTGTCCCCTTTGTTTTATGAGCTGTTTAAATCAAATATGCTTGCATAATACAAACATCTCTCGTTTTCGCTTCTCTTGTATTTTTCGACTCAAATAGGCGTCAATCAGAACTTGAATTCTATCCTACGCACTTTTCTTTCACATTACACTGTAAAACATCTATAAATGGCGAAAATCCCTGTCGACTTTTAACTATTACGTCTCAATCTGGTTACAAAATCATTTCTAAACCTATTGTAACTATATCCCTTTGCCACTTGTTTTTCCATATTGAAAGCTGGTATGGCGCAAAGTTGCCCACTCACGAGACCGATCGTCAGTGAGGCTACTTCACCCTGTTTTGCTGCACGCGTTGTAAAAATTCCATCCTCTGTTTAACATCCAACATCATGACCTCATTCACAATCGGTAACTCTGGCCACATCTCCATTAACACATCGCAAAATCTACCATTTGTTTTACCGACCACGGATTGCCCCAATGCTCCCATCAGCGGAACGTCACCGATTCCACAACTTGGAGACCGCGCCTTAAAAATATAACCTACGATGCCCGCAGCTTGTAATTGCAACACCCGCTGCCGCGTAAAATCGTTCATTGGCTCGGTCCAATCTTGGCGTGATTCAACTCCAAGCAACTTGATACCATCGCACGATTCTTCAATCTGAATAGCCTCACGAGGAATAGACATGCCAATTTCAACCTCGGGGCAAACCGGCACCCACAATACCTCTCCACAATCATCTAACCAACTCTGCAATTTACTTTCACCGTCATACCGCACGCGTTCTCCAAGCAAACAAGAAGAAATTGCTATTCGAACTGGCTCTGTCATCGATTTCTCTCAACTCACAATATAACGTTCGCTCTATATGCTGACAGCAGTCTACAACCACATCAAAAACATTCTACCGCAAGTCGTATGCTACCATACGTTTAGTTTTACGTTATCTGCGCTAGTTGAATCATCGAACCAACTGTGCCAAGATAAATAATTCTGTCATCATCTTCTAAGCAAGCAATCCCCATGGCACCTACCCGTACTGCACTTGTCACAATTATTATTTCTCTGTTCTATGCTGTCATTCGCTACAACATTGTCGGAGACATTCCCTGGAATCAGTTCCCTATCTTCATTGTGAATAAAGCAACAGCCTTTAGCGGAGTGATTTTACTAGGTCTTGCAGGAATCAACAATTCTGTTGAGAATCGCCATCGACTTGGCCTATTTGCATCCGCTTGCGTCAGCTTGCATTGTTTGTTGTCCTTAATGCTGCTGTCAACATCTAATTTTGATGATAAATTTTTTCATATTGCTGACAATACATTTACCACCATCGGTGGTTTCGCTTTGTTGTGCGGAGCATTAGGTATGCTCGGACAAGCTGTCCTCTGGCGCCGCTCGATAAACACAGTACCGAATTCCAGCCCGAGCTTAATCAGCGGTCTTGGTCGAATTTTGTTGCTACTTGCCGCAGCACATGTCTTATTGATTGGATTTCGTACTTGGAGCCAATGGTCACAGTGGCCTGGATATCTGCCACCGATCACATTAATCGTTTTCATAATCGCCATTGGTTTGGTAATTGTCATTCATTACAAAAAACGTTCCACTCCCTCACAAGGGTGTTAGGTTATGCCGAGTCGCTCGCAACAATACGACGCGATTGTAATAGGAGCTGGAGCCGCTGGGCTGATGACCGCTATCAGCGCTGCTGCACAAAACCGCAACGTGTTGCTGCTTGAAAAAAACTCAAAGCCGGGTGCCAAGATCCTCATGTCCGGGGGCACGCGCTGCAATATAACCCAAAACACTGATATCCGCGGAATCATTACAGCCTACGGTAAGCCCGGACGTTTTTTGCATTCAGCGCTAGCTGCATTGGGACCTGAGCAACTTATCAAATTTTTCAACGAACGCGGAGTCTCTACAAAATGTGAACCCTCAGGTAAAGTTTTCCCGCAATCAGATCGAGCAAAGGATGTATTACACGCACTACTCAACAGCCTCGACAAATCTCAAGTTGATTTAAGATTAAACCATGCCGTAACGAGGATTAAAGCGGAGTCTGCCGGATTCTGTGTTGCTACAATCAACGAAACCTTTACCGCCCAACACGTCGTTATCACCAGTGGCGGTAAATCCTTTCCCGGATGTGG
>Ga0315316_10001901_pt1 | contig 14845 bp, 7 predicted proteins | sample M160m3416metaG_FD_203702 | JGI IMG/M metagenome (GOLD analysis project Ga0315316, IMG submission 203702) | Ammonia-oxidizing marine archaeal communities from Monterey Bay, California, United States - M1 60m 3416 | ecosystem: Environmental > Aquatic > Marine > Intertidal zone | place: USA...
TGAAGCAGTGGCCGCTGGAGAACAGATCGATCCTGAGCCAACCGCGATTGAAAAACGCACGTTGCGTGGAAAGCTAACGGGCGGCCTCGAGTACGCCTTCCTGCCCAAGAAAACGCGTGGAGAAACAGTTTCCATGCAACTTACCTTACGGTTCGGAACCGGTGATACTCTGAAGGATAAGATCGGTGCCACTGAACTGCTCGGAATTCTGATGGCCCGCGGAACGGAACAGTACGATTACACGGAACTGCAGGACGAACTCAATCGCCTACGGATTGAAATGTCGATGAGCACCACCATTGGTGTATTACAGGCAAGTCTGAAAACCAAACGGGAATACCTGCCAGAGGCCGTCGCACTTCTCGGTGACGTGCTTCGCCACCCGCGTTTGGATGCCAATGAGCTTGAGGTACTGCGTCGACAAATCATCACCAATCTGCAGCAGGGCACGACTGAACCGCAGTCGCTCGCCCCACGCAGTGTTCGACGCACCTTGTCGCCCTATCCCAAGGACGATGTGCGTTATGTGATGTCAGCCGAAGAAGAAATCGACATGTACAAAAATGTCACCATTGAAGAAATCCGCAACCTGCACGCTGGTTTCCTGAGCAATCAGGCTGGGGAAGTTTCTGCTGTGGGCGACTTTGATCCTGATGGACTTAAATCACTCATCAATGCTCAATTAGCCGACTGGAAAACTGACCAACCCTTCGTTCGAGTTGACCGAAAAGCTCACCCAGACGTTGAGCAGTCGCTCGACATCATTGAAACGCCAGATAAAGCCAACGCCTTTTTCTTCAGCAGCCAGCAATACGACCTCAAGGACTCCGACCCTGAGTACGCTTCGCTGGTGCTTGGAAATTACATCCTGGGCGGTGGATCACTCAGTAGCCGACTTGGCAATCGAGTACGTCAGCAAGAAGGACTGTCTTACGGTGTTCGCAGTGGCATCTCAGCTCGTGCAAAGGATAGTCGCGTCGATTTTACTCTCTACGCCATTACAAACCCGCAAAATCGTGACAAGCTCATGGCTGTCATGATCGAAGAACTGGAAAAACTTCGTGAAGACGGGATCACTCAGGAGGAACTTGATCAGGCAAAAGTTGCTTACCTGCAAGCTGCACGCGTCCGCCGAAGCGGTGATGGTGCCTTGACCAGCGAGTTGCTTTCCACGTTGTTTAACGATCGCACCATGGCTCATTACGCTGAGCATGATGCCCAGATCGAGGCAGCAACGGTTGAAAGTGTCAACAAGGCCATCAACAAGTACATTGACCCTGAAAAGCTTATCAAGGCGATTGCTGGTGACTTTGCAGCTGCTTCCAAAGCACGGGCGGAACAGGAATAAGGCGCGTTCATTTACCGCAAAAACCGTCCAGGCCTGTACTCAAATGCCCGGCGATGCGTATGCATCGCCGGGCATTTTTAATTCACAGTGCACAGATTCTTTGAACGGGACGGGCATGTTCACATCGCAGTTGACCTACAACCTGGACGTAATCTGCTCAGATCGACACCTGACGGCCCTGCTTCCGATCATGTCAGGTTATTTATCAACCCGTCAGGCTAACTTCGCCCGAATGATCTCTTCCGCTGTCATTCCTTGAGTCATGCTGACATCCAATCCGGTCAACGATTCCGTATCAGAACCATTGATCAGTGATACTCGTTCCACGGCCAGAAACTGCTCAAATTCACCCTTGCCTCGATACACCCGCGGTTTGTTGTCCGAAGTGTGCTGCAAAACAGAAGAATGACCATGGGCATGTTCCACCACAACGTCCGTGTCAACTCGCAATGCCGTCCAAATTCCATCTCTGGTGATTTGGGCATGAACGGAGTCCACAGCAGCGTCAGTTGCGGCATTAAGCACACCAGAGACTCCAGCCTGAAGAGGTTCACCCTCTCCCGCTGAAGTCTGTTCACGCGAAAGCTGGTTCAGAATGCCGAGCACATCAATGGTACTTAGGTATCCGTCCATGTTCGTGTCGAAGGGCAGCCAGTCCAGATTCGGATGCCCATGCCAAAACCTGTCGTCTGTTTTCAGGAAACTCTGGTTTGAAAGCTCATTGATCACCACCAGCGCATCAAGACTCGATACCCGTTCGTCTCTGTTGATGTCAAAACCATGCGTCTCTGCAATGGCAACTTCGGGTAGTACCCGTCGTCCCACCTCAAGCTCATGATGCATGACGTGATTGAGTTGTCGCGAATCATCGAATCCCAACAAGTGACCAAATTCATGCGTTAGGGTTGTCAGCAAGTCGATTCGGTCCGCTGCCGCACTGTTGGTCGCGTCGCCACCGCTCTGCATCCCGCCGAATTCACCATGCTCCCACGGCGTAGGATCGACATACCATCCGTGCCCTGCTGCATCATGATCAAGCACAATTGCGCGGCCTGCAGCTCGCGCAAGCACGTTTTCCGGAAGGTCGGTGATGGTGACACTCACACCTGCGAGCTGACGCAGCATCCGTGCATCGGCCCCCGAAGCATGCCAAGACATCAAGGCCTGAACCAAAGTGGGCTGTATCACTTCCCGTTGCAACGATTCACCCCCCGGCCCGACACTCACCGAATGCAGAAACTGCTCGGTTTCACCCAGTGAAAGTGTATTTCCCTTTTTAATCGCCGGAAACATTTCAAAGGCCTGTACCAGAAAAGGCTCCCCAACAGTCGTTTCATTCAACTCAAAGAATACTTCGGCAACACCATTGGCATCAGCGATCCCGATTGCCATTTGTTTTGCATCAGCGATGTCAACCGTCACTTGGTAATCCGAAAAATTTGTCAATCCTCGCTCGGAACCGGAAACAAATCCCGTGAAGGCGCCCGGTGTTGCACAGGCATAACGCAAACGATTGAGCCCCACATGCAAAGGCGCAGCAGCTAAGCAGGTCCCAAGTGCTGAGGTTGCCTGGTCATCTTCACTACTGATCCCGTTCCCTGGCGTCGAATCTGTGTCGGCCTGATCTGAAGCGACCACCTCGGCCGTGAATGAAACGGGATCCGTCGTTTCAACAATCGCATTAATCTGCAACGATGCAGATTGACCGGGTAACAACTGGTCCACCAGCCAGATCCCGTCAAAATCATCATAGGCACCGGTGCTTGCCTGCGCGGTCTCGAAATAGAGTTCGAAAGGCAGCAATGCAGAGATTTCAATTCCTGTTGCAGAGACCGGCCCTGAATTTTGGATGCTAACAAGGAAGCTAACCGTCTCGTTGAGCTGTGGATTCGAGTCATTCACAACATTGGTCAAAGAAAGATCAGCGACTTGAGCGGGTGGGCTACCCACAGCCAAAGCAAAATCCTCGACCTCACCATCCATCGCGGCACCCGTTGCATCAAGTCCCGCCTCGGTACTGATTCGAGCTCGCAGAAACGTCGTCCCGGTTGCGATTTCAGCAGGCACCGTCACACCCGCCAACGACGTGAATGAGACGCCGGCTGCCAACACGATGTCATCGACAACCTGTTCTCCCGCATCGCTCCAATCCCCATCCAGGTTCAGATCGACCCAAACATTTAGAAACGCACCATTGATGCCGCCATCGTGGGTCAGGATCACGTCCTGCATCGAGGTGCCAGGTGTCAAGACAATCTCATCAGCGGCGAGTCCATCTTCATCATCAAAACCAACAAGATCATCCCCGGAAGCAGTGGCAACTGGAAAAGCATCCGCTTCCGGGTCGGCCGCAACCGTTCCTAGCCGCGGGCCACCCGCGACCACCTGATGCCTAGCCCCATCGCTAGCTAGCTGAGTTGGGTAGGAGCGTTCCGTACCCCCGACAAGGATGGATTCAGGTGCATCGCCAAAATCAAACGCGGCACCGACCTGTCCCATTTCAATGGAACCGATATCGGTTCCATCACCGGCATTTTCAACAGAAACATCATCAACGGTTCTCGCAAAGCCGCTGCCACGCTGATCACCGTACAACCCATCAAGATTGGCCCCCTGATCAATCGCGGGACTGCCACTTGCGACCCCATGAGAAAGCGTTAGACCACCGTTGTCAGCTAAATCAGTGAGCAATGCGTCAACGCCGACCTGATTGTCATTGGCTGCATGGACCAGGCTGTGCCCTCCCGTCGTTTCCACCAGCGTGTAACTTGCCACCAGCGATGCGACTTCGAGGTCTTGCCCAGATCCAATGGCCGAATTCTCAGCAACCAAGACGCTGTTGAGCGTTGAAGTCGTCCCCGGACTATCGATCACATGGATCCCACCTCCCGGTCCACCCGCTGCCGTATTGCGAGCGATGGTACTATTGCGAATCGTGAACGTGGCAGCACTCTCCGTGGTCGCTTGGCTATGAAGTCCACCTCCACTTGTGGACGCCACATTCCCGGAGATGGTACTCCCCACAATCGTCAATAGTGCATGAGTCCCCTGCTCAGCATAGTAGACCGCACGACTCGCAATTCCTCCCCCAACCTCGGCATTGTTTCCAGCGATCGTACTGCCGGAAATCACCGCCGATGCCACCCCGTCATAAGCATGGTTGCGCAGTCCGCCGCCGCTGCTTGCCCGGTTCCCAGAAACCGTACTGTCCGTCATAGAGATTGAAGCAGGATCGTAATAGGAATAATTATCGATACCGCCGCCAGACTGAGTCGTTGCGTCTCCATTGCCAGTGATGACACTGCGTTGCACACTCAGAGTTCCGTTGTAATTCCCGATCCCCGCGCCACGGGTCGCCCGATTACCGGTGACAACACTATCAGCGATCAGCAACGTTCCTTCATTCCTCACGCCTCCCCCAGTGCCCTCCAGCAACGCTTCCGTATCATCAACGACCCCACCACGGATCGTTAGCCCACGCAGCTCAACATTCCCCGTTCGGATATCGAAGACACGATCAAGACCGCTTGCGTCAACCGCTGTGCTCGCAGCACCCGCGCCCACCAACACCATGGATTGAGTGATGTCGAGGTCACCTGCCAAGTTACCGTTCCCCGGCAAGGCAAGAAAGTATTCCCCTGGTGGCACCACCACCTGATCTGGTTGCTCTGCCGTCCCCCACGCATTTGCCTCCATGACGGCTGCCCTTAAAGTACAGCCACCTCCATTGGCAACTGCACAAACACCATCGCCTGGGTTCTGATCCACCTGATCGGAAAGATGATCAACCGTGAATACAGCGAGCAGTCGCTTCTCTTCAAGCCGTTCCAGCTTCAGGTGGCGAATGGGCCTTCGACCGCGATTCCTCGCACCTTCCGTACGTCTTCGTGTCGCACGACAGGAGCCAGGTTTCGGTTTCATCAAATCCACTAACAAACAAGAGAAGCACGCAAATTCACCTCGCATCGATGAGAACATCGCCACTGTGACCCATTCACGTCACTGCCGGCAACCCAACGATTGAAACTCACGCGTAAGCAGCCGCACCCATGCTTTTCGTGCATTGCCCTACCAACACAAGCGCTATCGAGAACCATCGGCATTCTCGGCTGGTATCAATGATAACTTGGCTAGTCTGAGAAAGTTGTGCCAATTATTCCGATTTTATCAATCATCCGGCTCGCGTTTGCCGATCCAAGCCCTAACGGATGGGTCTCTTTGTAGACACCATGTTGTTCCGAACGCATGTCCATCGTGGAAATTTAATTGTGCCACTGAGCGTCGCCCCCACCGGCACCAGCGTTACCTGCGTCGCACCGCAGCTTCGCAACCCGCGCATTCACATGATGCTGAAATGGTGCATGATTCTGGCACTTTCGCTTCTACAGGGCTCTGCCACCGCAGCGGCAGACTGCGAGTCTTGCGACGGAACCGCATGTCAATGCATTACCCCCAACATCCCCTTCGTTGACATGGGGTGCATTTCCAACGACACCATGGACCTCACTGTCGGCAGTGACTCGATGCCGGGAGTCATGTCGCACTGCCAATGCCAAGCCTGCAATTCAACACGATTTTCAAATCAATTTTGCAACCCCCGATCAAACTGCGACGGGTATCAACCACAATGGCTGGCAACATCGCGTGCTCTTGCGTTCACGCGAGTCACCCCCAGCGCAGGCGTTTTGATTAGCGACTCAACAAATCCTATTCGTCAAATCAACCGAGACGATTTGCAATTTGACTGGCAGCTTGGAATCGACGTATCGATCCGACGCATCCAATGGAACGAGAATTCGTTTGAACTGCGATTCATGGGAATCGAATCGCTGGTTGCTAGCACAACGACTGTCACCGGTGGGCCAACTGAAATCCATGCTGCTGTTCCAGTATTCGCCAGCGACATCACTTCCGTTGAAGCGATTTATGAATCCGACCTGTATGGGGTCGAAGCGAATTGGCAGTTCGTCACCTACTGCCCTTTTCAATACATTGCCGGAATCAGGTACATCGGATTCAACGAGCGACTCAACACCGAACTGAATTCGCCTACCAGTCCGGTAACCTATCGCACAACAACGCACAACGACCTTTACGGCGTACAGGTGGGTGTCACAAGCATTCCCGACATGCCGCTACTCGATTGTCGTTGGCTCACATGGTCAGCCAAGATCGGACTTTACGGGAACGATGCTGAACAAACGTCGATTCTGACCGGAACCGTGGGACAGCGTGCCGACTCGCCCGCTGACACCGCATCCTTCGCGGGTGAATTCAGGATCGGCATGGAAATTCCGCTCACACAATGCATCAGTGTGAGCGGTGGATACACCTTGTTCTTATTGGAACGAGTTGCAGTTGCCACAGACCAGCTGCAAGCCACAAATTTCTTCACTGGCACTGGCAGCGACGATGAGGGAAACGCCGTCTTCCATGGTGGTAGTGTCGCCATCGCTCTGCGTTTCTGAACGAGTCCACTTCTTCCCCCTCCCTGCCGGACGCAGATCAACGCCGCGCCGTTCTGCTGAGTTAGAGCATAAACGCCTGAGCTTCCCTGTTGCTTGGCAGTACTCGTTTGAACGACACTCCAACCAGTTCTTGCATGTTACACCGTGCGCGAATACACCCTCGCTTTGCTCGGGGTGTTACCAGTAAGCAACCCGCAGTGCGTGTGGCAAATCCAGCACTCCATTGACGCAACTTCAACCCAACGGTCCACCGCAAATGCGCTGTCGTGGCAGGACTACCAGTAGATCATACGAGGGTCCCCAACTTGCCCAGAGCACTCAAGAAGATACAGACGACACATTGGAGACTCATTGCTGAACAGCCAACTCCGCATGCATTTTTCGCTGCGTCACCACCTTCATTGCCAACACCGCAAACGCCAACTTAAGCCTCAACCTCCGGTTTGATTCAACGACTCAGCTTTTCAATCGCATCTGCTAGCCATGAAGACACAGTGCTGCGATCAGCAGTGCAAGTCCATTGAATCGGCTCGTGCTTGGATTCACGGGAAATCACGTCCCTGCGGAGCCTGTGATCTCCTTTCCTTAAAATGCCGCCCGTCCTGCATCGGACCGCACCCAAGCCAGGCATGTATGCTTCCGTCGGTGTTAATGGCGTCTGTAACACTGCGTACCGTGGAAACCGTGTCAAGCGATCGCACGACTGCGGCTTCGTAACACTCTGCAACAATACAGAACCCAAACAGCACATTGCACATGTTCTGCTGTACATTATTGCTCAAAGGTGTTGTCTGGTCCAATTCTCCAACACGTATCCAACGAAGACTCATCGGTTTTCCGGTCACATCACTGCCGGGGATTAACAGACGCCCCATCGCGTTTACTTTGCGTTACCTACTCGCATACCTCCAACGTTTCGACGCCAGCGTGTCGATTCACTGGTGTTCAGAACTCATACGCTTTGATGCTTCCATGATTCAACCGCCCCGCAACACCCTCGCATGCAGTTTCGAACCTCTGGTTCTTTTCATTGTTGCATTCGTTTTCTGTCTCAACTCGTGCGCAGTCACCTATGCGGAAGAAAGCGGAAAAACCTACGCGGTTGCAGACGCCTTGTTTGACCCGTCTCGTGTACTGAAAATCGACATCGAGATTGAGCCAGAGGATTGGGAAAATCTCAGGAAAGTTTCGAGAGATCTATTCTCGTCTCTGCAAGCAGATACTCCAGCTGAGTCGCCATTCAAGTATATAAAAGGCAACATCACTATCGACGGAACCCGGATCAATAATGTTGGGATTCGCAAAAAAGGTTTCCTTGGGTCACTCGACAACAATCGCCCGTCTTTGAAGATACGCTTTGACAAGTATCAGGACCAACGACCGTTTGGTCCGCTCAATCGGCTAACGCTTAACAACAACAAACAGGACGACTCAAAATTGAGCCAGTATCTGTCCTACAAACTATTTGCAGACAGTGGCGTACCAGCACCTCGCTGCAATTTTGCTCGGGTAAAAGTGAACGGTGAATCGCTCGGAATCTATTCACATGTCGAGTCAGTAAAACCGGCAATGTTGCAGCGTGTGTTTGGAGACGGAGCAGGTCTACTTGCAGAGGGAACCATTGCCGACACGTTGCCCACAACGAAAAACAGATTTGAGTACAAAAGCAAACGCCCGAAGAACACAGGCATCGATAAGTTATCCGATCTACTGGCCTCTCCCAAACTGGATGTAGCGGACCTGGACAAGGTACTGAATATCGATTCATTCATGCGATTTTGGGCCACCGAAACTGTGATTGGTTTCTGGGATGGATACACCCACAACCAGAACAACTTCTTTATCTACCAGAACCCTGAAGATTCACGTCTGTGTTTCATGCCATGGGGCACCGACTCTGCCTTCACAACCTACGTACCGCGAATCATCGATCCCATCAAGAACCTGTCAGTACACACCAACTCAGCGGTCGCAAATCGACTCTATCACAACCCGCAGATGCGAGACCGTTATCTGAACGCATTGAAATCAATTTTGGCAACGCAATGGGACGAGGAGGCGTTGCTTGCTGAGGTGGATAGAGTTGAAAACATGCTGGCAGACCACGTATTAAGTGAGCGCAAACTTAAGGGTGGAGCAGATCGGATACGCGGTTTCATCAAGACCCGACGCGACGCTATCGAAGAAAAGCTTGAGAAATGGCCCATTCCAATCGAGACGGGTCCCCGCGTGCCGGGCCTAGTGGTTCAGTACGGCAAGCTCAAAGGTAGCTTTGAAACGATATGGACGAAAAAATCTCCCCCTGATCTCGAATCGAAAGGCAAAACAAACGTCAACGCCAGCATGAATGACGAAGACCTCGCCTTCAGCACACTGGGAGCCACTACCAAGATCAGCGACAACTACAACGATCAAGCACGCGATGGCATCCCCACACCAACGCTCATCTTCACCGGCGTGCGTAAGAGCGATAATAAGACGTTCACCTTCGTCGCAAAAGTGAAACCAGAAGACTTCCACCCTTCAAAAAAAGAAGTACCAGTCAACGGTGTGTTGATTGAAGGAAGCATGATTGCATTCTTCACGATGCTTTCGATTAACCCAGGAGCGATCAAACTCATCAGCGGTTCCGTGCAACTTGACGAAGCCAGCATGGAAGCCGGTGCAGAAGTCTCGGGCGAGGTCAATCTGAAGGTCGTGGGCTTCTCACAAAAAAAAGCCGAACGAACAACTTGGGTCACCGAGTAAACTAAGCGGATTCCTCGTCGCCTTCTTGGGCACCAGACTCGTATCGCTTGAGCCTATCCCTGAGTGTGCCTCGGTGCATGCCAAGCAACTGAGCAGCCGCAGCGCGGTTGCCACCGGTGTGTTCCAGAACAACACGCAATAATGCGGGTTCCGTTGCATTGATCATACGGTCATGCAAATCATTAAGCGAAGATTCAGAGTCGAAACCCAATTGCTCACGGGTCCATGCCTCAACCAAGGCATCGAGACACCCAGCTTCATCCGCAGCACCATTACGTGTTCGTTGCTGCGGCACGGGGAAGTCAGCCAACTCGAACACGCGACCGCGAGCCATGACTGAAGCGTGCTCCACCGCATTGCGTAGTTCCCGCACGTTCCCAAACCAACTTCGCCCCTGCAGTTGCTTCATCACTTCTGGCGAAATCGCCGTAGCTGCGGACGGATAACCCAGTCGCCGCAGAAAATACTCACAGAGCAAAGGGATATCATCTCTGCGTTTCCGCAAAGGAGGCAATTCAATGGCCACCGCGCTCAGACGATAGAGCAAATCCTCACGGAAAGTCTTGTCGTCAACCCCAAACTGCAAGTCACGATTGGTTGCTGCGATGACACGCACATCACACTTCCTGCACCGCAAGTCTCCGACAGCGGTAAATTCCCCCTGCTCAATCACTCGCAACAATTTAACCTGAGTTGCCATAGGAAGGTCACCGATTTCATCCAGAAAAACAGACCCCCCATCCGCCAGCTCAAACAAGCCCTTCCGCGAGTCAGCGGCGCCAGTGAACGCCCCTTTGACATGCCCGAACAATTCACTTTCAATCACGGATTCACTCAGCGACACCGGCGCGATGGCAACATACGATTCATCCCGCCGGCGACTGTGACGGTGAATCGCAGCAGCGACTAACTCCTTTCCCGTTCCAGTTTCACCTGTGATCAGCACTGACAGTTCGCTGTCTGCGACGAGCGCAATACTGCGGAACACCTGTTGCATCGCGGCGGAACGTCCCACAAGCGCGGCTGCCTCCACAGGCTCCAAATCAGCGGTGTCAAATTCTGGCGATCCGGTTTGTTGAGACTGCAAAAGCATCGCCTCGCAAACACGTGACGCATCCTCAAGCTTGAACGGCTTGGTCAGGTAATCGCTGGCCCCCCCATGAATCGCAGCAACCGCGGTCTCAAGATCCCCAAAGGCAGTCATGATCACGACGGGTGCGTCACCGATTGCATTCCTAAACCGAGGCAGCGCACTGATCCCGTCTTCACCGGGTAGGCGTACATCAAGAACCAACAGATCGATCCGCTGTGCCGAAGCTTTCTCCAAGCCCTCCTCTGCCGAGGATGCTGTCAAAACAACATGCCCCTGCTCGGAAAGCAACCGCTCGAAACCCCAGCAGATCGACGGCTCATCGTCGACAACAAGAATGGTGTGTGTCGCTGAATTAGTCATTTGTTCTCAGTAAAATGATGCTCTGAAGCCTCGTTTGGAACTGCCACTTTGAACCGCAGAGAGAACTTCGTCTGCTGTCCAACCCGTTCCCACTTCACTTCGCCCTCCAATCGCTTTGCACATCTCGCCACGAGTGGCAGTCCGAGGCCCAACCCCTCTGGCTTTGAAGTAACGAAAGGTTCAAAAATCTCACTGGCAACTTCTGGCGGCGGCCCCTCTCCGTTGTCGCAAACCGTCAGCAGCGCGTAACCAAGGCGTGTCATTTGGCTAGGCACCTTCGGGATGTTTCCCGCAGAACCTCCGGCATCCGCACTGTTCTGCTTCTTGCTCGCCAACGGCGTCAACTCAGTCACGTTGTTTCGAAGCGTTGCAAGCTCAGGCGTAGCAAGGTCAGAACCTGTCTGTCTGGTTGTAGCATCGGGCACAGTCGAGGCTTCGTCAACAAGCAGTGACTGGGCGTTCTTCTTGGGACTGGTTCCTGAAAGCATTCTGCACTCCACTGATACTTGACTGCCCTCGCACATCGCATTGAGGACAAGATTCGAAAACGCAGCTTGCAAGCTTGGACCATCGCTCACCACAACACCGGCAAGGTCATTCGCGAGGTTGGCATCCAGATCAACCCTCAGATGTTTTGCGGTTGCCATCAGCGTCTGCATCGAATCCTCGAGGCATCCCAACGCAAACTCTGGTGAATCCTGCTCTTCTCTGCCAGAGGCGACCGTCAGTAATCTACGGACATGAGCCTCAGTGTGTTCAAGCTGATTGAGGGCAACACCCAGGCTATCATCGACACACTCACATCGCTGCTGATGCAATTCAATCGCCATCCGTGCACCTGTGGTACTGTTACGTAACTGATGAGCCAAACCTCCAGCCACCTGATGAAGTAATTTCTCTCCCTGTTGTCGCTGCAGGGTTTCTTGCATTTTCAACAACTGCCGACTCATTCGGGTCACAGCAACTCCGAGCCTTCCAACCTCATCTGTCGGTCCCGTGGGAACAATGGCGTTGAATTCGCCTGTGGAAATCCTACCTACACATTGCTGCAATGTTGATAATCTGCGGACCAACCTGCTGGCAAACAAGAGCGTCACTGACGTCAGCAAAATGATCGTCGAGAACCCTGTCAGCAGAGGAAAACTTGCCATCCGCCATCGTGCCTCCCGCAGTTCCGACTCATTGAACAGGACAGCTACCCAAAGAGTATTGTCCTGATTTTGCGTGTGTAAAACGAATGTCGAGTAGCGATAACTCTCGGATGCAATCGACAGTACTTCATCGGAAAATTTCTTTTCAGCTTTCAGGGTAATCGAATCGACAGATTCACCAGACGGCAGTGGCAGACTGGACTGCAGGACCATCTTATTCGGATCCAAAGTGATCAAATCCGTTTCGGTCAAGTCCGCGATCGACTTCACGACCAACGGCGTCAACGGAAAAGAGGCGGTACTGAGCGTGGATTCAATTTCCCGGTACCGCCCTGCAACTTGCTCCCTCTCCCAACGGTCTCCTAACCAGTACGATGCTGCGGCCACTCCAAGCGACGCCAACCCCGCTACGGCAAGCAGTGGAAATAACAAACGGACTCTCAACGACTGAAATCGATTCAGCAAAACCAATCCCCAAAACGGAGGTGCGGTCCCCACCTGGGGGCAACTTTGAAACACCATCCTGGAGAGGAATTCCCTGAAGGCAGCATGGTTATCTCCTAGATCTAATGTTGACGGTTACGAACCTTACGTGAACCCGCAGGGACACGTAAACCCGCCACGGCAGCGATGCCCTTTCGATTGCCAGTTTCGAGCCTAGCCCCTGGAGGGGGCGTGCTCAAGGTCGCAGTCCCCCGAAGCTGCAGTAATCGAGAGTCGCAGCAACCACGAGTGGCCGTAATCCGGGTAAGCCATGCCAGCCCATAGCATCGCTACCGATGGGGTAATACCGCAACCGCGGCAGCCCGAGAAACCCTCGGCGTAATATGCAACCCCTTGGTGGAATATCCGTCCCTTTCCGAATGGTCGGTTGCTTTTCCTCGACAAATTACATTCAATCCAAGATCGGAACGTTTGGCACGCCAGTTGCGTAGGGAAGAATATACGAAAGCTGCAATAAGTACCCCTGATCTCATTCTCATGCTCAACAGACGTCAGTCCCCTTCCACACGCCAAGGTGGTTTCACACTGGTTGAACTCCTAGTGGTGATCGCCATTATCGGTTTGATGGTGGGTTTATTACTTCCCGCGGTGCAGGCAGCACGCGAGGCTGCGCGTCGCATGCAATGCCAAAACCATTTGAAACAAATTTCACTGGCGTGCCAAAATTACGAGAGTGCTTACAAAAAGTTCCCCGCATCCGCGATAGTGAACCGCTCTGTCAGTAATACGGGCAACAACAGCTCATGGGGCGTACACGGCAGGATCCTGCCGTTTCATGAACAAGGCAACCTTTTTGAAAAAGTTGATTTGTCGATTGCCTGGGATTACCAGTTCGCGATCGACAATGTAAAAGTGGAGGTTTATGCGTGCCCGACTGATCCCGGCAGCGACCAAGTCCGAAATCCCGGTAAAGGGCGTCCCCTGCTATACCCAACCAACTATGGCTTCAACTTTGGTACATGGTACGTCTACGACCCTAGCACCAACCGGGGTGGTGACGGCATGTTTTTCCCCAACTCTTTTCTTCGCTACCGAGACTGCCTTGATGGGACGAGCAGCACTTTGCTGGCTGCCGAGGTAAAGGCTTGGACACCGTACCTTCGCAACGGCGGCCCCGACAATACAGCTTGCCCGGAAACGCCTGAACAAGTCGTGGCGAACGCCGCATTGGCCTCGCAGTTCAAGAATACCGGCCACACGGAGTGGCCCGATGGACGTGTTCATCACACCGGCATCACCACCACGATGCCCCCGAACACCGTCACCATGTACACCCACAGTGACGGCAACACTTACGACATCGACTTCAACTCATGGCAAGAAGGAAAGAATGGGATCGCAGGTAATCCAACCTACGCATCAATCAATGCACGAAGCCACCACCTTGGAATGGTTCAGGTCACTTTCCTGGATGGCTCGGTGAGCAGTATTACCGACTCCATCGACCTGAAATTGTGGCGATCCATGGGGACACGAGCCAACCATGAATTGATCCAACGAGATTGAGACCGCAAAACCTGCCTGAGTTTTGTCTCACGGGGGATCATGCCCGCCCTTGCACCATGGATTGCATCGCAGGATTCGCCAAGCCGTCCTCCAAAGTCCCCCGATGGGCCCATACTTGCGAATTGCCTCGATGCCGTACTGGCTACACGTGGGCGTAAATCGGCAGCGAGGCAACATCAATGGACTGATGTAGACCTGATAGAAGCGAATCAAACGGACCATAGCGCCTACCACCAAACGTTTCAACATCGGTGTTCCTTTCCCCTTGGCGTTCAAGTGATTTGACCTGCCGCTGCGTTCGTCTCGCGTCTCCTTCACGGTCCCCCCTCTGCAATGGCTGATCATTCTAACGGCCCACACTTAGAATCACACGGCAGGCAAATCACTGCAAGTCACCTGACAAGACGCTCAAGTGGCAAAGTGGTAAAACATGGGCTCGGTTTAAACGATTCATTTTTATTATCGGCCAAATAGGCCATTTGAGTTTAGTCATGGTCAACGTGCGCACATCCCGTCCAAAGTTCGCCACCCCGCGTGCGATCACGACGTGGTGCTTTCTCCTGACAATCAATTCCATTGCCATCGCAGAAGACTGGCCTCAGTGGATGGGACGCCAACGAGACAACATTTGGCGCGAGAGCAATATCATTGACTCTTTTCCAGAAGA
>Ga0315316_10001903_pt1 | contig 14843 bp, 16 predicted proteins | sample M160m3416metaG_FD_203702 | JGI IMG/M metagenome (GOLD analysis project Ga0315316, IMG submission 203702) | Ammonia-oxidizing marine archaeal communities from Monterey Bay, California, United States - M1 60m 3416 | ecosystem: Environmental > Aquatic > Marine > Intertidal zone | place: USA...
TGACTTCGAAATCGTGCCGGCAGCTCCGTAATATGCCCGCTTTTGTCTGTCTAAACACGATCCGTTCTCACTGACGGGGACGAACCAACGGATCTGGAAAACCCAGCCGAGCATGACTAGTATTTGCCGAAGAACATACCTGACAGGCCCATTCAATCGGTACAGCGACCATGCCAACAATCAAATTCGTGAACGAAAAGGTCTCCGTGGACGTCCAGGAAGGCGACAACATCCGCGCGGTGGCAAGAAAGAACGGGGTCCAGCTGTATGCCGGTCCACACAAAGTTCTGAACTGCATGGGAATGGGAACATGCTGCAGCTGCAATGTCGTCGTCAAGGACGGCGCAGAAAACTGCAGCCCCAAAGGCTTCCTGGAAAAAATTAATAAGTGGATTAACCCGCTGCTTGGCCTGAAACTGCTCAGCAATCCTGAAAAGGACGTACGCCTGGCCTGTCAGACCAAGGTACACGGTGATGTTGAGGTAGAAACCAACCCACCGATCAACTGGCACGGCGAAAAGTTCTGGAACTAACCCCCCCCGCACGACTGCACGCACCAGCACGTAGCACAAGCATCTATGTTTGTTTGCCGCTGATCTCATGTGTGGCCAACGGCGGGTAGCCGAAGGACGCCCTGGAACTTGTCACATTAATGGCTCTCGGGCCACGGCACACTGCAGAAATCTCCGTCCCGGAATCGTCCGCACACGGTCGTAGAAATCGGGCGAATTGATGTGTTCCTGCTGTTCCGCAGTCAGCTGCTGTAGTCGATCACTTCACTCGTCTTCCGGCGGAAGCTCCATGACAATCCACTCGGGACGCGACTCAAACAACCGAATTTCTCGCAGCCGCACAGACTGAGACCGGTTGAGTACGACAATGGGACCGTTGGCCGTTCGAGGTCCACAGTCGGCTGCCCCCAGCCTGCTCAACTCAATACGCACTCGTCCCTCAGCAGGCCGCACCGGTCACCTAACATGTTTTTTCGCAGCGAACCAGGGCACCAGCGATGTTTATTCAAACGGTGCTGGTGGAGTAAAATCGAATGCTGTTCAAAGCGCCAGTGTCCTGTTGGGGCGGTGTCGCGAAGACCTTCCGTTGTGTGGTCGATCCCAATGCAAGATGACAACCCTTACTTACCGCCGAAGGTCGATTATGCGGCAATCCCGGCAGGCGATGCCTGCATTCGAGTGACTCGGTCAACCAGCTATATGGATTTTCTGCTCGTGTATCGTATTCTCCTCGACGGACACGAGGTGGCCCGCATTAGTGCCGGTCAAACCGTTGATGTTCCAGTTGCATCAGGCAGACATTCAATTGTGGCGAAGGTCAATGGTGCAGGCAGCCCAACTCGCCATTTCCGCATTGCTGCACGGAAAACGGTACAGTTTGAATGCGGCAGTAATCTCCGCGGCCTGCGCATTTTTCTCACAATGGTCTACCTTTTGTTTCTCCGGGATGAATGGCTGACTTTGGATCAGGTCTGACGCGTCACACCCACAACACAGATTTACCGCAGAACCGCGGTGTTTTCTCAGTCCCCGTAAGCTTCGGTTTCTCCCAGAAGCCAGCCTATTGCGACTGCACGCACAAAAAAGAGCCCACCTGCATGCTCGCGGTCGGCTGCGGGCATCTCATCGACCATTTCCCCCGCCTTCTTCAATGCGTTGGTATCGTCTTGAAGGCCTAGCTTCGCAAGTGTCTGACACAGAACCGTATACAAAATATCCGCAGCGAAGTTATTGCCGTCGCTCTTGTCGCGAAAACTGCGATCCCGCAGATGGTGCTTGACAAGCAGTATGTGTCGTCCATACCCCGCCAGCTCATCGGCTGGCCGCAAAGTCGCTGCTTCCACAAGTTCCCTGGCAGTGTCGTGTAGCAGGCGCAGCGCCCCTGCCGCAGACCCGGCGAACGTGGACGCAGGCGACGGATCCACCAGCCCCAATGCCCAGGCAAGCAGCGCCGCACCTTCTCTCGCCCAGTTTGCGTCCGTGCGTTGCTCCGGCCGCAATGATCCCAGAGGCGCCTCAAGTATATCTCTCTCCAGTGGCTCAATCTCGGCGCCGAGGTCAAGCGATTCCAGCCAGCCGAGCGCGCGTGGACACAGTTCCTCAGATCGCGGATGGCTCGGATTCGCTTCGACATTGGCGCGCAATTCAACAGCGGCCAACACAAGGGCGCGGGCGGCGACGCGTTTGGCGGGCTTTAGAGTTGGTAATTCTGGTGTGGCGGCCATCTTCATTCTCCGAACATGATTCGTGCGACCAAGGAGTAAGGCTAACCACGGAGGCGCCGCAAGAAAAGTCAACGGGGCCTGCGCCGCAGCACACCGGCTTAGCCTAAGCAGACGGCGCTCACACGACGCGTTGTTCAGGTCGCGCCATCGCCAGACGCGGCGTTTTCAAGTCCTGCGTAGGGCAGCGGCTCGCCGCGGCGGTTATGCTTTGGCCACAGAAGAGGGAGGCCTTAAATGCCGCGTAAGCGATTCCAGACAGAAGAGATCATTCAGAAGCTCCGGGAAGCGGAAGTCCTGCTTTCACAGGGAAAGGACGTTGCGACAGCATGTCGGCAGATCGGCGTCACGGATAACACCTATTACCGCTGCCAGAAAGAATACGACGGGATCCGGACGGATCAGGCGAAGCGTCTGAAGGAGCTGGAAAAGGAGAACGCTCGACTGAAGAAGCTGGTGGCCGAGGCGGAACTGGACAAGGCCATTCTGCGGGAGGCCGCGTCGGGAAACTTCTGAGCCCTTTGACGCGTTGTCGTACGGTGGAGCATGTACGTAACACTCTGGGCCATGACCGGGTATCCGAACGTCGTGCGTGTCGTGTACCTGGTCAGTCCCGTTCCACACAGCGTCGTCAGGCTCATGTTCCTGAAGACGAACCGCGTCTGGTTCGTCGGATGACAGAGCTGGCAACGTCCTACGGTCGTTACGGATATCGCCGCATTACGACACTGCTTCGTCGAGAGGGCTGGATTGTCAATCACAAGCGAATTGAGCGTTTATGGCGTCGAGAAGGGCTGAAAGTGCCTCAAAAGCAGCCGAAGCGGCGACGTCTGTGGCTCAATGATGGTTCGTGTGTGCGCCTTCGGCCGGCTTACCGAGATCATGTCTGGACGTATGATTTTGTGTTCAGTCGAACGCATGACCCTCGCCCCTTGCGGATGCTGACGATGCTTGATGAATACACTCGAGAGTGCCTTGCGATTGATGTGTCTCGACGACTGACCAGTGAAGATGTTGTGGAACGACTTAGTAACTTGTTCGTGACACGCGGTACGCCGAAGTACATCCGTTCTGATAATGGTCCGGAGTTTACGGCGGGGCGTGTTCGGACCTGGCTGGACCGTGGCGGCGTTCAAACACTGTTTATTGAACCCGGTAGTCCGTGGGAGAACGAATTTATCGAATCCTTCAACGGAAAACTGCGTGACGAGTTGCTTAACGTGGAGCTGTTTAACACTCTGCTCGAAGCGCGAGTGCTGACAGAACGCTGGAGACGGCATTACAATGTGGTTCGTCCACACAGTTCATTAGGCTATCGGCTACCAGCGCCGGAAGCCGTGTTGTCAGCAATAAACTTTACGCCGGATCCGAGTTAGAATCTGGCACCATCCGTGGGGGCAGGTCACTCGATTTTTCGACATGCTTAACACTGCTCACGTGCAGTATAATACGCTTTCTGAGCACGCATTTTCCTTCGGGAATTCCCGCTCCCCAACGTTCCGGATCACATTAAGCCAGAATTCCAACTCCTTGAGTCTAACGACTCCGAATTCGCCCCCGCGTAAGGTCTCCCAGCATCGTATTACGCAAGGTCGCTACGTGATCATCCTTGCTCTTTGGCAGCGTGCGGTGGAGTTAGTATCATTGAAAGGCGGTCGGCGTGACTCGTTTTCTTCACGAGGGCGGCGGCACATCGTTGCGTTGCGCGGCTATGGGCGATAGAGGTCCTCGATGTGGTGCCGCACGTTGGATGTGGTGGCCTGCCGTCAGACTGGAACAAGAACCTGAAGACGGGTAATTGGCGTTGCAATCTGAAATCGACAACTTAATACCGGCGTTTTGTGAAAGCACGAAGGTTTTTTGCCTGCCTTCTCCGTAACAGCTGCACAACACAAAGACACCAGCCACGTGACAGTGACATCGCGTTCACGCTTTGTTCAAGCCACGTTAATCTAGTAGACTCAATTGCTTGCCAGCGTGGCCCACTTCGTTGCCGGCAGCGACGAACATATCTGCCTTTGAACGTTCTTTCTGGACATCATGCATAACGAGAAGAATCAGTTATTTTACGAGAGTTCTGTACGGTTCGATCCCAAACGAATTCGGGCCGCTGCCGTGTACTGCAGCGACGGACGATTTGGAGCACAGTTCGACGACTTACTGCACAACGCACTTCAACTGCCTCGGTATGATCGACTGGCGGTGCCCGGCGGCGCCGCATGCCTGGCGCGCCACTTTGCGACCTATCGTGAAGACGAAGGCGTCTTCGAACAGTTGCGTTTTCTGGTCAATGTTCACGGTCTGGAACGCGTTGTACTGATCGCCCACGAAAACTGTGCGTTCTACAGTGAACGCCTGCGAGTATCGCCCCTGCAGCTGGAAACACAACAGCGAGAAGATATCGGCAAGGCTGTTCGGCGAGTCCGTTCGCTGTCACGAACTCTGTCAGTGAGTGCATTTTTTGCCAGAAAACACAGGGAAGACACGATCAGGTTCGAATCAGTGGATTTCTGAAGCTCAATCATCGAGACTAATGGTGGGTGCTGCGGTCCACGAGCTCTACATGGATCAGGCAGAACGCTCACAAGAGGACTCACCCCAATCTGGCCGGGCCGTTCACTGGATGATGGAGTTTGCGGATCGTGTACGACTACGACCACACACAACCAGGAACACTCATCCGATGGCTGATCGGCGGACCGCTGCTCGCCATGGCAGCAATCGCCACTGCACTGCTGGCAGCAGGCAGTCCTCCGGAAGAAACGATATGGCTCGGCGTACCCGCCGTAATTATCGCAATCGTCCTTCCTCTGTTTCATTCACTGACAGTCCGCATTTCGCAAAACGAAATTGCTCTGTCGTTCGGAGTGGGACTCATCGGCAAACGTTTCACCATTGCGGACGTCCAGAGCGCATCCACTGTCTGCAATCACTGGTATTATGGCTGGGGCATCAGAAAGATAGTGGGTGGCTGGCTGTTCAACGTATCGGGCTTCGATGCCGTGGAAATTCAGCTCACCAATGGCCGCAGGTACCGAATCGGCACGGACCAGCCTCTGGAATTGCTGGCTGCGATCGAATCAGCAATGAAATCCGCCCGTTGACGAAGCGAGGTGAGATAATGTCGGCAACCAGGTTTCCCGAGGCAAGCTGCCGGATATATCATCGAGTGTTGGCTGAGGTTTCCGCGTATATGACGCATACAGTGGCAGGGACTCGACGGCAGTCCGTGCCATTCGAAAAAAATGTCCGGGAAGCACAACGGTTCAATTTTCTGGTGTGTTGGCCAAAGCATTTGAACGCTACAGCCTGGTAAAACAGATTGTCGCCGGTGTCCTCCATGTGCGATTTTCAGGATTTCATCTGTCGACATTCCTGAGGCTCATGGGCACGACATCTTACTCCTGGCATCTGAGTTAGTTGGAGGCATGCCGGAGTTTTACGCCGTGCCTCCAAACAGAATGTGACGCGATTCAGGATCGTCTGCGACAATCACTGAAGTCCTCTATCTGCTCGTGGACGGACGGTACGGGTTGGCCCAGGACAGAAAACTCTGCACGTGTCGAGTTTGAATCCAGACTTTCCCCTGTCCCGAGAATCGGCACACCCATCCTTCACCGCCAAAGAACAGAGTCTTTAGTTTGCTGCCACCCCGCAGACCGGGCAACACAGAGATGTTGTAGTTCAGAGTATCCTCAAACGCGACTACATATCCCGTATCAACGATGTATTCTTCAGTGACATCGACCGACAGAATCGCGCCGTAGGAATTGAAGAAAATTTCACCATCGCCGCTGGCTTTCAACAGCACCAGACCTTCGCCGTTGAAGAAACCCTTCGCCCCCTGCCACTTGCCGGACACCTCGACACCTTCACTGTGCAGCATGAAGGCTCCTCGCTGGAGCATCAGAGAGTTGCCTGTCAGCGTGTAACGGGCGGCATCACCGGTCGCACCGGCAGCAAACGTGACTTCACCCGGCCCATTGTCGGCGGTAAAGGTGTTGATGATCATGCTTTCTCCACCTAACGCCCGACCAAGCGTTTTGCCGAGTCCCCCTTTGAATCCTGCCTTCAGAGTGACAGTGGGAGTCATGGACGCCATGGCAGACGGCTCAGCGAAAATCTTCTGGCCTTCCTCCAGATTGATGCTGATCAGCGCGAAATCCGGACGCTGACTGATTTCATAATCGAAGTGCGGTGTCGATCCCGTTAAGACTTCAGACGAACCTGCGTCCATGCCGGCTGCCGCCTCCGATGTGGCGGCAGCGACGTCCGGAACGGGCATTGGGGCGCCACATTCCTTGCAACGAGCTTTCTTACCCGCGACATCGTCCTTGACGCGATACTTTTTGCTGCACGAGGGGCAGGAGAATTCAATCATGGCGTTGCCAATCAACGGGGTTTGAGCTTGGGACCAAGTGCCTTACCGAAGCCGGGTGGGTTATGACTCTGGCAAAACAGACGGCCGTGACCACTAAAACGGCAGACCAGACCTTCACCACCAAGGAAGCTGCCAATCAGGCTGGTCCCCGCTTTAGTCACATTGAACTGCAGCGTATCCTCGAACGCCACAATGTGACCGGTATCCACGACATGTTCGCCATCGACTTCGACTTCATAGATGGCTCCAAAACTGCTCAGGAAAAGATCTCCTTCACCGGAACACTTCAGCCAGAAAATGCTTTCACCGCTGAACAGAGCCTTCCCGAATCCCTGCCACGTGGCGTCGATCTCAATATCCGTATCCGACGCCATCCAGCTGGATCCCTGAACAATCAACGATCCGCCGGTCAGTGGAAAATGCAGAACGTCTCCCAGCATTCGGGGGCCGATGATCAGAGACTGACCATTATTGGTCGCCGTGAAATGATTTAGAAACAGACTTTCACCGGCAAACATGCGTTTGAGAGCTTTACCGAGTCCGCCGCCCTTGGCCCCTTTCTTCCTGGTGGTTGTTTCCACCTCAAAGCCCGTAGTCATCGCGATCATGGCGCCAACTTCGCAGGTCAGCGATTCGCCATCATCCATCTTCAGTTTAGCCACGGATGCGGCCGGCCGGGAAAGAATTTGATGTTTCATGAGTTCACTCTGACACACGTGATAACATGGTTCAGGAATGGAAGACGCAGGACAAATTGACCGTGGCTAGTAAAGGTGAGCATTGGTCCATGCGGCCAGCCCGCCGAACGAACGCGACTGCATATAGATGCGACCAGGTCCGGTGACGCGGGTCACCAGACCTTCACCACTCATCAGACTGGAAATCACCCCCCCGGCCATGCCGATGCGCACACCGATTGATGGTTCATAAGCAACCAGGTGTCCGGAATCCACGATGTATTCCTCTTCGATCTCCCGAGTAAAGATTCCACCGTAGGCTCCGAACCAGACTCGGCCTTCTCCGCTGACCTTCAGGCGAAACAGTCCTTCGCGAGCGATTCCCATTTTGATTCCGGCCCACCCCAGCCCCAGCTTGACACCGGGGTCGCAGGCGATGAATGCTCCGGGCTGCAGATACATTGTCGTGCCCTTCAGATCGATGCACTCCATGTCACCGGGAAAGGGCTGAGTCAGCACAAGCTCGCTCTGTTCTTCGGCCTTGAAGACGTTCACGAACATCGACTCGCCACCGAAGATTCGCTTGGCAATCCCCCTCAACACGCCGCCGCTCCAGCGAGTCGTCATCGTGATGGAGGCGCTCATACTGGCCATCGCGTCGGCCTCTGCGACAACCTCATCACCAGGATCAAGCGTGATGCGAATGTTGGCAAATGCCGGACGATTTCGAATCTCAGATTCCATCAGATGTGCATTCCGAGTTTGAAGGAATGGTGAAACGTTCGTCAAACTGATATCCAGCGTAACCTTGAGACGCCCCGCAATCAAACCACACCCAATACCCAAGGATCATTCGTCGGCCTTCTTTTCAATGCGAGACTGAACATCTTCCCAGTCGAGATCCAGAGTCTGATAGTCCTGCGGTGGCAGAGTTCCCATCTGTTCGCGAATGCTGATGATGCGGGCATCGTGATCGGGATGCGTGCTGATCCACGTCAGCTGTGCCGGAAGATTGCCGGCCTGTTCTTTCATGATCTCAAAGAACTGCGCCATGCTTAACGGGTCCAGAGCGGCAGCATGCATCATGCGCACACCTTCCGCATCTGCATCACCTTCCTGACCGCGACTATAGCTGTTGATCGAAGCCAGCTGGAACAGTTCCGACCCCAGTACCAGAATCCCTTCCACATCGCCGATCAGCAGATTGGCGGCTGCCGCAATTCCGAGGGACTGACTGATTCGCTGCAGACCATGCCGCTGAGTTGCGTGCGCCATCTCATGAGCCAGCACGCCCGCTACCTGCTCCGGTTGTTCAGCCGCCTCAATCAATCCGGTATAAACCACAATCACGCCACCAGGCAGACAAAACGCATTAATCTGGGAAGCCTGTATAATGTGGACTTCAAACTTCAGATCGGGCAGCGCGGCATGCGGCGCCAGGCGGTCGACCATCTCGTGAATCGCAGCAACAACCACTTCGTCATGAAGTTCGGCGCCGCCCGGATCCATGGACTCATAGCTGTATTGCCCAATCTGCTCATCGACGCTGACGGGAACTGCCTTCACTGCCGCCACACCTGCCGCCTGAATTCCGTAATAGGCGCCGACGATCAGCACGACAGCACCGACCAGCACCCCAAGCACCATCCCATGCCCACGCCGATTCTGTGATTTCAGCTTCTGTCGTCTTTCCTGCAGCTGCTCGTCCAGCAACCCTCCGGCAGCATAGGCCAGCGCTGCCGGATACTTCCTGTCTTCACAGAAAATGGTCAGGCTTCGATCTTCATTCCGGCAAAACACCATGCGGTCGTTGTAGCCACCGATGTCCACCTGACATTCAGAGTACTGCACAAAGAAGCGTTCGCCATCACCGGTCACTGCCTGCACACGATCATGACCAAGTTCAATCTGAGCGCCCGAACGACCTCCTTCAATCGACTCATGAAACACGCCACCGGTAAAAAACGTTTCGTCATGCATCTTTGACTGCCTCACCAACTGAGCTTCCGAGCTTGCATTGTTTCACGAGAATGTGCAAAACAACAGGACCGTACAGGTCTAAGTCCGCGAGTTTCCCCAACCAACAACGCCTTCATCCCGTGCTTAGACACGAAATGAGTGTTCAGTCTGTGCATTCCCGGCCGCACGCGCAGCTGACAACGTGCAGCAGCTGTATGGCCTTTTTTACTGCGGCGACATTTCGTCACACAGATTTGGCGGTGGCAATATCAGATCAACCGGTGAATCAGTCCTGCTGTATTGATGCACTACGATCCCTGAAATTTACGGACATCATGTCCCAATTCCCTGCGCACATTCAGGACAGTATGAACCAAAGGCAACGTTTTCGGCTGCATGAGTGATACTGGGGTGGTACGGCCCGTTTCGTCCTGTCGTACTGTCGCTGGGGGGGGATTGGTCACAGCCTCTCCGGCCGGTCTACTGCCACCGCTTTGAACCGAGCACCCTCGGGCTTCACCAGCAAGAGCCGGGACTATCTGCAACCTTTTGCGGACGCGCGCAGACGCTAACTGAAACTGCCCGATGAACGACACAACCATACGTATCGGTAGTGATTCCGAATTTCAAGCGTCGCGCCTTGCATGACCAGTCGCATACTGAACAATGACCATGAGCTCATGACGCAGTTCCCCTGAAGCCGTCCGACGCTCATGTCTTTCAGGCAGCCAGCCTGCCCCGGTCAGCATTCATAGACAGCCGATACCACTTGCAAACAGATACAGGACTTCACCAATGTCAGCTTCTCGCCTCATTTTCTGTGTCGCCGCTACACTAGTCCTTTCCCCGGGAGCCGCTATCCGCGCGGATGAGTCCGATTGGATTTCGCTGTTCGACGGCACGTCGCTTGACGGGTGGGAGAAGATTGGAAACGAAAAAAGCGTTTGGGAAGTAAGAAATGGTTCCATCAGCGGATCCGGGCCGCCTTCGATGCTGGTCTGCACGAAGGGACCGTACACCAACTTCCGCTATCGCGCCGAAATCAAGATCAACGACGGCGGAAATTCGGGCCTTTACTTTCGTACAACACGGAAACCTGGGTTTTCAGACGGTTACGAAGCTCAAATCGACAGCACACACAGGGATCCCATTCGTACGGGTTCGTTGTACGGTTTCTGCCACGTCTATAAAGAGCATGTGAAACCGGGAACGTGGTTTACCTACGACCTTGAAGTCCGTGATGATATATGGCGAGGTCGTAACATGACTCGAATTAAGGTTACGGTCAACGGTAATGAGCTTTACGAATACATGGACTTTGCGCTGACGTACAAACAGGGATACTTCGCATTTCAACAGCACGACCCGGGAAGCAGAGTCAGCATTCGCAAGGTACAGGTCCTGCCGCTGGATTAGCTAATACACATGTTTTTCGATCGCACCATCCTGTTTCCCCATCACCCTCATCTATTGACTCAACTGATCATTGTCCCCCGCTGAAAGACTCTATCATGCAACGCCAAAGAACCGCCTGTATCCTGTTCGCTTTCACAATCACGACATCAGCGTTGACTGAAGCCGCTGACTTTGCAGATTTGTTCAACGGCAGAAATCTGGATGGCTGGACTCAGCGGAACGGGACGGCCACGTACCGTATCGAAGCGGATACAATTGTGGGCAGGACAGCTGAGGGCAGCCCGAATTCGTTCCTTTGCACAGACCAACTGTACGGTGACTTCGAGCTTAAGTTTGACGTCAAAGTCGACACTGCTTTGAATTCCGGTGTACAGATTCGATCGCAGACTGCCGGTGGCACCCCGACAGGGCGCGTTAACGGGCCGCAGGTGGAAATCTCGCTCGACGGCATGGCGGGTTATGTATACGGTGAAGCCGCAGGCGGCTGGATGACACCGGACGGCGACCGAAAAGCGCACCAGCACTTCAAGGATGGTAAGTGGAACGCTTACCGAATTGTTGCAGAGGGAAACAGAATTCAAACCTGGATCAACGGACAGCAGATTTCCGACTTAACACACGCCGAACGCTACAAGTCGCACCCCAAAGGCTTCATCGGTCTGCAGGTACATGGTATTGGCGCAGGACAGGGACCTTACGAAGTCCGCTGGAGAAACCTGAAGCTGCTTGACTTGACAAAGTAAACTGTAGTCCGGCCTGACGGTGAAGAAACGAAACGAGCCTCAGGAATTCACTCCCTGAGGCTCATTATGGGGCTCTGTCTTTTCGGATCACAATCTTTCGGACGTTGCTTAGAAGACGTCCAGGATAAAGTGATGACCACTATGGAAGGGCTTTTCCGTCGGATAGAAGTTGTACCATGACTTGTTATACACGGGGATCCGCATTGACGGTGCGTACTTATAGTACATGTTATTGTACTGCTGCGGCTGCTGAAACGAATGCGGGTAGTAGACATACGGGTAATGATAGAACCGCTGCCAGTCCGAAGGCTGTCCGGGAGGAGCTGCGTCGCAGTAGTTGCTTGAATTGAGAATCGCCACGACAAAGATGGCCGCGATCATCGCGAGTTGTTTCCGCATCGTTACTCCTCCGTGTTCAGTCCGGTTGAACCCACCTTAGATCCCAGTCGATCACAGTGGGGCGACACCGGAAAAATACTCTTTGTACAGCAAATTGAGACGAGACTCGGCTTGCGAACCAAAACAACAACTTGCGTTGTTGTGGTCGCCCCCGGAAACAAATTCCGGTTCGCAGAGCCGAGTTCGTCACATACCAGCCGTCGTCCCAAACAAGGGATTCGGCAGACATTGCAGGTACTTAACGGCAGAGCCATACTGCCTCTCGACATCATCATCGGCAGTCAGCGATCGGTCCAATCACTACTTTCCACAGAATCGTTACAGTCCGCGACATCGTTTGTCAGAAAGTCGTGGCGGCGGCCATTCAGGGGACGACTCTGTCAGGGTGACGGCGACACACCCGATGGCCCCTTTCTCGAAAGACGAAACTGCGAGTCACCGCTGTTCATTACGTTTTTGCGGACCACTGCGCCGGTCATGCAACAACAAAGACGCGGCGACTGAGAGCTGTCGCACGGGCTGACAACAGCGGCTCTGGAAGCCGGCATACAGAAAAGAACCGGCCAGATCGAAAACCAAACTGATTTTACCAATCGATTGTACGGAGTGCCGTTTGTCGTCAGAATGATACGTTACGTGAGTTTCCGTACATTATCTGGTTTCCTGCCATGTCTGCCGCTGCCCCAATTCAAGTGAAACATATCGATCACGTTACGCTGATCGTGAAGGACGTCCAGGCCAGTCGGCAATTTTATGTTGGTCTGCTGGGAATGACTGAGGTGCCTCGGCCTGGCTTTGATTTTGGGGGTGCGTGGTTCCAGGCGGGTGACACACTGGTGCATCTGATTGAAGTTCATGAGGACAGCGGCCCCGCGGGTTTTCCCGATGAAATGCTGAAAAAAAGCAGCCGAAATCACCATTTTGCGTTTGAGGTTCATGATGCCCGAGCCGCCGCTGAGACGCTCAAATCGTTGGGAGTGGAACTGGTGGCCGATGCAAAGGAGCGTCCGGACGGCGCAGTCCAGGTCTTTCTGACAGACCCCGATGGTCATGTAGTGGAACTTTGTACATCACACGCGCAGTAAGGACTGCCACAGCACAGTTGACTGGCTCTCATGGCTAACGAGTACATCATTACAATGACAGCCGCGAATCGAATCGGGATTCTGTCGGCGGTGACCAAAGCCATGGAGGAACTTGGCGGCGATCTGCGTCAGGCCAGCCAGACCGTAGTGCGAGGCTTCTTTACGATGATCTTCTCCGCCGAGTTTCCGGAACACCTTGATCCTCAGGTGATCACCGACCACCTGCAGGACACCTGTCGCCCGTTTGGTATCGACGTCAATCTGAAAGTGCCGGCCGCCGAACGTATTGAGTGTCCGGATCCTGTCTCGGCGAAACTCCATTCTCTGCGCGTCGGCGGAGACAATCAGCCCGGCGTACTGCGTGAATTGTCATCCGCGATTTCAATTCGCGGTATCGACATCGCAGGAATGCATGCAATTCGCGCACGAAACGGCAAAGGCTTTGAAATGGTCATGAAAATCGTCGTACCAGACGGCTTCAGCCTGCAAAGTCTGCTGGATGACCTCAATCGACTCGGCCGGTCATTCAATATTACGGCAGATATTTCCGACTATTCGTAGCGTGTTCGAATTCGCATTCCCAACGCACCAGCAGAAGCACGAAACCGTGCAAGTCTGAGGCGACCCTGCCGCCACGGACAGATGTTCTCAAGATTCCGGTTTTCCCTGTTCGATCTTCTTCTCGGACTGCTGCGCCTCAATCGTGATGAGAACAATCTCTCCACACGACCCGGCGGCACAATTTGCCGAAACCATTGACGCTCACGAACGGATACACGGATGTACGAGCACCGCTTTGGTCTGCACCGTAAGCCTTTTCAGTCAGCCCTGACTGAAAACGACTTCTTTGAATCAGAGACGCACCGTGAAATCATTCCGGCGATACTGCATGCGCTGAGGTCGGATCTGGGTGTGGCCGTGTTGACCGGACCCGCCGGCTGCGGAAAAACCGTTACGGCTGAGTTTCTGCGCCACTTGCTTCAGGCGGACAGCCAGACGGTTTTCCTGCGTGGCGGAGCCGTCCGATCAGCCTCCGCACTGCTTCACTCTCTACACCGATCTCTAAAAAACACCAGCACGACAGACGATGCTGACATATCGCAGGAAGTCGCCAACAACGTGCGCAGGTGGGACATTCTGGAACGCCTCCAGAGGGTATCTGATTTCTGGGGCCCCATCGTTGTCCTGCTCGACGACGCCCACCTTGTTGAGCAGGACGTTTTTGCCGAACTACGATCCCTGCTGGAGGAGGAAACTGGCGGCCGAAAGTTGCTTCGATTACTGATTACAGGACCGCTTAGTCTGGAGGAGACTCTCGCACAGCCATCCATGATCGACTTCGCACAACGGATTCGTACTCACGTCTTTCTGCAGCCGCTCCGCTCCGATGAGTCTGTGCGGTACCTTGACCTGCAGATCAGTAATTCGGGTGGCACACTGGGAAGCATCTTTGAGCCTGAAGCCGTTGAGAGAATTGCGGCAGCAGCAGACGGAAGTCCTCGTTGTCTGAGTCTGCTGGCTGATGAATGCCTGGTTGTCTGCAATGAGATGGCTTCTCGTCAACAGGCACAGTCTCGAGTCGAAGACGACGGCACCCAGGCAAGCACAAATCAATTGAACTCCCGTGTATCAGCCGTCGTTGTAACCGAAGCGTTACAGCGATTGCAGCATCTGCCGTACGCCTGGAACGCGTCGGCATATGTTGATGACCAGGAAGATGGTCACGAGGACGTTCCCGTCACGGAATCTTCCGTCGAATTCATCTCCTCCGGCGATTCCTCGTCATCGAACGGAGTCATCGAAATCGGCAGCGCCGGTGAATCCGCATCGTCAGCCACAACGAGTTCCAGCGCCAGCGAGGGCGTTGTTGAAATTGGATTCGGGGCACCGTCTGCCGATCACTCACCCGTCGATATTGTGCCGCGGACGTCCGAAGCTCTGAATTCGGAC
>Ga0315316_10001905_pt1 | contig 14833 bp, 10 predicted proteins | sample M160m3416metaG_FD_203702 | JGI IMG/M metagenome (GOLD analysis project Ga0315316, IMG submission 203702) | Ammonia-oxidizing marine archaeal communities from Monterey Bay, California, United States - M1 60m 3416 | ecosystem: Environmental > Aquatic > Marine > Intertidal zone | place: USA...
CAATGAGAGGGTGAGTTTGGGAAGCTGGGATTTCAGCTTGACGCATTGGTTGCTTGCAATTGTCCTCGGGCGAAGGACATGACTTCACGCAAGGATGCCCTTCGCGACTTTTCCGTAGACATCAGTCAGGCGGTAGTCACGACCACTGTGGTGGTAGGTCAGACGCGTATGATCCAAGCCCATGATGTGAAGCAAGGTGGCATGCAAATCGTGGATCGTGCAGCGATCTTCAATCGCGTAGTATCCATACTCGTCGGTTTTGCCGTATCGGAACCCGGATTTGACTCCTCCGCCTGCCATCCACATTGTGAAGCCTTCGGGATGGTGATCACGACCGGGGTCGGCATTACCCACTTGGACAGTTGGCGTTCGTCCAAACTCGCCTCCCCACAGCACAAGCGTGTCTTCCAGCAGACCCCGCTGTTTCAGGTCTGTAAGTAGCCCGGTGATTGGTTTGTCGATTTGCTTGACATTGATCTCATGGCCCTTCTTCAGGTGCGTGTGCTGATCCCATTGCTCATTGTTGAATGGCAGGGTGTTTGCGTGACTTACTTGGATGAAACGCACATCTCGCTCGGCAAATCGGCGTGCCAGAAGGCATTCGCGTCCAAAGTTGGCTGTGTCTGGATCATCAAGTCCGTAGAGCTCGCGGGTTGCGGCTGACTCATCATTCAGATTCATGGCTTCCGGGGCAGCAGTCTGCATGCGGAACGCCAGTTCAAAGGACTCAATGCGAGCGTCAATCTCTGATTTTTCGTTACCTGACTTTTTGTGTTGCTGTTGTAATTGTCGAAGCAAATTGAGCTGTAGTTTTTGCTGAGCCAGATTCAGCCGCTGGTTGGATAGATATTCGAATGTGGCGTCCTTCGCCGTCGCGTTGGGATAACCTGGAGTTCCCAGTGAGACTCCGGCGTGGCGGGCCGGTAAAAACGCGCTGCCAAAATTGTTGACACCCCCGTGGAGTGAGGTGGGGCAAATGGTCAGAAACGTTGGCAGGTTTTCATTGGCAGATCCAAGCCCGTAGCTAATCCATGATCCTGTGCTGGGACGTAATTGTGCTTCATCTCCGGTATGGAGTTTCATGCATGCACCCCCATGCGCTACGTTGGTATCGCAAACGGAATGTACCATGCAAAGATCATCAGCCACTTTTGGCAGGTGTTGCCACAACTCGCTCATCGGGATTCCGGACTTTCCGCAATTGCGAAATTTCCATGGGCTTCGCATCAGGTTGCCGCGATCTGCAAATGTGACGCGTGAACCATCGAACGGAAGTTTCTTGCCGTCATCCCGGTCCAGTTGCGGTTTGGGGTCAAATAGGTCGATGTGGGAGGGGCCACCATGCATGAACAGGAAGATGATCCGTTTCGCTCGCGCTGGAATCTGAGCCGCGACCTCGATGCCATCGCGGTCCGCCAACGCTTTTGGCGTTGGAAGCATGCTACTGAGCGCCAAGCCACCAAAGCCAATGCACAATTGGTTCAGTGCCTGCCGGCGGTTGGGGACTGAATCAATCAACATGGATGTACTCGCTCGATAGTAACAACGTGTGAACCATGGCTGTCCAGATCTTCAATTCCATTTCTTGGTCCTCCGTCACGGTGGATCCGAAATCACGGAGAAAATGTTCAAGGGTTTCAATCTCCTTGCCGGTCGCGGGCCGTTGGAAGAGAAGTGCGTACAGTTTTTGGATTCGTTGCACGAACGCCGCTGCGTCTTCTTTTTTAATTCCAATCTTAGAGAGTTGTGTCTTGCTTGCGGTGTCTTGGGCCAGGACTGATTGGGCTATGTTTTCTGCTTGTTGCATCACCATCGGATCATTCATCAGCAGTAACGCCTGCGTCGGTACTGTGGTGCTATCTCGACTGCCGACGGGCGTCGCGGCGTTGGGGAAATCGTAGAGTGTCAGAAAGCGGTGCGTGTTGCAACGCACCACTGGCAGGTGGACCGAACGCCTGCGAAAACTGCGATAGGCAGCTTCGTTGTTATTCAAGTCAGCTGGCGAAGGATCTTGAGTTTTGACGGACAGCGGTTGGCCAACGAGGTCGAACGATAAGCTTCCGCCGTGCATCAGCAAACCGTCTCGTATCGCTTCAGCTTCGATGCGGCGTTTTGAGAAACCATGAACCCATGCGTTGTGAGTACTGCTGGTTTCCTGCTGGTAGCTTGCTGAGGTCACGATCATGCGGTGCATCCACTTCAACGACCAGTCATGTTGGATTAACTCCAGTGCTAGCCAGTCCAGCAGGTCCGGGTGCGTGGGGCGGGAACCTTGCATGCCAAAATTGTTGGGCGTATTCACCAGTCCACTGCCAAAGTGCCAGTGCCACAAACGGTTCACGATTACACGGGCAGTTTGCCCACCAGTTCCGGTGTTAGCATCTGTCATCCAGTACGCAAGCTGTTGACGTCCGCTCTGGGTTCCTGGAATGGAATGGGCCTCCACTGCCGAAGCATTGGTTTGATCCGATGCTGATGACAGGATTGCTGGGAATCCACGCATCACTTTGTCACCAAGTTGTCGATGGCTGCCCCGGATGTGAATTCTCGTGTCTCTGGAATTGCCATCAGTTGCCGCCATCACTTTCTCAGGCTGGGGCGTCTGCTGTTTGTGTTTCGACAACCTCGCACTGAACTGTTCAAGTTGGGCAAGGTCCTCACTGATGCGATTCGACTTGGCTGCTCGGATCAGCCGGATTTTGTCGATGTGCGACATCAAGGGTTCTGATTCCAGTCGCAAGGTGATGGAACCTTGTTTCAATGGGAAGGTCCCTTCTGAAATCCAACGCTGGTGTTCTGGCATCCAACCACCGGTGGTTTGCGAAATCGCATCACTCTTGACCACCGCGCCATTGATGAGAATACGTCCCGGCCGAGCATTCTTGGCGGCGTATCGCAATTGGATGAGATAGGGTCCGTCAGCAGGGATCTCAATGGCATACTCAGCGAAGTTCTTTTGCACGCCACGATCGGAAATGATGCCAATCCCCTCGCCATAGCTGTCTGTTAGGCTGGTGACATTGCCCTTTGCAAACGTTTCGGCTTCGAATGCCACAAGGCTGATGGATTCGTCTGACAGTCGTTGGTCCAATTGCAGTTGCAATCGGTCACGTTCATCGGTCAGACGTTCAAGTTGTTGCTGATGCTCACGCAACGCTTGTTGAATCGTGTCTGTCTGAATGGGTTGGTCGCTGAGCTTTGTGCTGTGAAAGATTCCTGCCAAGGCGTAATAGTCTCTGGTGGGAATGGGGTCGAACTTGTGATCGTGGCAACGGGCACATCCAAGGGTAAGGCCGAGAAAGGTTTTGCCAACCGTGTCGATTTGTTCGTCGACAATATCAGCTTGTTTTTTGACTTCGTCCTGCTCGGCAAGGATCTTGGTTCCCATGGCGAGGAATCCCGTTGCGGTTACCCTTGCATTTTTTCGTTCTGTTCTCTCGTGCGTGTCATTGTGTGCTGAGTCCGAACGACGACTGGAGGGTTCGGTGGTCGTGTCAGCGAGCAAGTCACCAGCGAGTTGTTCGTGCACGAAAGCATCAAAAGGCAAGTCTTCGTTGAAGCTGCTGATGACGTAGTCCCGATATCGCCATGCTAGCGGATACGCGTGGTTCTCATCGCCGCCATTGGAATCGCCGTACCTCGCAACATCCAGCCAATGGCGACCCCATCGTTGACCATACTGCGGTGATGCCAGCAAACGGTCCACCAACCTCTCCCAAGCGTTAGGGCGATCGTCAGCGAGGAAGTGTGAAACCTGCTGAGGTGTCGGGGGCAGTCCTGTGAGATCGAAGTACAGTCGGCGGGCCAATTTCCTTGGGGATGCAGTGGGTCGCGGTGAAAGAGATGCCTGCTCAAGTTTGGCAAGAATGAATTGATCGATTGGATTTTGAACCCAGTTACTGTTTTGGACGCTGGGTGGAGACACTCTAACGGGGGCAGTGAATGCCCAGTGTGATTCCCATTTTGCACCTTGCTCGATCCAACGACTTAACTGCTCAACCTCAGTGGCTGACAATGCTGTGGCATGATCACCTGGAGGCATGCGGTCATTGCCTGTGGATGTGACTCGTGTAAGTAACTCGCTCGCGGATGGTCGCTTGGGGACGATCGCCCTCGATCCTGATTCAAGTTGTCCTGTTGCTGATGTTTGAGAATCCAGTCGGAGGCCTGCTTCTCGCTGTTCAGCGTCTGGCCCGTGACATTCCAGACAGTGTCGAGAAAGGATCGGCGCAATGACTTCCCCATAGTCAATGGTTGATGGAACGCGTTGCCCAGCCGTTGCAGAAGTTGCAAGGATGGCGAGGCAAATGAGTGGCAGGTCGATTCTTGGCATGGCTCAGATTCGTTTTCAGATGAACCAGAATTCTAAGGCAAAATTGAGGGCTGAGCAGATTATCAGAGTCACTTTGCGCATTTGTATGCAGTTCACGTTGCACTGGGTTAGCGGTTTCCAGATCGGATTTGCTCGCCAAATGTTAAGGAAGCTGGCTTCTTGGCCTGTCGCCTCGAGGCGTAATCGATCGTCTATGAGGGTGCATTTCACGCCCCCGTAATATCGCTAGACCTTGCAAAAAGTAGCGAGGTAGCGCCTGTTCGTCCGTTTTTAAGCTCCCATCGGCGCGTGTCGTTATTCTTGTGGGGGGGTGAGGAGTAAGCTGTGGGACCGTTTACCGAAGTTTGAGTTGCTCAAACGGGGTATAAATAAGCTGCACGGGGACCAAGACATCACGACATGAAGTGGAGCAGCAAGTTTCTGATCTCATGACCGTTTTACTCGGACCTTGTGTCACCTTGCCCGCCAGTTAACCCACCAGTGGAATCCACCTGCCAATCGACCATGAAATCACAAAAACACACCTCGGTGTCCTTCACTGCGGCTCGGCGTATTCTGTCACTTGTGCTGTTTAGCTTTGCTCTCTTTGCGGCGATCACGCAGAATTGTTTTGCAGAGACCTTTCCCGGAAAGGTCTCTCAGTTCCATTCGTTTCCAAGATACGACTTCGAGCATGGTGGACGGCGCTGCATTGTGGTGACTCCTCGTGTCGCTGCCGAGGGAACACCTTGGATCTGGAGGGCGCGATTTTTTGGTCATCAACCCCAGGCAGACATTGCGTTGTTGAATCAGGGTTATCACGTGGCTTATACCGATGTCGGAAATCTTTTTGGGGCACCTGAAGCGGTTGAAATATGGAATGGATTTTATGAATACCTCACAAAAAATCACGGGTTTCATGCACGGCCAGCGCTTGAGGGAATGAGCCGTGGCGGCTTGATTATCTTCAACTGGGCCAAAGTAAATCCAGGAAAAGTGAGCTGCATCTACGGTGATGCTCCCGTCTGCGACTTCAAGAGTTGGCCCGGCGGGAAGGGCACTGGGAAAGGCGGGGGTGGTGCTTGGCAGAGTTGCCTGACCGCTTATGGATTCACCGAGGCTGAAGCATTGGTGGCCAAGGTGAATCCTATTGATGGACTTCAGGCCTTGGCAGCCGCTCGCGTACCCATTCTCAATGTGGTGGGAGATGCGGATGTTGTGGTACCCGTGGCTGAAAACACTGCGATATTGGAAAAGCGATATGCAGGTTTGAAGGGGCCGATTGAAGTAATCCACAAACCTGGAATCGGCCATCATCCTCACAGTTTGAAGGATCCTAAGCCAATTGTCGATTTTGTATTGGGCAATCGGCGTGATCTTACCATCGTGTTGGCGGGTGATTCGACGGTTACAGATGCAGCAGGCTGGGGATTAGCTTTTGCTGAGAGATTTGATCAGAACGTTGAAGTGATCAATGTTGCTAAGGGCGGCGCGAGTTCAAAAAACTTTCGCGATGCGGGTTATTGGAACCGCTGTTTGATTCAGGAGCCAGATTTCGTGTTCCTACAATTTGGTCACAACGATTGTCCAGGGAAAGGACCGAAAAGGGAGACTGATCCTGAAACCAGCTATCGCCAGAATCTTGAAAGATACATTGCCGATGCCCGTGCTATCGGAGCAAAGCCGGTGCTGGTTTCACCGATGACACGCAGGCGTTTCAAAAATGGGAAAATCGATTCGATTCTGACACCTTATGCTGAGGCCGTGTATGCAGTTGCGGCCAAGACCAAAACGCCCATGATTGATTTGCATCGTCGCAGCGTTGAACTCTTCAATGAATTAGGTGATGAAGGAAGTGCAGACCTGTGCCCGGAGGGGGATCGTACTCATTTCAATCAAAAAGGAGCCGAGAAGATGGCGGATCTGATTGTCTCTGGGTTTCCAACTGAATTGAGTGAGCTTGGTTCTCACTTGAAAAGTGAGCAGGGTACAAACCTCAAATGAGTGTTACCGATTCCAGTTCAGCTTCGCACTGGGGTACAATTCGGCGAACGCGTGTGTGCCGCTCGGTTCCGTCTGTCGGGGCAACACTCCACGACTTAGGGTGAAAGGGAGTATTGGGAATGATTGATTTTTATGACCCGGGCACGCGACGTAGTTTTCTACAGGTAGGCAGTTTGGGGTTGGGAGGGATGCTAGGCGGGCTTTCTTTGCCCAGTCTGCTCAGAGCGGAAACTGATGCCGAATCGGCGAAGATTTTGCGAGATCGTTCGGTGGTGTTTCTGTTCATGCATGGAGGGCCACCTCAGGCTGAAACCTTTGACCCCAAAATGAGTGCGGCATCCGAGTATCGTTGCTTCAATGGGGAAATCAAAACGGCAGTGCCGGGCCTGACCTACGGTGCTTCGTTGGAAAAATTGGCTCGGTTGGCGGATAAGACGACCGTTGTGAGAAGCTTTCAGCCGGGCGACGGAAATCATAATATCAAGCCAGTGGTCAGCCCTAACAGTCTGGGAGCAAATGTCGGATCGCTGTACTCTCGAATTTCCGGCATCACGGATGGAAAGACTGGAATGCCATCCAATGCTGTGCTGCTGCCACGTGCGGTTGATGAGGCAGCGCAGGCAGTGACCAAGCAGTTTGGTGATTTTTCTGATACCGGAAAGATGGGCTCTGCGTTTGCCCCTTTTGTGCCCAGTGGTAAGGGATCACTGATGGACAACATGAAATTGAATTTGTCGCAAAGTCGTTTGGATGATCGTCGGGCGTTGCTGCAAACCCTCGATGGATTCAAACGCGATCTTGATTCAACGGGAACCATGGAAGGGATTGATAAGTTCAACCGACAGGCTTACGACGTGATCCTCGGAGGCGTCACGCGGGCTTTTGATCTGTCCCACGAAGATCCCGCGGTGATTGCGAGGTATGACACCTCAACGTTGGTGCCGCCCGCCAAAATAGATAAGAAGTGGAACAACCACAAGAACTATCGAGATCACGGACAGACGCTTGGGAAATTAATGTTGCTGGCGAGACGACTATGTGAACACGGAAGTCGATTTGTCACCGTCACCACCAACTTCGTTTGGGATTTTCATGCGGACGTCAATAACGCGACGCTTGATGAGGGCATGCGGTACGTTGGTATGCCTTACGATCATGCCGTTTCTGCATTCATTGAAGATGTCGAGGCCCGCGGCTTGAGTGACAAAATATTGTTGGTTACCTGTGGCGAGATGGGCCGGACCCCAAAGATTAATGCCAAAGGTGGACGCGACCATTGGGGACGGTTGGGACCGTTGTTGCTGTATGGTGGAGGACTTAATCTGGGGCCTGTTGTTGGCAGGTCAGACGCGGTTGCTGGGGAACCCAATTCACAGCCGGTGAAAATAGAAAACCTTTTGTCCACCATCTTTCATCGCATGTTTGACGTGGGAGAGTTGCGACTGGACTCTCGTGTGCCAAGACCCTTGATGCAGTTGATAGAATCGGGACGGCCAATCGAGTCAATTGTTTGATTTTCAGATCTGGTGACTTGCCAGCAGGAAAAATCCGACGGGAACGACTAGAACAGGGGCTACCGTGTTGTGATTTCCACCTGACCGCTCCTGTTCCCTGACCACTCATTGAATTTACCATGCCGTTGGATGAAGATTCGCAGCACTTGCTGGCAATACTCACGCCAGAAGATTCGCTGCCGATGCACCAAGTGGATATTCACGTCCTGCGAGACGCCATGGAATCGCGATTTCCCGATCGTGAGCGTGAGTCCATTGCGAGTGTCGAGGACCGAGCGGTGGCGGGTCCACGCGGTGATGTGCCTGTCCGGGTCTATCGCCCGGAATTGAAAGACACGCCACCGGTGCTGGTTTACTTTCACGGGGGTGGTTGGGTGCTAGGTAGCTTGGAAACACATGATGCGATTTGCCGGGCACTCGCCAATGCAGCTCGATGCGTGGTCATCGCCGTGGATTATCGACTTGCACCAGAGCACCCCTTTCCACATGGACTGCAAGACTGTCAGGCAGTGGTCAGGTGGGTCCAAGAGTCCTCGGTAGAACTTGGGCTCGATGGTGAAAGAGTCGCTGTGGGCGGAGACAGTGCGGGGGGCAACTTGGCGGCTGCTGTTGCCAATAGCAACCGCGATGAGAATGGAAAGCCGTTGTGTCATCAGCTACTGATCTATCCCGTGATTGATGCTGAACGGGCGACTGAATCTTATCGCGAGAATGCAGAAGGGTATTTGTTGACTGCGTTGGGGATGAAGATGTTCTGGGAACTTTATTTGGGTGAGGCATCGGCAAGTGAGTCAGCGTTGGCTTCGCCTGCTCGGCTTGTTGATCTGGCGGGTTTGCCACCTGCAACTATTGTCACTGCCCAGTATGACCCTTTGCGTGATGAAGGAGAAATTTATGCTGAGCGTCTCAAGGCTGCCGGCAATCAGGTTGCTTTACGACGCTGGGACGGAGTCTTCCACGGTTTCGTAGGTTTCGCTGACCGGCTTGCCAAAGGAAGCGAAGCAATTCTGTTCTCCGCACAAAGGCTCCGCGAAAGTTTTGATGCTTGAGAGTTCGCGTGCTCCTGAAATGGTGTAGGACTATTTTGTGTTAGATTCGGTGAGTCACTTTCATCGGGAGACCCTTTCATGGCTGAAGCAACTTTGACTGTTCGCGAACTGAGGCGACTCTGGAAACCGCTTAAGGAGCGGCTGAACACAGAGCATCCACAGCATCCGACCAATATCCGATTTCATCGTGCCTGCAGTTGGCTGCAGCGAGTTGAGGAAATTCAGGATGACGAAGTGCTTGACCATGTCTTGCTCAGTCTTTGGACCGCCTTCAATGCACTGTATGGACAGTGGGATGGCGAGCGTCTGGAACCCGTGTCTGATGTGGAGTGCTGGCAGCATTTTCTGGATCGAATGTTGGAACTCGATCAGGCTGACGTGATTCAAGGTCAGCTTCAAGAGCATAAGAAGCTCGTAATGGCCCTGTTCGATGACGAGTATTTGGTTCGTTTTTTTTGGCAGGATCCGACCGACCAGAGAGCTAAACGTGTGAGGCGAACTCGATTGGATGCTCAAGGTTGGTACGTCGAAGAGAATTGGACCATGGTCTTGCAGCGTCTATTCGAACGGATTTATTTGTTGCGTTGTCAGCTAGTGCATGGAGCATCGACGTACGATAGTTCCTATAACAGAATCGCTATCAGGCGTTGCTCGCAGATGATGGAGCACTTGTTGCGAACCTTTCTGAGAGTCTGGGCTCAGTGGGGAGCAGACGAAGATTGGGGGATCATGTGCTATCCACCCATGAAGTGAGTGCGAGATCAGTAATCATGCTTTTTTACATCCTTGGTGTGGTGAATTTGAAGTGCACATCGCCAGTCGACTTTGCCTCTTGGGTGTAGGCGAGGGTTTTACGTTTGCCTTAAAATGGTCCGTGTCAGTTTGTCCTGAGGTGCACGTTATGCCGGATCGTCGATTTTGCGGAAGCTTACATTCAGCCCATGCCTTTGAATCTTTTTTCGGCACTGAGCGCGAGGGATTATGTCTGGTGGGCCGGAGGAACATGGTCAAGGCAGGCATGGCCGGGATTGCTGGACTCAGCCTTCCGGAATTATTGCGGGTAAGAAATGAGTCTGCGCTGGCAGGTGACTCGATGCCTTCGAGAAAATCGGTCATTCTGTTATGGATGACCGGCGGGCCAAGTCATATCGATACATGGGATATGAAACCGGATCGCCCTTTGGTGAATCGCGGGCCTTTCTCTCCCATCTCCACTGCGATCCCGGGCGAATTTATCTGCGAGCATTTACCCAAGCAGGCAGCGATGTTGGACAAGTTTACGCTGCTACGTTCTGTGGATTGCAAGAAAAGTAATCATGAACCCAACAAGGTTATGCAGACTGGAAATCGAGAAGCATCGCCCCGCTCAAATTCCAATGGCGAACGCTACCCGGCTATCGGATCAATCATCGCCAAATATCGAGGTGCCAACGAACCGGGGGTGCCCCCCTATGTTGCGTTTCAGAAATCACGTTCTCATGTGGCGCACGCTGGCGATTTAGGCCAACAGTACAATCCATTCATGGCAAATCAGGCCGCTACGCTGCCTGTCTATGATTTGGTGGGAAAGGATACGGGAAAGGTATCTTCGTCACCTATGTTCCGCTTCCCACGTAACTTGGATTTCGATCGCATCAACAACCGAGTTGGCTTGCTTCGGCAATTAGACGGTATGCGGCGCCAACTTGATGTGTCGGGTAACATGGATGCCATGGACACCTATCAACAGCAGGCCGTGGACCTGTTGACGGGCGGACGCGTTCAAAAAGCTTTTGATGTTTCAAGTGAACCGGAATCCGTTCGTGACATGTATGGCTCGCATTTGTGGTGTCAGCAGGCTTTATTAGCGAGACGTTTGGTTGAACAAGGTGTCTCGTTTGTTACGATCGATTTGAGTTATCACACAGCGTCAGGCACGTGGGATAATCATGGTGACAACATCCCGCCTTACGGTGGTATTTCAAAAGGACTGAAGCCTCTTCTACCTCTGTTCGATCACCTGATCACGACACTCGTATCCGATCTCGAGCAGCGAGGTCTTTTGGATGAGGTGCTTGTGGTAGCTATGGGTGAGTTCGGGCGGACACCATTGATGGGAACCCAAGGCAGTACCGATGGACGTAACCATTGGCCTCAGGTCATGTCAATGTGTTTGGCTGGTGGCGGGTTGAGGCATGGGCAAGTGATTGGCGCGACCGAAAAAGATGGAGGGCAAATCAAGCGTCGACCGGTCACGCCCGGAGACTTGGCGGCAACCATTTATCATCACATGGGAATCCGAAAAGACCAGACCTATTTAGACCACCGGGGTAGACCGGTCTTTGCCGTACAGGAAAACGGCGAACCGATCAGAGAACTGATCTGATTCGCCGTTTCATGGTCGAATGGCATGGTGGAATGCTACCGGCTTAACTAAGCCGCTTAGCAAGCAGGTCCTCAGGTTGCCGGGGCAGGGCCTGCTTGATAGGTGGCACTGCCGAACCCAAGTATCGGAGCAAAAATGAATGGCAAGAGAAGTAAACCTACCGCCGTTCCGCCACCTCTGCCAAAACGTTCAGCAAGTGTCATGTAAATCAAAAACATCACAACCACTGGCGCAATGAAATTGACCACAGGGATCAGAAAAAGAACGATCCACCAAATAGGTTTACCGGTGATCTCAAGTAAGACATAGAGGTTGTAGAAGGGGATGATGGCTGCCCAACCTGGTTTGCCCGCTTTAGAAAAAATCTTCCACATCCCTGCGAGCGCAACAATGCTCAGTACTAAGGAAATCAGCCACAGAAATCCCAGCAGAGCGACCACTGCAGCGCCCAGCGCCCCCGCCGCTACTTCTGTGTTTGGATTGCCAGCGAGTGCATCCAGGTTGTCGACATCGAACTGAACGTTCATGTCCTCTTGGGCCAGCAGGCCGGTTGTGAATAATTGCATCGTTAACTGCCTCGAAGGTTGAAGTGATGGTTGTTCCGCAGTGTTGTGCCTACACCTCTGCACATGTTCACCGTGTTAAAACCTTAGCAAGCTCGAAGGAGCCATGTTGCGGATGTGCCCGTTTTCCACTCCTGTAGGTCAAAATACAGAAAGATTGTGGAACAAGGTGCGAGTACGCTGCTTTGCAGTCTTCTTCACCGGTCACTGCAGGTGCACCTGCAGAAGTGTTGCTGAGGCGGCAGTTCGCCGACTGCAACCTATCGAGAACAGTTTTCAAACAGCGCAGTATCAGGCTTCCCATGTTGGGTGAAGCTGTCGAGACAGACGCGGGTAGTTCGAGTGAACAAAATACGGTTCACCACGAAGAAGGCAGAGAGGAGTCGTGGCATGCCGTTTCAGATCATTTCGACTCTGGAGGTTTCTTTCGAACTGGCAAGAGCTCCTTCAACGATGTCACGTGCGGTTTCTATACAAAATTTTGCCGTTTCTCTACAAGACGCTGAGCCGTTGCACGATCATGCTAAACTAGGGGGAGTAGAGAACTGCTTGGGGATGCTAGTGGCTTCGGCTAGCGTGTGTTTCGAGTGGCGAATTTTTTAGGTCAACATGTTGTGGTTGGCGGTAATCTGTTTTTTGCGGTGAGTCGATTGAAAAGTAATTGGAATGGTGATTGGCAGACGGAAGCCAGGGTACGTGATCTTGGCGGCATGATTTCGGTTTCGGTCTGCACTCTGGTAATCGCCGGATTCATCACAGCATCCGTCGCGTCTGCTTCCGAGCGCATTGATTTTAATCAGAATATTCGCCCCATTCTTGCCGCACATTGTTTCCATTGTCACGGTCCAGATGAGGCGGAGTCTGGGCTTCGTCTGGATGCGGAGGATGGCGTGCAGGATGCATTTGGCGAGTCAAGGTTGACAGAGAACCTCGCTTGGCAACGAATCCTGTCCAAGGATCCCGATGAGAAAATGCCACCGCCATCGCCTGGGAATAAATTAAAGCAGGAAGAACTGCAACTCCTGGAAAAGTGGATTAAACAAGGTGCTGAGTATCAGTCGCATTGGTCATTTGTTCAGCCGCAACGATCGCAGGTGCCAGTGACGACCTCTGGTTCCAGAATCCGTAATCCGATCGATGCATTTGTGACTCAGAAGATTGCTTCGAAAAAGATGCAGTTGCAGCAGGACGCGTCACGTGAACAACTCATTCGACGTTTGTCATTGGATCTGATTGGCTTGCCACCTACACCTGCAGAAGTGGATGCATTTGTAGAAGATCCCGGGCAGGACGCTTACGAACGTCTTGTTGATCGCTTGCTCGAATCGAGACACTTTGGCGAGCGTTTGGCAGTTCCCTGGTTGGATGCTGCCCGCTACGCCGACACCAACGGTTTTTCGATCGATGATCACCGGGATATGTGGTTGTGGCGTGAGTGGGTAATCAATGCGTTGAATCAAAATATGCCTTATGACCAGTTCCTCACGGAACAGTTGGCGGGGGATCTTTTGCCCAACGCAACGGACCAGCAACGCTTGGCGACCGGGTTTCTACGGAACAGCATGAATACACATGAGGGTGGAACTCTGCCCGACGAGTATCGTGTCATTTATATCGCGGACAAAATCAACACCGTTTCAACTGTGTTCATGGGACTGACCATGCGATGCGCGCAATGTCACTCACACAAATATGATCCGATCACGCAAAAAGATTACTATCGTTTCTTTTCCTTCTTCGATACTGCCCATGAGCCAGGTTCGGGGGCAGCAAATGGAAATACGTCGCCGATCCAGCGAATGGATGGTTTGTTAACAGGGCCAGAACAATATAAAGCCGATGTGCTTGCCCGCATCGCAACGTTAAAGCGGTACCAACTGCATCCACCTGAGTTAATTCAGCTCCGTAAGACATGGGAGGAGAATTTGCAGGATGAAGCCCGTTCGCAGATTGCAGAGGCATTGGCAACGCCGGTTGCAGCACGTACCGACGACCAATGGAAGCAGATCAATAAAGAGTTCGGGAAAACCACACAGCTGATGGACCGGCATGTGTCGACGATCAATCGCGAGATCAAAGTTCTTGAAAAAGATCTGGAGGCGAAGCAAGCTTCTGTGATGATCATGAAAGAAAAGGGACCTCGCAAAACCTATGTTCTGACCCGTGGCGAGTACGATCACCCAGATTTGAGTCAGCTTGTCACGCCAGGTATCCCCGAAGTGCTGCCGATGCTCGAACTTGACAAGGCTGTTACCGAGAAGAAGCGTAAGGCTGATCAGAAAATGGACGCTGCCGTCGCGTGGCAATCAGCCAAGTGGATCTGGAATTCTCCCGAGGCAGCGAAAGGCGATCAAGACAATGAGCCTAGGTACTTCCGTTTTGTAGTCGAGCTCAGCGGTAAGCCAAAGCGAGCCGAGTTGAGAGTGAGTGTGGACAACATTGGGGTGACTTATGTGAATGGCCATCAAATGGGGACCAACGAACCATGGATGTCACCGGCCCAATACGAAGTTTCCAAGCACCTGCAGGTTGGCAAAAATGTGATCGCGATCAAGGCGATCAATGAAGGCGGAGCTGCTGGTCTACTGGCATCGTTAGTCATCGATGGCAAAATGGAATACGGGTCGAGCCGAACTTGGAAAGTGACGGCTGAGAATGTGATTGCCGGAACTTCAGATTGGACACTCGCGGCTTATGATGACAGTGACTGGAGTGATGCGAGTGAATTGGGACCGCTTGGGATGCCACCTTGGAATTTCGCAAGGCTTCTCGATCAAGCAGTACCCGTCGACCCGGCCCGTCCAAGCCGCCTCACCTTGGCTAAATGGTTGGTGCGGGACGACCATCCGCTGACTGCAAGGGTCGCTGTCAATCGTTACTGGCAGATGCTGTTTGGACAGGGATTGGTTTCCACTCCTGACGATTTTGGTTCGCAAGGAGCCTATCCTACCCACCCTGAATTACTCGACTGGCTGGCAATCGAATTTCGTGACAGTGGCTGGAATATCAAACACTTGCTAAAGACG
>Ga0315316_10001906_pt1 | contig 14830 bp, 11 predicted proteins | sample M160m3416metaG_FD_203702 | JGI IMG/M metagenome (GOLD analysis project Ga0315316, IMG submission 203702) | Ammonia-oxidizing marine archaeal communities from Monterey Bay, California, United States - M1 60m 3416 | ecosystem: Environmental > Aquatic > Marine > Intertidal zone | place: USA...
TCCGCTTTCGCCCACGGGTCGTGGTGAGCAGGATTGGGGCCAACTCGGATCCCTACAGCGGATTAGAGCGAATCCCCTTCGGAGTGCTCGAACGTGTTGAATGGTGGCGCCACCATTGTCTTCGGCCGGACTCCGGATTCCCCCGGAACGGAGTCCTGCACGGCGATGTATTCGCGAGTCGTCTTTTCATCTTTCAGGAAAATGTACCTCAAACTGGAAAACAGAACCGCTTGCTCTTCCGGCTTGCGGGTGGGGGTGTCTGACAGATACAGAACATCCAGGGCGTGAAATCCTGACGCGTGGCCAATCGAATCCGCAAAATCGGCGAGTCGGATATTCGTACCACGAATGTCCAGAACCTTCAATCCCAGCCCGTTCATCGCCTCCAGGCTGGATGATGTCAATTCGGTATCACGGGCAAGCAGGAAACACAAGAACATCCCTTCATCCCGCATTTTTCTCAGGAAGCGGATTGAGTCGTTGGTCACTCCGCTTCCGGACAGGTCCACACCCCATATGTTTTGTTCCAGCAAGTTGTGTGACTTGAGCGTCCCGATCAAGTTTACCAGCTGTGCGTCATCGAAGTTCTGATCCAAAACCTGAATATACAGGCAATTGCCAACAACGCGATAGTACCTCGACGGGGGGGCGTAGCCACCGTTCGACCTTCGGTTGCGAATGGCGTTTAAACGAGTCGTTTCATGGTGATCGGATTCTTCACCTAAGAAGGCATCAACGTCGGCGATTCGGACGGTGTCATTGGATAACTGACTAATCGTCGAGTGAGTTTGCCATTTGTGCTGAAGGCCCTGCCACGAGGTCACACTGATCCCGATGCACACTGAAATCCAGCACAGCAGGAACGCATGAACTCCGAACAACTCCAGAAGCTCGTCCCATTGCAAGTGCCTCACGCTGCCAGAGCTTACCGGGCGATCCACGTTTACTTCCGTTTCCAGCATGTCCGGTGATTCAACGTCTCTTTCTTCGGCAGAATCTTTCTGCAGCGAATCTTTCCTGTAGACGTTCTTCAGCACCCACGCAAAAAACACGATTGGGATCGCCGTCATGAAGATGATTGACTTCAGATAACCGGTCAGCCAGGCTTGATCGGTATACCAATCTGCAGGAGCATGTCGTAACAACTGACAACTGACAACGCTCCAGAATGCCACTGTGAAGGCGAACACTGCCAGGACGCTCAGGCGAATATAATTCCCATACCAGAATTTTGCAGTCATGATCGGATGTCTTAACGTGGTGTGACGGGCAGGAGGTGGAGTTTCGCACAATACAAGCGCCAGGCGAACCGGCGAAACATTTTGCTCCAACCATGGTTAGCTTTTCTTCAAGCTAGCCAGTGACAAGATTGTCTTCCAGTTTCGTGACCATGATCGCACACTTTTGGACACATATTTTCGGGAACGGCTTCGCGCTGTCGCGTTTATCGATTGGCAAAAAGATCGTCAGACGGTTGACGGTTGACGGTTGACGGTGCGACGGGTAGAAACAAAACCCTTCGATTCCCCCCGCGAAACCATCAGGGTCTCGGTAACGACCTCATCGAGGATGTGGTTCTGTCGCGGGCAGAATTTAGTGTCGAGAATGACTTGTTGGCATGCTGAAGTACTATCATCGACGCGGGGCGTGATTTGATTCGGAGCTGCACCGAATCGTGCTCCTTTTGCGGTGAAGGTGCGCGCTCAGTTGAAACAGGCACCGATGGACTCGGCTGTGGTCCGTTCGTCTCAACCACGTTCGGCCGAAATCGTGATTCGCTTCGCTTGCCAACACCTGATTGTTAAACAGATTGTCTGACTCCCGAGTTTTTGCCCCTACGGTGAACGGTTATAGAAAAATACCTTTCGTCCTCACTTCCAAAGGCGCACTCGCACTTGCAAGGTTCGGGCGATGAACAGCAGATTGCCGAAGTCCGGCGACGCCGACTATCTGCGCTACTCTGAGTCGGTCAGCTTCTCATATTCCGCCAGCAATGGTCGATAGGCGAAGGCATTCAGCACGGCAATCACGCCGCGATCACTTTGATCCTGTGCGACATCAGACAATGTGCTGATGCAGTTATGAGTCTGCTCAATCGCTGTTTCGAGGTGCTCCAAAGCCTTTTCGATATCACCGGCCTTTTGTGCCAGGTGAGATTCGCGAACGGCTTTCACTGCCGCCAGGTATTCCAATGCAAATTCGCTGCGTTTGGCGTAGTAAAACAGAATCGGCTTGGCGTCCCCGTCGATCGCTCCGTTAGCGCGATACAGCTCGACCATGTATTCTGTGTAAGCATCGGTTGCCTCCTGCCACCATTCGGGAATGGGATTTTCGTTGTTATGTTTCATCATCATTCCCGGGACAGGAAATGTGAATCCAATGGCGTGTTTGTCGATCAGGTCGGTTGCAGTCTCAAGGTGTTGCCACGCCTTCCACAGGCGATCGGCCGCGGCTGCGTTTCCTGTTGCTGTGGTCCACAACTCCCTGACGGCGTGTTCTGCGGTAAGATCCTTTTCCCATGAGGCCCGGGCAAGAAAGTACACGGCCGGATCGAGTTCAGCGGGCACCCAGTAGCGCGTTGAGAATCCTGCCCAGCCTTCTTCCTTGATGGATTTGGTCAGAATGCTCAGGCTCTGCATGGCTGATTGGGGGAGAATGCCGACATTGTCATCCGCCAGGGTCATAATCAGATCGCTGGAAACTTTTCCCGCCGGTACCTGAGCGATCAGGTCTTTGTTTTCCACTGACCGCCGAGAAGTGTAATCCACGAAATTCAGGGTTCCGGCATCCGGGGGAACCACATGGTGCAGCACCGGAAACAGCGCGGGATCAACACTTGTTATCACAAGCTGCACACTACTGCCGTCCGCGCGTTTCAGCAGTTGTGAGTCGTCAAACAATGACTGGAAGAAAGCCAGTCCGACAAGATTACCACGAACCGCCTGCTCGCCTCGGTCCCCGGAAACAATCGTCTGACGATCTCGGGCAAGTTGAGTCAGCTTTTCGACGGTCAGGTCAGCAGGTACGCCTCGACGTTTGAGTTGTTTCAATGCGTCTTCCGCGTGCTGGCCCCAGGTGGGGAACTCCGGCATTGTGACGTACAGCGTGTCGAGCGTTGGGTAGGTGTCGATGTAGGCGCGAATTTTTGTCGCGACCAGTTTACGAAGAGTGCTGTCCGTTGGCCCCTGTTTGCCTGCTGGTGTGATGGTCAGGCTATTCAGTTGGTGGGCAACTTTCGATCCAGGCAGTGTCTTCTGAAACTCCAGCGGGAACTCACACGCCACGATGCTGACGCCGACGGACATACCGAGCTCATGAGCGGAATCGATGATCGCCTGCATGTGCTGCTGCCCGGCTGCATGCCGGGCAGCGGGTGTCGTCAGACCGGCGAAGTCGGGGTTTTCGAAAAGTCGTTTTCCGCCAAACGCTTTCTTACCGACGGTGTCGCCGTCGAGCGGAAACTTCTCATCAAACCAGTGCGTTGCCGTTGACTTTTTGACGCCGCCAAATTCGTACTGTACAAACGGCTGCCACGGGTAGACCGACAACATCAACCGATTGAATTTCATCTTGGCCAGCTGTCGCAAAAAGCGTTTGTGTTTTGCAGCGCCCCATGATTCCGGACCAATGGCAAAGTCGTTGATCGTTCGCCACGTACGCGACCGCAGTTCCGGTTCCATCACCGCATCGATGCCGTCTAACTTCAACGTTTTTTTGCTCTGCGGATACATGTCGCCCCGCGGCAGATAGCGAATGCCAAGTCGATATCCGAGTTCGTACGCCGCCCACAAAGTGGCAGCCGGGCTGCCGCCTCCGACGGCATACAGAGACTTCCCCGGCAGTGTCTGAATGACAATGCCCTGATCAGACACTTCGGGCCAACTGGTGAATAATGTTGCAAGCTGAGGATTGGTTGACGGGCTGCCAACGAAAACCGTTGTGATTGCGTCAGGCGAGGCAGCAGTCCCCACAACCACGTCAATATCGGAGAACAGCTGCTCAAACTGACCCTTCAATTCGTCCGCGGCGTACTTTTCGATCTGCGGCGCATGCGGGCCGTGAACGATGTGCACTTTGTCCGCCGCTGTGGCGGGCGAACCGCAGCACAGCATGGCAACGGAAAGCAGCGAAACCATTTTCATGTTATTCATTCCGTCTCCTCCGAGAAGCAGAAGATCTTATGAAGCGTTCGCACATAAAGACGGTTGTTGGCGATCGCCGGAGTTGCGATCACGCTGTCGCCGATATCGTTTTTGGAAAGCACTTCCAGCGTCGGTCCGCTCTTGAGCACCACAATGTTGCCGTTTTCTCCGGGTACGTAGATGCGGTCCCCGGCGGCGATGGGTGAGGCATAGTAGTTGCCAAAATTGCGAATACGTTTCTTTGTCCAGATGGTACTTCCGTCCTCAAGGTTGAAGGCGGCCGAGATGCCGCCCTTCTTGACCATCAGCAACCGCCCGTCATAGGCCAGTGGCGAAGCGATGTTGGACGGAGTCTGGTGATCAAAGTTGTAGATCAGGTGGGTCTTTGTGACGTCTCCGTTTCCGCCGCCGCGAATGGCCTGAATAATATTGCCGCCGCCAACGCGGTTGGTTTTTGCCTGGAAAGCGTCGTCAATTTCGTCACCGACAAGGTAGCCATCTTTGTTGTGGTCACCCTTGTCAAACTTCGCGTGAAATGCGGGTTCCAGTTCATCTTTAGCCAGCTTGTCGTCCTGATTTGTATCCCGCCACTGCAGCAGCGCGAATTTCAAGACGCGATCTGTGTCACCGTAACTCTGGGCCGTGATATACATCCGGTCGTCCTGCACAACTGGTGTAACCATGATGGTTCGTAGTAAAGAATTGCAGGTCCACAATTCTTTGCCGGTCGCCGGATCGTAGCCCTTCATCTTGCCGCTGCCGGCGACAACGACATCGGTTCGACCGTTTGCCGTACACAGCACGGGGACGGCGTATCCGCCCAGCATTTCCGGACGATCAGTCAGCCAGCGAACGCTGCCGGACCTGACGTCGAGTGCGATCAGATACGAAGCCAGATCATCGTCCAGATTAAAGATCACCGTATCGCGATAGACGATTGGCGAATTGGCCGCGCCCCATCCCATCAGATAGAACGGTTCCGGCAGCTCATACCGCCACAGTTCGTCGCCCGTTTTAGCATCCAGGGCCAGCAGGCCGATGGTACTAAAATGCACGAACACGCGTTCGCCGTCAGCAGCAGGAGTCGAAGACGCGTGCTCATTCGGCGGCGTGATTTCCGGCAACCGTCTGCCAGCATCAAATTCACTCTTCCACAACTGTGTGCCAGAGGCGGCGTCGAGTGCAAGGACGGCAAACTTTCCCGCGGCCGTCATCTCTGTAACATAGCAGCGTCCGTCGGCTACGATCGGGCACGCCACTCCTTTGCCAAGATTTAGCGACCAACGGACGTTGTGTTCCGCCGAAAACTCAATGGGTGGGTGAGTGCTTTCTGCCGCAACGCCGGTAGCGTTCGGTCCGCGAAACTGAGCCCAGTCTTCCGCATACAGCAACGTGGGAAACCCGATCCCAACTGCAGCAAGACCGCAAAAACAGAATCGAAATGTTCGGGCATTGGCAGCCATTGCTCAACTCCACTGTGTCAGATCCCTATTCAATAACAGCCAGACTAGGGCGGCTCGCTTCTTACGTCAACGATGCCGGGGTATTTGTTATTCCTGGGCCACGTGACACTGAGCACATGTTGTTGTCAGGGCGAGAGGATCCATTTGGTGATGATGCTCGCTGTAGGGTGCCAGTTCGGCGTGACATTGAAGGCAATCGCGTTTTCGATCGAGTGCAACGCGGTGAGCCTGTTCGAAGTGCCAGAAACCTTCGCGAGGAGTGTTGATCAGCGATTCGACGTCATGACAACTTGCGCAGTTTTGTGTCCGGTCGCCGGCAGGTACAGTTCCAGGTGGCGACTTTCCCAGGATCGACCATGCCGCCGCCCGACCGGTAACGATACAGGGCCCGAGAAAGGTGCCTTCCAGAGCAGCTTTGCCGTTGATTCCCGCAAGGCCGGTCAGTTCGCCAACGGCATACAGACCGGAAATCGGGCGGCCGTTCTTGTCGGTCACCCGGCACTGACGATCTATCGCGACACCTCCCATGCTCTTACGAGTCAGCGGCCATGCCTGCATGGCGTAGAACGGCGGAGTTTGAATTCTTGGCGAGGCCGTGTTGTTGTATTCCGTACGGTCCGGTCCAAAGCGGTGGAAGTCTTCATCAATTCCCCGTTCCACAAGCTGATTGTATCGCCGGATGGTGGCGGTCAGGTTCTTTGGCGGCAGCCCGGCTTTGACAGCCAGTTCGTTAATCGAATCAGCCTGAGTCACCAGATCAGGATTACTGATGATCAGACGCTCGACCTTCTGGAAACTGGCCCATTCTGACCCCGATACGCTGAAATTCGATTTACTCGCTTCATCGAAAATCCACCACACCGTCACTCGGTCCTGTTTCAGCATTGAAGGCATCACAGCCTTCGCCCAGTTGTGCAGATTGGCAAACCGATGGCCATCCGGGTTGACGATGATTCCGTGCATGTTGGCCGCGCTCAGGCCACGGTTGCTGTCCGGCTGTCGCGGGTCACGGATGCCGGTGAAGTAATTCCACTGGTGATCCATCTTCACAAGCCGCCCGCCCGCCGCCTGAGCGAGTCTGTGACCGTGGCCGACGGAATTGCGTCCGGAGCCGGCAAGAATGTGTTCCGGGAACGTTACATCCTGTGGCCAGAATTCACGAACCATATCCAGATTGCTCTGAAATCCCCCGGTTGCCAGAACAACGTAATTGCAACGGACGTTTCTTGTCGTGCCGTCACGCAGTTGACGAAACTCGACCCCGACAATCCGGCCATCTGATTCCAGCAGCTTCGTGGCCTGATGATTCCAGGAAAACCGAATGTTGCTGTGCTTCAGACACTCGCGATAGATCGGCATCACCAGGCCGATTCCGCGACCGACGGGTTGATGAAAACGGTCGACGGAATTGCCGGGTGCCGTCAACACACCCTCAAAGCGAATCCCGAGCTGAACCAGCCAGTCGTAGATATCCTGTCGCGAATGATCGACGTAGTAGCGAACCCATTCGGCATCGGCGTCTTCACCCCAGGTCATGAAATCCCCGTAGGCCAGGTCCGGCGAGTCTTCGAGTCCTGCCTGCCAGTGTACCGGCGTGTCCACAACACTGACACCTCCCTGTGACATAACCGCATGCCCGCCGAACACCGACGACATGTCGAAAACCGTCACATCGACTCCCGCCCTTCCAAGTTCCAGCGCCGAACACAGCCCCGAGATTCCCGCTCCTACAATGATTACGCGTTTGTCCTCATTGTCCGTTTTCCGATCGGTTCGGTCCGATTCTTCGGTCAGTGCCGACACGGGCTTGATCGCCGGCCTGAACAGCCAGCCCGACGCAAGGACCACGATCGCCACAGTGACGATCGCCAGACGCTCGAAAAATCTGTGCATTTGATTAACTTATGGTGTGGATGAAGAGATTGCAGCCGACCACCCGTTCTGCAGGGTTTTGTAGCCGGATTTGAACGAATCTTCGGCGTTTCGTCGAATCTCAGAAGACTCACGAACTCTGTCTTTAGGGCGTTGCCTTTCAGAGCACCAACTGATTATGGCACAATTCTGCCACGGATTGACAAGCAGACGCAAAGCACTGATACGTTTCTTTCACCGGAGGCCGGACATGAATCGACGATTCTTCTCGCAGTTGCTGGCGTTTGGTGCCGGACTGTTTTCAACGACGCAGATTGCCGCAAAGGATGACGCCGCGGGCAGCAAAAATGGCGCCGACAAGCCAGACGGCCATACGCCGGTCAGTTCTACAGCGTCGTCCGGGCTGCCCGTGACGGTCAGCGACTTTGTCGGCCAGGCAGCCGCCAGACTTCCGAGGGCATCTTTTGACTACGTCACAACCGGTTCCGAAGACGAAGTCACGTTGCGCGACAACGTGGAAGCGTTTCGCCGCATTCGCGTTCTGCCTCCGCTGCTGCACGGAGTGGACCAAACCGATCTGTCGACCACAGTGCTCGGCCAGAAGATTTCGATGCCTGTTCTGCTTGCCCCGGTGGCTGCCCTCAGAATGCTGCATCCTGAGGGTGTGCTGGCTTCCGCGCGAGCAGCCACGCGAGCCGGCACGATCTGCGCTGCCAGCTCAAGCGCGCTGAACAGTGTGGAAGAAATTGGCAGTTCGTCGTCCGGACCTAAGTGGTTTCAGGTCTACGTCCCGCGGAAACGCAACGTTGCCGCTAAGCTTGTCGCCCGCGCTGAAGCTGCCGGCTTTAAGGCCATCGTCGTCACCGTTGATCTGGGCGAACGCAAGGACGCCGATCTCAGGAATCGGTTTACGGTACCGAAGGACATGCTGCTGAAGCATCTGCGTGATGTCGGATTCAGCCATCTGACAGATCGAAACAGTCATGAGGAACTGAATGCGTTCAACGCCGCCGCGTGGGACATTTCGCTGAATGTGGATTTCTTTAGGTGGCTGCGGGGCGTGACGAAGCTGCCGATTCTGCTGAAGGGTGTCCTGTCACCGGATGCCGCGCAGCAGGCCGTCGATCTGGGACTGAACGGAATTATCGTGTCCAATCACGGCGGCCGGCGGTTGGATGGGATGCCGGCATCGATTGATGTTCTGCACGAAGTGGCTCAGGCCGTCGACGGGAAAATCGAGATTCTGATGGACGGCGGCGTTCGTCGCGGCGGGGATGTCATGAAGGCACTGGCGTATGGTGCGAAAGCCGTTCTGATCGGCCGGCCGCAGGCGTGGGCTCTGGCCGCGGGAGGCGAAGCCGGAGTTAAACGAGTGCTGGATATCCTTCGTGACGAGTTGACCAACGCGATGATTGCGTCCGGCTGTGCTACAGTCGACGACGTCAGCGCGTCGTTGCTGCGTGTGTGAGCGGCCAGGGCCGCAGCCAATGCGAGCTGACGCTCGGAAACGCTCCGTTGTCGCTCCGAGAATTCGCGCAGGAATACAACAAATCGAGCAGTAGTAGAATGAATCTTTATGACGGTAAATCGAAAGGCCGATTGACAATGACCTGGAATCTTACGGACCTGCATCATGTCGGCCTGACAGTCAGCAACATCGAGGAATCCATCCGATTCTATCGTGACGTGCTGGGCATGGAACTGGTTGGCCGCCGTGAACGAGTCACCGCGGATTACATTTCGCAGCAGACTGGATATGACGCGGTCGAAATGAGCGTGGCATCATTTCGACCGTCCAACGAATGCAGGCAGAGTCTGGAAGTTGTCCAGTATCTGACGCAGGCCGGTGAACCATCGGATCAGGCGACCAACCGACCCGGCAACTCGCACATCTGCTTTCTGGTCGATGATTTCATGAGCTGCTACGAGGACCTGAAATCGCAGGGAGTAAAATTCAAATCGGATCCCGTACACATCACAGCCGGTCCGAACCAGGGAGGCCTGGTCGTGTATTTCCTTGACCCGGACGGACATCCACTTGAGATGTTTCAGCCGCCTTCGACGGGTGTTTCGAGCTGACGCTCGCAAAAGATGCGCGCACACCGGGCAAAAGTGACAGAGTGAAAGCTAAAACCAGTCGGAGATAAATTCACACGACCTCAGCACAGGCAACGTTTGCCATCGCGCAGCTTTTCTGTAGAGGCTGTAAATCTATGATTCAAGAGTCATTCGCACCATCCGAGCGGCAGCTCGCACAATCCGCCGAAGGCGGTTCACTCCGTCAGCGGTTTTGCGGCTCGCATGTCTCCATAGCCGCCTCCGTTTGAGCCGAGCGGGTCTGTTCCGAAGTATCGTTCGTCGTCGGCGGGATCGGCTGCCGGCTGAAATCGAACGTCACACGACAAACGTACCTGTCCGTTCGGCGAAATGTTGTCGAGCGAACCGTGCATTGTGAATCCGTTGAACACCACCAGATCACCAGCGCGAAATTCCGTTGACAGCAGCCGCGTGTTTCGCTGTTGAATCAGAGTCATCGGGTCCGTTTGATTGATCGCGTCGTAGGCGCCCTTTTGAACGGCCGCGTTTGATCGATCTGCTGAGTAATCGTGACTTCGAATGGGATCGATCAGGTCCGAGAATCCGTTGGATCCTTCCACGATGACCAGCGGACCGTGTTCGATGCGGATGTCGCCAAAGGGAATCCACGCGGTGTGAATTCGCAGCGATTGACCTGCGAAGAAGGGGTAATCGTAGTGCATTCGAGTCGATTTTCCGGGTGGCGTCGGCCGCAGATAAATCAGGTCATGGGCTCGGGCTGGTTCCAGCAGAATCGACGTTATGATTTTGCGCAGCTGATCACCATGCGTCACCTGCCGCACGGCGGTTCCGTTGCTGACGTCCTTCCAGAATGCGTTCACGTCAGGATACTGATCGCGTCGAGAACTGCGTCCTGTGGCGACGCCATCTTCTGCGGGCGACTGAATCTCATCCACATCAGCCATCCGTTGAAACACTTCGCTGCGTGCGGCCAGCACCGCAGTGCGGTCCAGGATTCCGCGCAGGAGGCAGTACCCGTAGTCATTGACATACTGGTGGACAATGTCGAAATCCGCGTTCGCGCCTGCAACCTCGACCAGTGGCCCGAATTGCTCGGGAGGGATCTCGTGATTTTGAATGTGTGGCTGCATAAAAGAGTCCTCAGACTGCTCGCTGTTATCAGCAATTCTTATTGCTGGCAATTTGTTGTCATTGCGTCAGGTTTTCTGAGCGACAACGGAGCGTTTCCGAGCGTCAGCTTGCATTTGGTTGAGGCCTTGCCTCATTCGGAGATGGCGATCACGTTTGCCGCACCTCCGTCGATCGGTATTGTGTGTCCAGTGATGTATTGCGACGCGTCACTGGCCAGAAAGACCGCTGCGCCGGCCACTTCGGATGCCTCACCCCAGCGCTTCAGCGGCACGCGTTCCAACACCTTAGCAGACTTTGCAGCGTCATTCTGCAGAGGCTGCGTCATGGGAGTCCGGATCCAGCCCGGAGCAAGAGCATTCACTCGGATCCCATATCTGCCCCATTCCGCGGCAAGGTCTCGTGTCAGTGAAACAATTCCGCCCTTGGTGATGCCGTAGATCGATCCGCCTCGTCCCAGTCCGACGATGCCGCCACCCAAAGCTGAGATATTGATGACGCTGCCGGACTGCTGTCTGATCATGACGTCACCAACAGCCCCTGACATCTGAAAACAGCCTTTGAGATTCACGTTGAACAGATCGTCGATGTCCTGAGGATCGAACTCGGTCGGTGAACCTCGGCGATGAATGCCTGCGTTGTTCACGAGCACATCGATGTGGCCAAATTCCTCATCAACAGCTGCGACCGTTTTTCTGACCTGATTCAGATCGGTGACATCGCAGACAAGAGCTTTGCATCCGGCGTTAGTTGACGCGATGGCATCCGCGTTGCAGTCGCAGATCACTGTCGATGCGCCATGTGCCGATAGCGCGTCGGCGATCGCGGCGCCAATTCCCTGAGCCGCTCCGGTGACCAGAGCGACCTTTCCGGAAAGATCAAAGGCCGTGTTGCCAGGGTTCACTGAATGTACTCCTGCTGGAATTGGTGTCCTATGGCAGCGTCACGCGGCCGCCGCTGGCGACAAGGGTCTGACCGGTCATGAAGCTGGATCGCTCGGACAGCAGGAACAGGACCAGTTCGGCAATTTCTGTGGCCTGCCCGATCCGTTTCATCGGCGTGGCCTGAATCAGTCCGTCCAGCCATTCGGGATCAACGCCGGCCAGGATTTCAGTGTCGATCAGTCCGGGAGCCACTGCATTAACGCGGACGTTGTGTCCAGCGACGGCCAGTGCCAGACTTTGTGTCAGCGCCACCACGCCCGCCTTACTGACCGAATAGGCGATCGCCGTCGGCCGGCCGGCCAGGGCGGCGATCGACGACATGTTGACAATCCGTCCAAAGCCGCGCTCGATCATGCCGTCCTTCACCGCCCAGCTGACCAGGTAACTGCCAGTCAGGTTGACGTCCAGCATCCGCTGCCAGACGTCCAGCGAAGTTTCTTCATGCGAAACGATATCGAAGACGCCGGCATTGTTGACCAGCAGGTCGACGGGGCCCAGTTCCGCCTGAACACGTTCGAGCATCCCCCTGACCTGTTCGGGCGAAGACACATCACCCTGGCAGATGATCGCCTTGCCGCCGGCCCCCTCAATCTCCGAGACGACTTCGCGGGCGGCGGCTTCGCCGGACACATAATTCACTGCCACGTTTGAACCGGCAGCGGCCAGACGCAGGCTGCAGGCCCGACCAATACCTCGGGAGCCGCCGGTCACCAGCGACGTAAGTCCCAGCAGTTCAGGTTCGTTCATCATTACATCCGCATTAATGTTGTGTTCACGGGAAGTCGGTGAAGTCGTAAGACCGGGGCTACTTTCGGGGCAGGTAAGACTTGCTGATCTTCGTCGCGACAGTGCCAATGTCGTAATAGCCCACCGAAATCTGTCCGGCGTGCGTCAACAGATCGTAAGCCCGCCAGCGATCCCAGCCGTAATCGGCCTCCATCCACAGAATCAACATGGCAAACGCTTCCGCGATCGAACGTTCCATCGGGCAGCCGGTCGCGATGGTCATGATTTCGTCGGTCGATTCAATTCGAGGTATCGGAATCTGTTTATCTCTGATCACGTTAACCGTAATTGTTGTATGCGCCGCCATTTCCAGGCCGCTGGCGGACAGTTCGCCGTGTCCCATCGTCGCATGTGCGTCTCCAAGATACAGCAGTGCACCTTCAACGAACACTGGCAGATAGATCGTGTTGCCGGGACACGTTTCGATGATGTCCATATTGCCGCCGTGTGGTCCGGCCGGCCCCGTCGTCGGCACGCCGGTATCCGGAGCCGTACCGATACAACCCAGCATCGGGCGATACGGCAGGGTGATCTGGTCGCTCCAGTGAATCAGTCCGTCTTCAATCGGGCAGATGTGAGTGCCGTGCGGACAGTCGTCCCCCAGCCACTGAGCCAGCAGTTTGGGATCGCTGGTTCGCGTCGCACACTGGCCGTTGGCTGGCTGAATGTCATCAATGACGACGGCCAGCGTATCGCCGGGCTGTGCCGATTCGACAAAGATTGGTCCGGTCTGCGGATTGCCGTAGGGCTTATTCGTTTTGTCACGCCGGTCTTCGTTGGTGCGAATCTGGCCGGAGAAGGCATCTTCCGATTCGACCAGCACTGTTTCGCCAGGCTGGATTCGCAGTCGCGGTTTGTTGTGGCGGCTGAATTCGTAATAGAGTGGTCCGACTGGCAGACGTTGCATAGCAGCTCTCGACGACAAAGACGAAACGGTTGAACAGCTCACATCGTGCCGCCGGACTACAGAAAAGGCAAGTCGCCGCAGACCAGGATTATGCAGTCAGCGCAGCAACTTGATGGTGATGGCCTCGGTCCGTCGAATTGCACACGTCCGACGACCTGGTGTTGGAAGGCGATCGGGAAACCGGCAAGGAAGACACAGAAGCCGAATTCAACCGCATCGACGCCGAAGGCGATTCAGGCAATTCCTTTCCGTGCGGCTTCAATGGGGCCGGTGTTTTTCAACACCGCAGACGCCACATAGCCGGGGAAACATCCGTGAGCGTCAGGCTGCGGGCATTGCCGCCCCCAAAGAGCGAGGCGTCTATTCTGGCCGACAGGGCCGTACCACAAAGGCAAAACCGCTGAGGGCTGCCGAAATACGAGCTAAGGGATTGACCGATTCTGAAGTTGCGGAAGCATTGGGTGTCAGCCGTCGAACCGTCCAGCGACTTTTTTAGGATGGGTGAGATAAACCCCACGACGCGCAATACGGACCTGCCGAATAGACGAGAAACTCGGATGTATTCATTCGGACGACGACGACATGAACGACGCCGACAATGTCGGCCGATGCTGATTTTCCTGCTTGCTGTCTTTGTTTCACAGGGCCTGGGGGCGCAGGAAGCAACGGAGAAACCATTGGCGGAGAGACTGTTGCCGCTGATCGCGGCGCACGAAGGCGAAGTCGCGGTGTCGGTCAGGCATATTGGGAACGGCGAAGAGTTTCATTACCGCAGCGATGTCGTGATGCCTACCGCGAGTCTGATCAAACTGCCCATCATGATTGAAGCCTATCGACAGGCGGCTGAGGGCATCATCGATTTGCAGGCAACGGTCGACTGGACGGATACCGACAAAGTTGTGGGTTCCGGAATTCTCACCAAACATCTTACCGGCGGCAGCAAACTGTCACTAAGCGACTTAGTCCGCCTGATGATCGCGTCCTCCGACAATACGGCCACGAATCTGGTCGTGGACCGGATTGGCCTGGACGCGACGGCCCGTGAGACGGCGTCGCTTGGATTTCCGGAAACGCGACTGCATTCGAAGGTCTATCGTGAAAACACGTCCATCTTCCCTGGTCACAGCCGGAAACATGGATTCGGCAGTACCAAGCCATCCAGAAATGTTTCCGGCAGTGTCTCTCTCTCGGACAGGCCGGACATCAGCTGATCGACGAGTGTGAAATCCTCAGGTTCTTCGGTGATCACAGTCACCGGACGGTCAGCAGCTTCGGAACTCATGCCCGGAGTTTGAAACGTCTCTGACGTCTCAGCATCGGAGGCCTCATCAGTATCGTTTTTGCGGACAGAGTCCACGGCTTTTGATTCCGTGAGCCGGCCATCAGACGACTCCACACTTGCCGCCATGGTCTGTACATTGTCATCTGCCAGCAAATCCAGGACCCCCGTCGGCAGTACGGTCAGGATGTGCTGCAGTGGACTGACGGCAGCATCCGGAGCGATGACTGAGGCCACCGTAAAGTCAGCGG
>Ga0315316_10001909_pt1 | contig 14823 bp, 19 predicted proteins | sample M160m3416metaG_FD_203702 | JGI IMG/M metagenome (GOLD analysis project Ga0315316, IMG submission 203702) | Ammonia-oxidizing marine archaeal communities from Monterey Bay, California, United States - M1 60m 3416 | ecosystem: Environmental > Aquatic > Marine > Intertidal zone | place: USA...
GGAATTCTAAAGGGAACCTCAAAGCCAGATTATGCAAAATGTGTTGATGTTGCTACTGTTGCATCCTTAGGTGAATTATGGAAATCTGCATCAATTGCAGTAGCTGCACCTATTGTTGTTGGAGTCTTACTAGGTCCTTCTGCAGTTGCAGGTCTACTAATGGGTGCTGTTGTAACTGGAATCTTCCTTGCATACCACTTGGCAAATACTGGCGGTGCATGGGATAACGCTAAAAAGTTAATCGAGATGAAAGGTGAGAAAGGTACCGAGGAACACAAAGTTGCTATTGTAGGTGATATTATTGGTGATCCTTACAAAGATACTGCAGGACCAGCATTAAACACAGTAATCAAATTACTAAACACAATTGCTATAGTCTTTGTACCTGTTTTCTTTGCAATTATAGTCTTATAGATAATTCAAATAAGCAAGAAAAATAAAATAAAAAAAAGATTATAGAATTAGCAGCCTTCCATCTTTTGGATGAAATAGCCTTTTTCTTTAATCTCGTTTTCTACTGGTTCTGGGGCACCTTGTGTGTGACAAAATTGGCATTCCTCTCCTGTTACAGTTGCACCTTCTTCACCAACAGTTGCTAGCCATTCTTTTGCAAATTCAATTGCCTTTCCATGATCTTGCACATCAGTAATTACATCGAAATGCATTGTATGACCATCTTTGGCTTTAACATAAGTGTCGTAGACATGTATATCCATTGCCATATTATTGCATAAAATTAGGAGTATTTAATTCAAACAATATCTATTATTACATCATCTAATTCTAAGTTTAGAGAATATGCCTTCATTGTGTTTGTATTTCCAGAATAAATAATCCATGGATATGGGTTTACACTCATAAATTTTTTATCTGTATTAGATGGAATCGGTTCTGACATTGGGTGTGAATGAAAAATACTTACGATTTCAAGATTTTTTTGTTTTGCAATTTCATCTATTCTAAATTCTTCTTGGGGGCTAATTGTGAAATTAATTTTCGATTTTTCTATATTTTCTGTTAGAAAGACTTGAATAACTTTCCAACCTTGCTCATTTTCTTCTCCAATTAAAATTGCACATGACTCATACGGCTCTTCAGATTTTGCATGTTGAATAAGTTTTTCTTTATCTGAATTTGAAATAATTATTGATTTTGGCAATTACTTATTCTATTGGCTCATCTATAACAAATGTTGCTACCATCCATGGATGGACGATACACATGTACTCATACATATCTAAATCAAGTGTATTAGTATCCAAATTGAATGATTCGCCAGACATTAACATACCAGAATCAAATGTCTCTCCAAAATCTACTGAACTTGTGACTGTGTGAGGCATTTCGTCATTGTTTAACCATTCTATGATATAACCTTGAGAGACAACTGACTCATCTGGTTCATAGTCAGGATTTCCTTGCTCAGCTGAGCCTGCTAGAATTGAAATTGCAAACACTGGACCTTCAGGAATTATTTCAGTTATTTCTTCAACCTCTTCAATTTCCTCTGCTACTAAATATGCATCAGGACCAGTGAAACCAAACGCAACGTATAATCCAACACCACAACCTATTGCTAAAATGAAAATTATTCCAATAGGTTTAACATATTGTGGAACTTTCATTGCGAAATATGCAATTACAATTGATGGTACACCAATCATAATTAATAATCCAAAGTATACTGGTAGTGTAGAATTTTCAGTCAGAGTAGTTGCAAATGTACCAAAGGCAAGACAGATTGAAATAATCACTAAGACAACTGCTTTAGTTCTATTTGTTGTGGAAATTCCGCCTTCTAGAATTCCAGCTGCAAGTATAATTAATCCAAACATAGTAAGAAGTCCGGTAAGGGCATGCATGCCATCGATGAATGTATGAGCTATCCCTGAATATGACGTTACTAGCCCTGCAAGCCCAATAGCAGTTAAACCTGCACCAGGCATAATCAAATCCCAATTACTCATTTTAGCTTTGATGGTTTTTCTGTGATATTTTATCTTTGTGAAATAACTTTGATCGCTTCAGATTGGTATAAATTCAATGCTTAGCCGAGATAAATTGTTGGGTCTTAATGAAATTCTAGAAATATCTAAACCGAGAATTGTGATTCTTTTAGTAATAACTGCTGTTACTTCTATGTTTGCTGCAAGTAAACTAGTAGGTCCGGAGCTAGATAATTGGGATCTTTTACACATTGTAATTGCTGGTGCGTTAGCATCTGCTGGCTCAAGTGCATTAAACCACTATTATGATAGAGATATTGACCCATTAATGAAGAGGACAAGCAGTAGACCTATTCCTTCTGGACGCATAAAACCAAATTCTGTTTTAATTTATGGACTTACAGTAAGTGTTATTTCAGTCATATATGGCGCTATAACTTTGAATTATATCTCTGCATTTTTTATTGCACTTGGTATTTTCTTTTATGTTATAATTTACACTGTTTGGCTGAAACGATTAAACGCTTCAAATATTGTTATTGGAGGTTTTGCAGGAAGTGCAGCCTCTATGGCAGGGTGGTCAGCAGCAACAGGCTCAATGGACATTCTTGGGGTTCTAATTGGATTTTTGGTCTTTGTTTGGACTCCTTCACATTTTTGGTGTCTTGCCATGAAAATGAAAGATGAGTACACTGAAGCAAAAGTTCCTATGTTACCAGTATTAATTGGAATGCAAAAAACATCAACTTACATTTTAGTAAACACTTTGATTCTGTTACCGTATTCTTTAATGCTTTATGCATTTGGAATGGGATTGGTTTATACTGCTATAGCTGCTGCAGCAGGTGGACTAATGTTAGTGTATCATTATAAATTAACAAAATTACCTACATCAGAATTTGCATGGAAAGCCTACAAAGTAACTGCACCATATCTTACAATAATATTTTTAGCAGTTGCATTAGATGCAGCATTTCATTTTAAATTATAATCTTTTTATTATTCTGTTCCAGGAAAACTTGCTTCATAATCTTTTTCGTCAGTATCTTCAACTTGTTGTTTGTATTCGTCATCCTCTTCCTGTGTAGTAATAATTTCAATTCGTTTTGTATCTTTTGTCATCCATGATACTGATATTAGTCCCATGATTTCCAAGTCTAGTAGAACTTTGTTATACTCACCTTCAGTAATTATAATAGACTCTTTTACAAGTAATTTACTAAGCTCTTTATCTGTGATTCCTGGTTTTTCCTTGATCTTGTCTAATATCTGATTTTTTATTGGAATAGTCATTTTAACCGTAGAATGTATTGTTCATCTCCTGTGGTATTATATTTGAAACACCATCTTTCATTTTTTCATACCATGTTTCAACTTCTTTACTAATAGATGGTTTAACTCGTTTCATACCTAATGCAAAATTCTTACTTGTGATTTTATTTGAACTACTTTGCATTGCTTCTACTACAGCTTCTCTACACAAGGCTGTAAGATCTGCACCTGAGTAATTTTGTGTAGCAACTGCAATCTCTTTTAAATTGACATCTGACGAAAGTGGCATATTTTCTGTTAGAACTTCAATAATACTTAACCTACCTTTCTCATCTGGTGGGGGAACAAAAATTCGTAAGTCTAATCTACCGGAACGTAGCATTGCATTATCTATCATATCTGGTCTATTTGTGATCCCAATTACAACTACTCTGGAACTAGAACCTTCTTCCATTTCTGTTAGTAATTGACTGAGAATAGTTTCACCTACACCACTGTCTTCACCAGATTTTGATTTAGCAAGAGAGTCTAATTCATCAAAAATTATTACACATGGGGATGATGTTTTTGCCTTTCTAAAAATTTCCCTTATAGCTTTTTCAGATTCTCCAACCCATTTTGATAAAATCTCTGGTCCTCTGACAAGAATCATGTTCCCTCCACTTTCTGTTGATACTGCTCGCGCTAACATTGTCTTTCCACATCCTGGTGGACCATATAGTAATGCGCCTTTAGGTGGCTTAATTCCCATTTTTAGAAATTTTTCAGGGTCATTTATTGCAGTAATTAGATTTTCTTCTAAGATTTTTTTTGCTTCATCCAGCCCACCAACATTTTCCCAATAAATTTTGGAACGCTCAACATAGAATTCTCTCATTGCAGTTGGTACTACCTCATGCATTGCATCGTAGAAATCAATTATCTTTATTTCCATTGATTGAAGAATTTTAGATGGAATTTTTTCAGTTTCCAAATCTATTTCTGGTAAGTATCTTCGTATTGATTTCATTGCAGCCTCTCTACATAATGATTTCATGTCTGCACCAGTGTAACCATGTAGCTCTGATGCTAAAATCTTTAATTCAACATCATCTGCAATAGGCATTCCTCTAGTATGAATTTGCAAAACTTCTAAACGCCCATCCACATTTGGTACAGAAATCTCTATTTCTCTATCAAATCTACCAGGTCTACGTAATGCTGGATCAACACTATCAGGACGATTTGTTGCCCCAATAACTATAACATTACCTCTATCAGTTAATCCATCCATTAACGCAAGTAATTGTGCAACCACTCTTTTTTCAACATCACCATATGCTTCTTCCCTCTTTGGTGCAATTGCATCAATCTCATCAATAAAAATAATACCCGGAGAGTTTTCTTTTGCCTCTTTGAAAATATCTCTTAGCCTAGCTTCTGTTTCGCCATAATATTTGTTCATAATCTCTGGACCATTAATTGAAAACATGTTTGCATCTGATTCACTTGCTAATACTTTAGCCAATAATGTTTTTCCACATCCTGGAGGACCATATAACAAGATTCCACTATGTGGCTCTATACCTAGCCTAGAAAATAATTCAGGATGTCTTAAAGGTAATTCTACTATCTCTCGCATTACTTTAATCTCAGATCTTAATCCCCCTACTTGCTCATACGTTATTCCAGGTTTTTTATCACCAGAGGATTTTGAGAGAATAGTTAATTGCGTCTGCCTTTCAATCTTTACTATTCCTTTAGGAGATACTTTTTTGATCTTGAAGTCCATTGAATTTCCTAAAATCATCACTGAAATTTCATCATCTTGACTAAGTGGCATTCCCTTTAATCGATTTTTTACAAAATCTGTAAATTCTTTATCTACAGCAACAATATCATTTATTGGTATTAATGTAACAGTTTTAGCCTGTATAGTTTTGATTTTTTGAATTTCAACTACGTCATTAAGTGCTACTCCTAAATTCTTTCTTGTTTGTCCATCAACTCTAATTGTATCTGGATATTTTTCATCCTCATCAGATGGCCAAATAATTGCACATGTAGTATTTTTTGCAGAAATTTTGATTGCATCTCCTGGCGACGCTTGAAGATAATCCATTGCATCAGGTCCTATCCGTGCACGTTTTTTACCAACATCTCTATTTTTTGCCTCACCAACTCTCATTTGAAGCGGGTCTACATTTTGAACCAAATGATTCCACCTATTTCATATCCACAGACATTCTACTCATATTTAGAACCTCAACTTCACTTACACCATCAACTGATTTTACTGAATTTTCTAAGGAATCCATTTGTCCTTCTGCATCGTTAAGAGTGAACTGTGCTTTGATAAATTCCAACCCAAATGCAAGAGGCTCTTTTGAATACTTTTTTAATTCAATATCATCATTAAGATTATTTTTGATTGAATTAGCTACTTCATCTAAATTAATCTCGGTTCCAGTTGGAAGGATTTTAACAATTAATAATAATCTAGTCATTTCTTAAGGTCCTGAAAAATTACAAGATTCACAAGTATATGATGTGGCTGATTCTCTGCAACTTTCGCATCTCCATACTAAAATAGAACCACACTCTGGACAATTGAATTTAACACATTTATCATTAGGCATGATATGTCTGTGGCAACAACTACAAACAGGTAATTCTAGATTTGAAGACATATCAGTTTGACTTGTAATTCAGAATTTATACCTTCCTTGAGATTCTAGCCTTAATTTGGAATTAATTTTTTAATTTCATTACCAACTAATGTCTGTGCTGCTGTAAGCGATCCTTTTAACCCAAGTAATTTAATAATTGACCCTGTGTGGAAATCAAAGTCATCTTGTTTTGAAATATCACTTATCATTTCTGGTGTTATAAGATCAAAAAGTTTGTCTACTGCTGAATTATCAATTCGCGAAAGGATTTTCCTAGCAAGAATCTGTTTTTCAAATTCTTTACCAAATTTCTTTCTCCACATAATTTCATAATTTAACAATTTTGATTTATCATTAGTTTTTAGGTATTCTGAAATTGCATGTCCAGCAAAAATTCCTCCCATACCACAGGAAAAAATTCCACCTGCAGTTGTTGGTTTAGCCTGTCCAGCAGCATCACCAACAGTAATCGTATTATTAATAACAAATTGCTTAATTGGACCTTTAATCCAAATTGGTGCATAAATCTTTCTTATTACAGAATAGTTTCCTTTGTTTCTCAAAAATTCGTCAATTACACTAATAGCACTTATTGAATTACCTGCAACACCTACTTTTCCGACTCCCTTACCCGAAGGAATTATCCATGCAAAAAAACCTGGAAATTTTTCTTGATCAAAATATACTTCTACTTGACCTTTTGTTATCCAGTCTGCATACACTTCATATTGTGCTGTTGGGTACACACCATCTTTGTTTTTATTAACTAATACAGATGCACCTCTACAGTCAACAAATACTTTACAGTCAAAGTCTCCAACTGATGTTTCTATTCCACTATCCGTCCTATTTTTAAAACTGGCGTTGACAGTTATTTTGGCTCCATTTTTTTGTGCTTGCATGGCAGCTTGTTTATCAAGTTCACGTCTGTTTACAACAATTATTTGTTGTGAGGTTGAATCTATAGAAAAGTGATTTCCATTTGGCGAAAATATTTTTGCAAATTCTATTTCTGAATCAAATGATTTTACTGACGTCTCAATACCTAAGTCATTTAGTGCTGATTTACTAACAAGTCCACCACAATGTTCTGGGCTACCAACTTCAAATCCTTCTTCTAGAACCAATACTGAATTTCCTTCCTTTGCAATTTCCCTTGCAGCTAATAATCCAGATATACTACCACCTGCGACTATTGCATCATACATGTGAGTCATAAAAAACTGAATTATTTAATTCAATTTATTGTATTATTTCTTTTGTAAAGTTTATCATGACGACTTTTCTATATCATTTATGACTGAAATTAAACAGGTAATTGTAGTTAGAACTGATCTTGATATGGGTAAAGGAAAAATTGCCGCACAGGTTGGCCATGCATGTGTACTTGGTGCAGAACATGTAAGAAAATCAAACTCTAGTTGGTTTATGAAATGGTGGGAAGGACAGGAAAAAGTTGTTGTTAAAGTTTCAAGCTTGAAGGAATTAGAAAAAATTAGGGCTGGAGCAATTGAACTAGCTCTTCCTTGGTCAGAAGTTACAGATGCGGGTCACACACAAATTGCACCTGGAACTACTACTTGCATATCTTTGGGTCCAGCACCAGAAGATTTGATTGATAAAATTACTGGTGAATTAAAACTATTGTAAGAATTTGGAAGAAAATATAACGACCCTATAATTTGGAATAGTCATTGGTGGAAAGTAAAGAGGAATCTGCAGAGGCAGCAGCAAGAATAGCAAAGGCACAGAAAGAAAAGGCAAAGAGAGCTACGAAGGCAGAAGCAAGAATAGCAAAGGCAGAAAAAGAGAAGGGAAAGAAACGAGGTAAAAGTATTAATAAAAAAGGAATATTTGTAGTCATTTTTTTTGGAGCCATACTTCTTACATCAACAGTATTGGTAGCAGTTTCTGGATTTGATTTTGCACCTTCTGACGAATCAGATAGAACAGTTTCAAAAACTGGCACCCCAATGGATAACTTCCCTGATGATCAGCGTGAAACATTCTGTGGAACTGGTGATGCAAAATCAAATACTTTTGTTACAGAATACAAAATTCCAACTATTTGCACACAACCTCTTGCTATTACAGTCACTCCAAATGGTCAGATATGGTTTGTTGAATCAAATGTTGGAAGAATAGCAAATTTTGATCCTATAACAGAATCTTTCACCGAGTTTGATAATCCTTATTGGCCAGAGGGTAGTCGTTCAATGAATTGGGGGATAGATTATTCATCTGATGATTCATTATGGTATACTGATGGCACTGCTGATTCGTTATGGAGATTTGGTATTAATGATGAATCTTATACAGCAATAACATTTCCAACATCCGAATCTGGTTCGTTACCTCAACAATTAAAAATTAATGGTTCAAGTATGTTTGTTAACGATTTTACTGGTGGGAAACTAACTGTATTTGATATATCTCAGGATGCAGATGAAGTAAAATACATCAGCATTGTTAACCCAATACCACAAAGCTTTACTGGTGATTTTGATTTAGATTCTAACAATAATCTTTGGTATACAAATTGGGTACCTGATAATACTGGCATCTTAGCAAAGTTTGATTTTACTAAATATCAACAAGAAACTAGTCTAATGGAGACATCATCGGAAAACTATGTTGAGGCGTTTGAATTTCCTAATGATCTTAATACAGCTAACGGATTATCAATTGATTCTAATGATAATGTCTGGATTGTTGATACATCAAGTAGTTTTTTCTTCAAGTTTGATCCTTTAACTGAGGAATTTACAAAATATGTTACAAATGTACCACCACTAATTTCATATGGAAACGAAACTGGAGTAATCACAAATCCAATCTCAAGACCATATTGGTCTACTTTTGATAACTATGGAAATCTAGTGTTTATTGAGCAAACATCAAACAGAATTGCATTATTTGATGTGAATACAGAGTCGTTAATTGAATATATGGTTCCCTCAAAAAATCCTAATTGGGCTGATTGTGGTGATCTAAAAGACTGTGGTGTAGCACAAATATTTGGTATTTCTGTTCATGACAAACAAATCTGGTTTACTGAATGGGTTGAAAATAATATTGGTGTTATAGACACAGACAAACCATTACCATTTTCTATAGAAACTGACATAGAAAGAATTTCAGTCAAAAAAGGCGAATCAGCAGAATTTATTCTTACTGTAAACTATGCAGATCTAAGTGACTCAATAAACAGTGATTTCCTTTCATCTCATACTGCATCGAGTACAATTAATTTCAATGATATTGAAATTTCCTCAACACGTGAACATTCTCAAAGTAATAGTGAACAAATTCTAGTAGAAATACGTGCTAGTAATACTTCATTGTCTGGAAGCTATAAGGCATTAGTTGGTCTAGGAAATGATGAAATTGCAATATCTAAGTTCATTGATGTTATAATAGAGTCGTGATTCCCAAAATTGATACAGATATTGGCATATCTGTCTACAGTACAAAATTTTCTCGAGTGTCTGGAAAAATAAAGAATGGTAGCAATGATTTTTTTGTTAGTGAGATTATTTCCAAAAAAATATTAGACACAATTTCAGAAAATGATGGTTTTTCAGTTTATATTCTTCAAAAAAATGGAATTGATACAACTCATGCATTAAGAGATGTGGAAAAAAGATTTGGATTAGTACTTAGTGCATTAGGACTAAAAGACTCAACTGCAGTAACCGAACAGTATGTTCAGACAAAAACTAAATCAAAATCACTAGAAAAAATTGAAGGAAAAAAATATTCTTTGAATCGAATTGGGTTTTCTAAAAAACAAATTAGTAAACAAAGCATGTTAGGAAATAAGTTTAAAATAAAAATTTCTAATCTAATTGGTGATATTTCACAATTTACTGAACATGAAAAAATTTTAAATTTTTTTGGTTACCAGAGATTTGGTTCAAAACGTCCAATAACACATCTCGTTGGAAAGGCAATAGTACAAAAAAATTATCAACAGGCAATAGATTTCCTACTAAATTATTCATCAAAATATGACACTGAAGAAAATAATCATTACAGAAGGATAATTTCTGAACGTAAATCTGATTCAGAAGTAATTAAACAACTACCTAAATCCATGGATATTGAAATAGCAATTCTCAAAAGTCTAGCAGAATCAAATGATAAAATTGTCGCAATACGTGCAATTCCATTACAAATGCGACGATTTTATGTTCAGGCATATCAATCTTATATTTTTAATAAAACTCTTAGTATGGCATTTGAATACGGTGAGGATTTGTTTCTCCCACAAGAGAATGATGTATGTTACGATAGGAATAACAAATTAGGTAAATTCCAGAATGAATCTGGTCAAAAATTAACAGTTCCATTAGTCGGTCATTCGTATTTTAGCAAAACAAGATTTGATTATTACATAAAAAAAATTCTAGAGCAAGAAGAAGTTTCACCACCAGAGTTTTTGACAAAAGATTTCCAAGAAGCATCAATAGAAGGTGGGTTTAGAAATGCATCAATAAAGTGTGATGACTTTCATACATCAGATGATACAGTAGAATTCCAATTATCCCGTGGTTCATACGCAACAATTGTTCTTCGTGAAATTTTAAAGCCTGATGAGCCGTTATCATGTGGATTTTAACTCTCTTAGTATTAGAAAATTATTTATTAAAATTAATACCAATGAGGTTATGAAAAAAGCAACATTTGCAGCTGGATGCTTCTGGCATGTTGAAGAAATATTCAGTAAGACACCAGGGGTAAAATCCACTCAGGTTGGATATACAGGTGGTAATTTGGAAAATCCAACATACGAACAGGTATGCACAGATAGAACTGGCCATGCTGAAGCAATTGAGGTTGAATATGAACCCGAAGAAATTTCATATAAAGAACTGCTCAAAGTTTTCTTTGAGAATCATAATCCAACCACACCTAACAGACAAGGTCCAGACTTTGGAATACAATATCGTTCTGCTATCTTTTGTCATGATTCTGAGCAAGAAGACTTAGCTAAAGAAGTAAAAGAAAAGCTTAACCCTATTGCAAAAGAAAGATTTGGTAATGAGATTGTAACTGAGATAAAATCTGCAGTTCCATTTTATCGTGCAGAAGAGTATCATCAGAAATATTTTCAAAAGCACTAAAGAGACTTTTTCTTTTCGACTACATATCCAATTAGAATTACGATCACTCCAACCATTGCGATATAGATTCCGCTATCAATCCAGGTAGGATTTTCATACATAAATGACTGTTCTGGGCCAATAATTCCCTGTCCTTGGAAATGAAAGATTATTCCAAAAATTATGATAATTATACCTATGACTATTATTGGAATTGAATTCATATGCCTGATTCATATTTTCTTGTTTATCAATCAGTGTTTATTCATAGTTTGACGAATAGCTTATCAGAATTTACAACTTACACTAATCAATTTTGACTTGGGTCTTTAATCTAAACTATTAAACTGATTTTTATGTATTCTTGGAGTGATTCAGATGTAGAGGGCACCAGATTTTTCAAGCATTCAAACTTCATAATTTTTGCAGTAGGAGCTTGTTCTGCATTACTTTTAGCAATTATTCTTAATTCATTTTTTGCCGATGTATTTATCGAGAATCCAATCATAATCAATATTCTGTATATTCCTGCTTTTGTAATTGGTTTTTTGTATGGTTTGAAAATAACAGAAAAAGCAATACACTCATCTGAAACTAGAAGTGGATTAAAACGAAAAATAATGAAGATGTTTCTTTTTTTCTTAGTAATTGGTGGATTATTTAGTTCTGTTAGCTTTGCACTTCATGGTGGTGCATTAGCACCTGAGACACCATTAAACATTGAAAATATTATTCCTTGGACACTTGAATTAATCTCATCAAATGGTGGAGCTACATTTCTTATTGTATCAAGTATTACAATAATGGCTGCAGCTACAAGACGTATAGTTGGTCTTGGTGGCGGTATGATTAGTAAACTAATTACATTTTCAGGCACATTTGGGTTTTTTACTATGATAAGTCTAAGTCTTACCCAATCTGATCCTACTAATTCACAAGTATTTTTGTATGCATTTTACCATGCTGGGATATTAGGTGGTGCAATGTTCCAAATGAATAGATTAACTGCTAATCTTAACAAATGGGAAGATTACATGAATGGTAGTTAATTATTCAACCGTAACTATACCAGTCATCCATGGATGAACGATACAAAAGTATGGGTTTTCTCCAGATGAATTAAATTCATGATTAAATGTTGCACCTGATGCAATTATACTTGAATCAAAATTACCATTTGGTCCTTCGTCTGGTGTTCCACTTGTAACAGTATGTGCGGCATTATCAGTATTTTCCCATGTCACAGAAGTTCCTGTTTCAATGTTTAATGAATATGGTATGTAGCATTCATTGGTTTCTTCACATCCAGGTGTTCCAGTTCCTATACCTATTTCCACTGTTTCATTAAGTGATTGAATAACTTGTTCAACTTCTTGTTCCATATCTATAACATCTTCATCCATTGTACCATCTGGATTTAATCTAGGAATAGCCTCTAAGGAGTTACCTGCCTTGAAATATTTTTGACATTCTTCACCCTCAAATCCAATTTCTTTACACTGTTCAAACTGTTCAGTTTTGTCTCTTTGGATCTGGTCTGCAAAAAGAACATCCGCTCCAATTAGCAGATATAATATTCCAATTGCTGCAAGTGAAGCTGCAACTAAAATCATTGCATATCCAGCCTTTCTATGATAATGAGGATTTTCCAACTCTGACATTTAGTATCAGGCAAATTTGGTTAAATTTAATCCTTAAGAAAACAGGCATCAGTCAATATCTCATCTGGAAAGAGTCAAAAACCACCTTTTTGTTATTTAATATGATTGACAATACAAATTTTACACTATGAGTTTCTAGGTCCAATTAAGATCTCTGAATGGGGCCCACCTATGGATGAAGTAATTTATGTTCTCTTTGGAAAAATTAAAGAAGGCTTCAATGTGATCTATGCAGATCAGTCTGATAAAGTCACTGAAAGTAATTTTTTTATTAAAAATGACAAATTCAAGTGTTGGTTACAACATACAGGCTCTGAGGATAGTCTGTATCTAGCAATATATCCAATGTGGAATTCTGAAAAAGATGATCGCGAAAGAATTGTTCAAAAAATCATTTCAAAGTACAAGCCAGCATGTAATACCGAATAACTCTTTTCTAATTTTTTGAATTAATTTTATTTTGTACATCAAACAACTGCATTGTTAATAGATCAATTGCTTTTTTTAGGTGTTCAAATTCATTGATAGAATGCATTTGACCCTCAGTTAGTGCACGTAATACTTTTGTCAAACTTTTCTGGTAGTCATCTGGTGCCGAAACCTCTAATGCATTAATTCTTGATAAAAGATCCTCAAGATCTTTTTTCATTTCATCTGCAGGAGCATGCTTTTTCATATTTTATTCTTGACTGTTTCTAATATGAATGATTTAGAGTTGTTCATCATCAATTTCCTCAAAAGCATCTAGAAATTGATTACAAGGGCAATCTGGAATATTACATGAACCTCTTCTTAGTAATGATTCAGTAGAATCAGTAGTTTTATGAACCTCATCTGTATGATGGCATCTCCTACAAATCATAACTTCTCAATTTTTATGAGTTATTTAAGGAATAAGCACTGCCCTTGCATCTATTTTAGACGTTTTCAGTTTTTCTAATACCTCATTCGCCTCTTCTAATGGGAAAGTTTCAGTTACAACATGTAATTTTTTTTCTTCAGCAATTTTAATTACATCTTCCATATCTCTTCTGGAACCAATCAAAGTACCTCTAATTGTTTTTTCTTCAAATGCTAGAAAACTAGGAATTTTTCCAACTGTCGCTATTACTACTAATCCACCTTTCTTGATTGATTTTATCGCAGTATCTGTTACATCATCAGATGGCGCAAAAACTATCGCAGCATCGAATAATGTATAATTATTAGTTAAGTTTTCTAAAAACTCTTCTTGATTTGTATTATAGACAATTGTATTATCCGCACCAAGTTTTTTTGCAACATTAAGATGATTTTCTTTCCTTGAAATTCCAGTGACTTCACATCCAGCAATCTTAGCAAATTGAATTGCCATATGTCCAACTCCACCAATACCAAAAATTGCAAGTTTTTTATTTTTTTCAGGTTCTGCTGCTTTAACAGCCTTGTATGCTGTTAAACCTGCACAAAATAATGGTGCAGCATATTCAGGTCTCATGGTATCTGGGACTTTTGTAACAAAATCTTCTGACGCAGTAATATACTCAGAGTAACCACCCTTGAGTGATTCACCTGTAACTTCCATTTTTTCACAAAGGTATTCCTTTCCATCTTCACAATATTGGCATTGCATGCAGGAACCTAGTAATGGTGTAAGACCAACTCTTTCACCTATTGAGAATTTTGTTACATCTTTTCCAATTTGCTCAATCTTTCCTACAATTTCATGACCTGGAACGGTTGGTAATGTAGGTGGAATACCAATATCTTTCCAATCACCTTCAATACCATGAAGTTGTGAATGGCACACACCACATGCTTCAATTTTTATCAAAAGTTCATCGGGTGTTTTTATTTTATGTTTAGGAATTTCAGTAAGCTTAAGAGGCTTTGATTCTACTAGTCCTAACTCTTTAAGAAGCATGACCCTCATTGTTTCAGGCATATTTTTACTCATTATATCCGCTCTTAAATTTTTGTAGCGATAAGAATTAAAATCAATCTAGTATTATCTATTTAATGGATTATAGATTAACTAAGGAAGATAAAGAGAGAATAGATCTTCTAAATGAGGTTCAAAAAAATAAATTCAGAAATTTAAGCCTTGAACAATTGATACGGTTTCAAGAACTTATTGAAAAGAAGGACTATAGTCATGAAAAAAAGGCAAACAAATCAAAGACCAAATTACTCAAGCAAATTAATATTGAGA
>Ga0315316_10001913_pt1 | contig 14802 bp, 15 predicted proteins | sample M160m3416metaG_FD_203702 | JGI IMG/M metagenome (GOLD analysis project Ga0315316, IMG submission 203702) | Ammonia-oxidizing marine archaeal communities from Monterey Bay, California, United States - M1 60m 3416 | ecosystem: Environmental > Aquatic > Marine > Intertidal zone | place: USA...
GCACAATTGAAACTAGACATATTGTAACTCCAATTCGTACATTGATAAAAAAAACAAAATTCTATGAAGATAAAATTAAAACAATTGATCCACAACAAAAAATTGTTTCACTTTATGGGACTCATGAAAAAAGAGGAAAGCGAATTCATTATGATTATCTAGTTATTGCATTGGGTAGTAAACCCAACTTCTTTGGAATGAAAGATGTAGAACAAAATGCATATACGATGACCACTATTAATGATGCAATTCTTTTACGAAATCGTATTATTGATTTGATGGAACAAGCTGAAAATGAGATTGATGCAACATTAAGAAAAAATTTATTGCATGTATCTGTAGTTGGTGGTGGATTCGCTGGAGTAGAAACTGCAGGTGAAATTAATGATTTTATTACAGATATTACAGAATACTATCCCACCATTAATCGACATGATGTGAAAATATCTTTGATTGAGGCTACCCCAAAAATTCTTCTTGGGTTCTCTCCAAAACTTGCTGCATTTGCAAAGAATAAACTTGTAGACCGTGGAATTACTATCTATCTCAATGCAGCTGTTACCTCATATGATGGAAAAAAACTAACCCTCAAAAGTACATCAAAATCAAACACCATACTTGTGACTAATTCCGAACATAAGCATCCTAATTATGATATACAAAAGATTGACTCTCTTGATTCAAACACTGTAATCTGGACTGCAGGCATTGGAACAAATGAGATATTGCAAGATTCATTATTTCCTACTCCGAAAGGAAGAATTCGTGTAAATAAATTCTTACAGGTACCTGAATTCACTGATGTATTTGCAATTGGTGATTGTGCTGTCATAGACCCAAAAATATCTGAAAAGAAATTCCCTCCGACTGCACAAGTTGCAGAAGCACATGCAAAAACTGCTGCGAATAATTTAATGAGATTGCTTAGTGGTCAAAAACTAATATCATTTGATTATTCCTGGAAAGGTCAAAGTGCCATAATTGGGAAACGTACTGGAATTGCATCTTTTTTTGGAATTAATGTGTCTGGATTCATAGCCTTTACTTTATGGCGTAATCTGTATCTTTCAAAGATTCGTGGATGGAACAAGCGACTACGGATATGGCTGGATTGGAATCTCGATCTATTTTTCAAGCGTGACATATCTAGACTTAAAACAATAAAAAAATCAAAAACTGACTTTAAGGAACTAGATGAAGTGGATGATGTTTGGTAAACCATAATCCGTTGGCATGATCATAGTTTTTATCATCTAATGTTTAATTCTAAACATTGAATGAAAAAACCATCGAAATTGATGGTAATACGATCCGATACGTTGAGGAGGGAACATCTACCGAAAACCTTCTATTAATTCATGGTTTGGGAGCATCTGCTGAAAGATGGGAACAAGTTATCCCACAATTTGCAAAAAACTATCGTGTTTTAGTGCCTGATCTAATTGGTTTTGGTCTTAGTGATAAACCATTGGTTGATTATACTACTGATTATCTATCCGAATTCATAACAAAATTTCTTAAAAAACTCAATATTGATTCAACAAGTATTATTGGTTCTTCGCTTGGTGGTCAAATTGGGGCTGAATTTGCATACCGGCATAATTCCATGGTCAAAAAATTAATTCTTATATCTCCCTCTGGAATAATGAAACACTCAACTCCTGCTTTAGATGCTTATGTGATGGCTGCATTATATCCAAGTGATTCTAGTGCATCTAATGCATTTCAAATGATGTCTGGAAGTAAAAACATTGATAAAAAAACCATCAAAGGATTTGTAGAGCGAATGAAGCTTCCAAATGCAAAGATGGCGTTTATGTCTACGTTATTGGGATTAAAAGATGCTGAAATAATCTCTGAAAAACTTGTTTCTATAAAATCTCCTACATTGATCATCTGGGGTGAAAATGACCCTGTCATTCCTATAAAATATGCTCAATCCTTTGTTTCTGAAATTGATGATTGTAGATTTGTGAAGATGGAGAATTGCGGTCATACGCCTTATGTTGAATCTCCTGATAAATTCTACAAAATTGTGTCTGATTTTCTCAAATAGCGATCATTTATTTATACATATTTCCATTGTTATCCAATGACAGGCAAAAAAAACCAATTTGATCCTTCTGAGATGTATAAGCAATGGCTTGATAATATGTCAAGTGCTCAAACAAACTTCATGAACATGAATCAGTCTCAGCCTAATATGCAAAACCCATTCAGTAATATGCAAAATATGATGCCAAATTTTCTGTTATGGGGTGCATTCAAAACCACTGTTGGAAGTAATGGCAGAATCTCTATTCCTGAAGCAGAGCGTGATGCTCTTGGAATTGAAGAAGGTGATTTGGTCCAAATAATTATCACTCCTATAAAATCTAAGAGTAATTAATTTCCACAGATTGGTTATGAATGGTAATGATTACCAATAGGTATATATACATACGCCAATAGTATACATACATGAGTAATCAAAACAACGTAAAATCTGGTAACCAAGGTAACCATGAAAACACATCTACAAAAGACGTTTTTTCAAGTTGGAAACAAACAAGCGACAAATATTTTGACGCAGTTGAAAAATCAATTCCAAGTTATCACCAATCTGTTACTAGTTTACAACAAGAGTATCTCCAAGCATGCGATGATGCTATTGAATCCACAATTGAGTTTCAAAGAAAATTTGCAACCAAAGCCGGAATCAATACCAAAGTCCCAGAAGCAACATTGAAAGCAGTTCATGAAACAAATGAACAAGCAGTCAAATCTTTTGATGTCCAAAACAAAATGGCACTTGCAGCAGTTGATGCAGCACGTCAAAATGTTAGGGCATATACAAACAATGCAAAAGCATTTGGTGATCTAACCAACAATGTAATGCAATCTTGGGTATCTGCATTCACACCAACAAGAAGCTAGTGTGAATTCCCTTTTTTCATTTTATTTCTAGATTTTAATCACTAGTATGATGTCTTTTTTATTTAAAGCAAAAGTTTATGTTACAATTCTGATTAAAAATATTGCTGATTATGAGTAGTAAATGTTTCAACTGTAATGGAGATATCACAAATCATGATTCTCAAAAAATGACTGAATGTTTAACTGCATTATCTGGAAAGTTAGAATCAATGGAACCTGTTTTACAAGTATTAAATGATGAAGAAGCACTTGATCACTTTACAAAAACAAAAACCGGCGAACCAAGTAGAATGGGTTCAAACTAATTATTTAATCTGATCTTGATTTAATCCATTTGGTTAATGTTGGTAAAACATTCTTTTGACTATAGGAACTGGCAATCATCCCAACATGCCCTGTTGGATAAATCTCCAAATTTTTATCCTCTGAACCTACTGCATAATGTAATGGCATACTGCATTCTGGCGATACTAAATGGTCCCCAACAGCCACTTGTGTGAAAACTGGCATTGTAATATTTTTTAAAGAAACATGTTGATTTCCTACAAACATTTTATCTTGTGAAAGAAGGTTTTCTTGATATATTCCTTTTATCCATTGTTTGAATAATTCTCCTGGAATTGGGGGTGTTTCGGCAAGCCATTTTTCAATCTTTAGGAAACTATTTACATATTTTTCATTTTCCAAATTTTGGAAGAACTTCAAATATTTTTCAATTCCTTGCTCAAATGGCTTTAGAATTGAAAAACAATAGTAAATGAATTCTGGTGGCATATTTCCTACCACCTCTACCATTTTATCAACATCAAAATTCTTTGCAATATTACTAACTACTGTTGTGTCTTTCCATCCATCTATGATTGGTGCAGTTGCAATCAAGTTTTTTACTTTCTCTGGATGTAATGCAGAATAAACTGTCGCAAGTGTACCGCCCGTACAATAACCTTGTAATGAAACTTGGTCGACACTTGATCTATCGCATACATTTTCTATACAATTGTCTAGATATCCGTTAACATAATCATCAAATCCTAAAAATTTATCCATCTTCGTTGGTGTTCCCCAATCTATCATGTAGACATCTATCCCACTTTCAAGCATATTTCGAATCCAACTTTTTTTAGGATCAATATCAAAAATGTGGTATCTGTTTACAATTGCATATGAAATAACAAGCGGTGTACTGATCTGTTTCTCAGTAAGAGGTTTGTAGTGTAGCATTCTAATTCTATCTTCTTCATAGACTACATCATAATCACATGTGTCCATTTTTACCTCATGTGGAACAGAGATTTTTGATGGCATTTCTGCAATATTTCTATTAAAATTTAGAAAATCCCCTATGATTGATTCATTAAGACTTGACTCAAGAGTCATTTTTTCTATCTCTCACTTTTTTTGACGAATCTAGTTTCTTAATTTGTTTTTTCAGATTGAATAATTCTTGATAAATTTCATCAATCTCTTCTTTTGTTGGCATATTTGCTGATTTGAGCATTATATCCATGATGGTATTCCATCTCTTGAGTAATTGCATTTCTGTTGAGACAAGATTATTGTAGTTTTTTGAAAAACTTTCAGTATCAAACAATTGTGTAAAATCATTTTCAAACATATCTATCCAAATTCTTTTGTATGCTTCCATTGATTCGGGGTCTTGTGGGATTTCTGAAATTTTTGACATGACTTTTTTCTGTGAATTTGACCATGTTTCTCCAAGTTGTTTATAATATTCAATAAGATATGAATTAAAATCTACAATTTCTTGATTTGATTCTATTAATTCTTGAGAAATTTTTTTTATGTTCTCTGTAAAATTCCGTAATGGCCCCACTGCGGTTAACGATGTGGGTTTTGATGACATCATAGATATCATATCATTCCAAAACATCGATGTATGTTTGTAATAATCAAACATGCTGTCCAGTGGTTTTTCCATGAAGAACTCTCTAGAAAACCGATCGCAATAAATACTTCTATATTCTTTCACTATGGTATTATGGAAAATGATGAATTATGCATCAAAATTGCTAAAATTGACCCTAAAATCAGGTTTTCAGGTCTCATAAATAACCGTGGACGTCTTATTGCTGGAGGCATGGTTACAAAAGTCAAATCTCTTGAAGATGAAAAAAAGGATGAAATGTTATACATGGAGCTTGCATTGCGTGTAAAGATGAGACAGGAATTTGATGCTGATTTTGGACACGTACACTTTAGTCTCTCATATCGTGAAAAACTAATTGTAATGAGTTTTCCAATGGGGAAAAACGTCTTATTGGTATCTATGGATAAAAGAAAATCTTTTGATGCAATTCCTTTCAAAATAGTTAAAATAATTGAAAAATTTACTTCTTCATGATTCTATATTACTCAAATATGATTGAGAAAACTCCAAGCAAAAGTACAAAAAGTCCTCCTAGTATGATTGCTTTAGATAATAACCCCATTAACTGATCTATATATTTTGAAAAATTTAAAGTAGTAGCATTTGGCTATTATTGTATTGAAAACTCTAATCTTATTTGCAATTTTGGCTATAGGGGTATTTTCTTTAGGATTTGCCTCTGTCGCCGAGGCCCATCCTCACGCTACGGTCGATCTAATGGATATGCATTCGCATGATCTACACTCCGATGAGGATTTTGTAGTACATGCATTTGAACAGGTTGTATTATTTGTTGGGCAAATCCAAAGTTTGATCTTTGGCTAGTCTATTTTCTTGACTTTTTTTTAGATTTTTTCTGCTCTATTGCAGCCTGTGCCGCTGCAACGATTGCTATCGGAATTCTATGAGGTGATGCACTGACATAGGAGACGTCGGCAGAATGACAGAATTTAATAGAATTTGGGTCTCCGCCATGTTCTCCGCATATTCCGATCTCCAAATCTTTTTTGATATCTCTCCCTTGTTTAATTCCAATTTTCATTAGATGGCCTACTCCATTAACATCGATTGATTGAAATGGGCTAGTTTCTAAGAGCTCTTTTTCCATATATTCTGGAAGAAATTTACCTTCTGCGTCTTCTCTACTAAAACTAAATACTGCTTGTGTTAAGTCATTTGTACCAAAACTGAAAAACTCTGCAGTATTTACTAATTCATTAGATGTAAGACATGCGCGAACAACTTCTAACATTGTTCCAAAGTTTATCTTAAATTTCATCTTATGTTTTTGTTCCATCTGCTTTTTAACCTCATCATAAATTGATTTGATATAGTTTAATTCTGCTAAACTTCCAATTTGTGGAATCATTATCTGTGGTTTTGCATTAACTTTCTTTTTTGTGAGTTCTGCGGCTGCTTCAAAAACTGCAGTAATTTGCATTTTGTAAATTTCTGGATATGTTATTCCAACTCTAACTCCTCTATGTCCCATCATTGGGTTAACTTCTGCCAATTCACGTGCCCTATCTAACACTCGTTTTGTCGATGCACTGTTATCCTTCCCTTTGTAGATTTTATCCATTAATTCTTCTGGATTTGGTAAAAATTCGTGTAGTGGTGGGTCTAAAAGTCTAATTGTAACTTTGTATCCTTCCATTGCTTTTAAAATTCCGATAAAATCCATTTTTTGTAATTCCTGTAATTTTTTAAGAACAATTTTTCTTTTATCTAATGATTCCGCCATTATCATATCAACAAATATTCCAATTCTGTCTGTTTCATTAAACATTCTTTCTGTTCTACATAATCCAATTCCTTGTGCACCATATTGTCTTGCCAATTTGGCTGCATCTGGGGTATCTGCATTTGCACGTATTCCTAATTGTTTTGTATTTTGTGCCCAGCTAAGAATTGTTTGAAAATCTTTTGTGACTTTTGGTTCAACTGTTGGAACTTCTCCAATGAAAATCGTTCCTACACTTCCATCAATTGTTACTGTGTCTCCTTCTTTTATTTTAATGCTATTTGCTGTACATGTGTTGTTATCATAATCAATCTTTAATTCTGCACATCCTACGATACATGGTTTGCCCATTCCTCTAGATACGATAGCCGCATGTGATGATTTTCCACCAAGACTAGTCAAAATTCCTTCTGCTGAGAAGAATGCTGGTACGTCTTCCGGTTTTGTCTCTTTTCTGACTAGAATGACCTTTTTCCCTGCTTCTCCAAGTTCAATTGCTTTTTTTACATCAAAGATAGCAATTCCACTAGCAGCTCCTGGTGATGCTGCGATTCCTTTTGCTAATTTTTTATGTTCTTTTATCTTTGATTCATCCATAGTTCTATGAAGTAGTGCTTCTAGTTGTTGTGCTGGAATTCGTGCTAATGCTTTATTTTTATCAATTAGTTTTTCCTTAACCATATCTACTGATGTTTTAACTAGTGCACCTGCGCTCATTTTTGCAGTTCTTGTTTGTAAAAGATAGAATTTACCTTGTTCTATTGTGAATTCAATGTCTTGTGGTTCTCTGAAATGTCTTTCTAATTTTGCACATGCATTACTTAATTCTTTATGAGACTTTGGCATTTCTTTTTTTAATAAATCCACATTTTTTCCTGTTCGAACTCCTGCAACGACATCTTCTCCTTGTGCATTGATTAGATATTCGCCTTCAATCTCTCTTTTTCCATTATGACCATTTCTTGTAAATACTACACCTGTTGCACTATCGTCTCCCATATTTCCAAAGACCATTGTAACAACATTTACTGCAGTTCCGTTTGCAATATCTTTTGTAATTCCATTCTTCTCTCTATAAACAACTGCTCTTTCCCCCATCCAGCTTTTGAACACTGCTTCAATCGCTAACCCTAATTGTTCATTAGGTGCATCTGGAAATTTTCTTTTTGTATGTTTTTCACAAATTTTCTTATATTCTGAAACAATTTTCTTTAAAGATTCTACGTTAAGTTTACTATCATCGATAACTCCCTGTTTTTTCTTTGCAGAGTCTAAAACATGATCAAATTTTTCATCATTCACTCCAAATACAACTTTGCCGAATAATTGAATAAACCTCCTGTATGAATCCCATGAGAATCTAGGATTCTTTGTTTGTTGTGCAAATCCTTCCACTGTTTTCTCATTCAATCCTAAATTCAAAATTGTATCCATCATTCCTGGCATTGAGATTGCAGCTCCGGAACGAACTGATACTAAAAGTGGATTTTTTGTGGAGTTCCATTTCTTACCTGTCTTTTTTTCCATTTTTGTAATATTTTTCATTACTAATGGCATGACATCTTTTGGAAGTTTTTTTCCATTTCCATAGTAGTTGTTACAAACTTCTGTTGTAATAGTAAATCCTGGCGGTACTGGTAGTTTTAGGCGTGTCATTTCACTTAATCCTGCACCCTTTCCGCCTAGTAACATTCTGTTTTTGCTATCTGCTTCTTCAAATGCATAAACTGGTTTGTTTTTTACCATGCAAAATTTTGTCGATTTACTGGCTTTTTAAACCCTTACAAAATTCTGAGATTATTTTTTCCCAGTTTTTTGCTTTGATGATTCCACTTGCAACAAGGATGCCCTTCGATCCAAGCTCCTTTGCTTTTGAAACATCTTGGCCTGAAACAATTCCTGCACCACACAAAAGTTTTGTAGAATTTTTAGCAGATTTCACTGCTCGTACCGCATTTAAAATTAATGTTGGTTTCTCGGTAGAAATTGCTCTTCCAGTCCCAATTAATTCTGGTGGTTCAATTGCAATAAATGTCGGATTTAGTTTTACATATTTTTTTACTTCATTAATATTCTTCACACATAGTACCGTTTTTAATTTTAATTTATGTAATCGTTTGATTAGTGATGTTATCTCTTTTTCAGAAATTCTATGTTCACTATGATTGATTATAGAACCATTAATTTTTGATTTTTTAACAATTTCGGGCACCATAAATCCTGTCGTGCTTCCAACCTTCTTATCATCCACATGTTGTGCTAAAACTGTAATATCAAATTTTATAATTAATGGAATCAGATGATGAGGCGGTGCAATTGCAATTGGCACTTTATATTTTTTTGAAATCTTTTCTGCAATCTTTGCAATTTTAATAATTTTCTCTCCTGCTATTTCATTATAATTTTTACAATTTATAATAAACATTTTATTTCCTAATTGCCTCAAAGGCTTTCTCATATTTTAGCTTCATTATTAGAACTGTCATTGTTAAAAACATGGCTGCCACGTTAACTCCTATGATGTATATATCATCAATTTCAATTCCATAAACAAGCCATAACACCGCTCCTGAAAATATAGCCATGACTAAATATTTTGAAACATCTTCAAGCTTCTTTGTTTTATATCCTTGAATGATTTGTGGCACCCAGCCTATTAGGATTAAAATTCCTGCAAATATTGCAACTACGCCTAATGTAAATTCGTCTAACATATCTAATTCCAGAAAAATTGGTCCAATCCTGTTTGTTTAGGTTTTCCAAGAATGGTATCAAAATCTAGATCCATGGATGATGTAATTTGTTCCAAAGTACTTTCCATAAACTCCATGTATTTTCCAGAGTCAATTTCATCTTGTCTTGCTAGTTCCACTGGTTTTACGCCCGGTTTATTGAGTATTTTAACATATGATATGATATCTCCTTTTTTTATTTCTCTTGTACTTTCAAGTTGTTTTGCTGCTCGTATGTGTTGAGGAATTGTTTTCACATATTCTGATAGTGCCTTACTGAGTGTCACATTAAATGTTAATTCTTTTAATGGAATACTTTTGTCTTGAACTTTTTTAGCATAAACAGCAATTTTATCACTTACTTTCTTCTTTGCATTTTCGAATTCTTCTTCATTTTGAACTTCTGCAAGTATATCTAATAATTCATAAAATAATGTTTTAATGAATGGAGGTGTGTGTGATTTTTTCCCTGTCAACCCTTTTACATCAACTTTTCCATTTTTTGTGACACCGAAATAATTTTTCTTTCTATTACTTAATACCACATATCTGTAATCTTTGTCGATTTCTAACTCAACGCCATGATCTTTCTTTGCCAATTTTATAACATCATCTATTTGTTGCACCGTTGGCTTTTTTACAAAAAGTGAATCTGTATCTCCATATAGTACCTCTAATTGTATGCCTTTGCACTTCTCAATTGTATCCATGATGATGTATCTTCCTAATGCCGTAGTTGCTTCTGCTGCTGGAAGAAAGTATAATGGAAATATCTCTGCTCCCATTACGCCATAACTTGCATTAAGAATAACTTTCAGAGCCTGACTTACTACTGTATACAGCTGTTTTTGCTCAGCTGTTATATTTTCTTTTTTTGAAAGACTCTTGTAATAATTTACACGCAAATCTCTCAATGAACCAATAATTAATGATGTCAGTCCATTTTTCTTTGTACATCTCCAATGTGCTGTTCCTGGAATTGTATTTTTCTTGCATTCTTCATGTGGACACCTCACTGTTTCATATGAAAGATTATTCACTTTGATTATACTTGGATACAGACTTGCAAAGTCCATTACTGTGACATCAAAATGAACTCCTTCTACTGGTTCTATAACTAATCCTCCTCGATATTTTTTATCTTTGATTACTGCATCATTTGCCATTCCTGATGATTTTTCATCAATTTCATTTCTTCTTGGAATGAGAAAATTATTTTTTCTATGTTCGTAATATAGCAAACTACGAATCCATTGTGAAACTCCCATTCTGGAAATATCATCAATTGGCATTCTTGCAATTCTTGTAATTACAACTAGAAGATTCATGAGTAAATCTTGATTAAAACTCGTTAGCTTGAATGTTAGATATGCATCATTTTGACAATATTTTGCAATTTGATAATATGTCATGTTGTCAATTTCTACACCGTAATCCATTTTCTGTTCTCCCAAAACTCCTTTTGAAACGCTATTTAGAGAAAAGTCGCTATATTTTTGTGAAAATACATAAATCTGAAATGCTTTGTTTGAAAATGTTCGATACAAATCAAGATGCACTCCTTTTGTTAGCGTTGCAGAATCTCTCATCATGTATAACGGATTTATCTCATCGGAAACTCCTAGTCTTTTTGCACGGTTGTACAAGTAAAGAAGATCAAATTGATCGCCATTATATGTAATTAATACGGGATATTTTTTCACTAATTCAAAGGCGTCTTCAATTAATTTTTTTTCTTGATCTTTTTCGTAAAATATCACTTCAATATTTTTATCTAAATCATTTATTCCTTCCTCAACTCCGTCTCTTTTTAATATGAAAACGCGTTTAATTCCATCACTGGCTTCAAATCCTATGGCGGTGACTTTTTTATCTGCAATTTTAACATCCGGAAATACTTTTCCATCTGTTTCTACCTCTATATCTAAACTCATTCTTTTAATTTTTGGTACAGGTTGGTTTAGAAGTTCTGCCCAATTTGAAACCTCCTCTTGAAATTGTTCTGTATCTATCATCCCTGTATCTCCTAATTTATCAAAAAGCATGCTCTTCATTGCTAAATTGGTTTCATCAGACATCTGAAAGTCATGTGGAATTATCTTATCATTTTCAATTCTGTAGTATTTTCCAATAATCAATGAATTATCATAAAGATATGTTTCATAATATTTTATATCGGATTCCCATGATTCCACTATGTTCCTAATACTCTGTGTTGTTTGTGTACCTCCTATCGCCAATGGGTCTGTCACAATAATTTTTGACACTGATATTTCTTTATCTTTCAATGTGTCGATTTTTTTTATAGTTTTGATTTCAATAACATCCTCTCTTTCTGATAAAAATTCCAAATCTTCGGGTGCCATCTTTGAAAAACAATATGGTTGATGACCTGTTTTATCCTCCCAGAGATAGATTTTTTCAGATTCTGGATTGTAGAATTTGAGGGTAACTTTCTTTGTTTTTCCATTGTATGATGCTGAAATTAATAGTGAATTTGGTATATTTGCTACTTCATTTTGTTTGAAATCTTCTACTGCTTCCATGTCTACTTCTTTGAGGATATCATACTTCCTGCCCATTTCTCAATATTTTCTTTATTCAAAATTTCTATCTCAACTCCTGCCTCTTTAATTAAATCATAATCTGTTTCTGGATATTCATCAAGACACACAAATTTTCGTATCCCTATTGTTATTGCCATTTTTGTACATTCTAAACAAGGAACAAATGTGGAATACAATATGGCACCTTTTGTTCCAGCTTCTATGCCTAAAATGGCACAATGCATGATTGCATTAGCCTCTGCATGATTACATACACATCTTCCAAGACCTTCTCCTGATTTTACTTTTCCATCCATTCTATCTTTGCATCTTTGACATCCGCCTTCAAAACAATTCTTTATTCCTGGTGGTGTTCCATTATACCCTGTTGCAAGCTGTCGATGATCTCTAACTATCACTGCGCCTACACTTCTTGTCATGCAGTTTGATCTTAATGCTGCAAGTTTTGCCTGAAGCATAAAGTATTCGTCCCATCCAGGTCTTTCAAAACTATTGGACATGTGAATTATTTAATTTGCCAACATATAACCTCTAAGTGACTTTTAATCAATTGTAAACCATAAATGATATGATTCTCTCTTCTCATTTTATGGGATCAGAGTATTATGAGCACAAATTGATCAAGCCAAATTCTATTGAGTTACGTGATTATCAGACTAACCTTGCTAATGATGCAAAAAATGAAAACTCGTTAGTTGTTTTGCCTACGGGTCTTGGAAAAACTACTATTGCTTTACAGATTATGGCTCATGTATTATCTGAGAATAAAGGGGGTGTTTTACTTTTAGCCCCGACTCGCGTACTTGTCAACCAACATTTTGATTTTCTTAAAAAAAATCTACTATTAGATGATATTGGAATTGTAACTGGTGAGGATCTGATAAATAAACGAAAAAAATCTTGGATGAATAGTGTGATATGTGCAACTCCTGAAATCACTCGTAATGATTTAGAGCGAAACATGATTGACACTGAACAATTTGGTCTTGTAATATTTGATGAGGCCCATAGGGCTGTCGGTGATTATGCATATACTGGGATTGCAAATCATTTCAAAGAAAAAGCACTCATACTTGGTATGACTGCAACACTTCCAAGTGAGAAAGTGAAGGCTACTGAAGTTATTGTGTCTCTTGGAATAAAAAATATCTTACAAAGAACGGATGAAAGTTCTGATGTTCAACCATATATTCAAAAAACAAATACTGAATGGATTTTGGTTGATCTACCCCCTGAGATGAAAGCAATTCAAAAATGCCTTCAACTTGCATTAGATGAACGTTATACAACATTAAGAAAAAATGGGATTCAAATTGGGCAAAACAAATCTTTGTCCACATTACTTCGAATTCGTCAGTATGTGTTGACACAAAATCGTATTTCTGCAAAACCCTTATTCACTGCAATTAGAATCACATACGCACTAAATATTTTTGAGGCTCATGGTATCACATCATTTCTAAAATTTTGTGATAGAACAAAAGCAAAAAAAGGTGCGGGTATTAAAGATCTTTTTGAAAAAGATCCAAATTTTATTCGTGCTATCGAATTAGCTAATTTTGCAAAATCTCAAGGAATAGAACATTCAAAACTTCCAAAATTAAAAGAAGTTATTGCATCTGTTAAAGATAAGGTTCTAATTTTTACAAGTTATAGAGATTCTGTAAATGTGATAAATGAAACATTACATAAAATGGGAATTAATTCTGAAATTCTAATTGGTAAAGCAGGTGATACTGGCTTAAAACAACAAAAACAGATTGAAACTGTTCAAAGATTTAGGGATGGTCTAACTCAGGTTCTTGTTGCAACCCGTGTTGGTGAAGAAGGATTGGATATTTCTGAAGTAAATTTAGTAATTTTTTATGATAATGTTCCAAGTTCAATTCGATTTGTACAAAGAAAGGGTAGAACTGGAAGAAAGACAGAGGGACGTTTAGTTGTTCTAATTGCAAAAGATACAATTGATCAAGTATATTATCACATAGGTCAAAGAAAAATTAAATCTGCTAAACAGATGGGTGATAAATTATCGAAAAAACTTGAAACCAATGATCTAACTTCTACTGAATCTTTAGATAGTTTTCTCTAGGCGTCATCTTTTTTATCTCCATCTGGTGTTTTTTTATCTCCTCCCGGACCTAACATTTCTTCAGGTTTTACATCGTTATCCCATGTGCCTCTAATTCCTTTCACTAGTGAAATTCCACCTGCAGCCAGAATTCCCATAACTGCAACAAACATCAAATTTCTACTCTGCAGTTGCTCATCACAATCAACCTTTACAGCAACATTTTCATCTGTATAATCATAGCATTCTGAGAACTCTTTTGTTTGAACTGTAATATCTTGATATTGAGTTCCAAACACTGCCATGACAATAAATCCTACTGATAACACTCCAACACCGATCATGATAAAACGTATGTCACTCATTGTGTAATTTACACATAAAGAATATTTTAATGAATTTGTGAAATTTGCTTTAATTTTCTAGAAAAAGCGTATATTGCACTTGACGAATATCTCTACAAATGACGAAGTGGGCAGATTTTGTAGTTAGTGCTATCAAAAAAGGATCTGGTTTATCGAATATCACACATGTGCAAATACATGAGGATCTAGAACATGGTCTTACTGCTCCTACATTAATTGATAAGCATCATCTTTCATCACAAATCCAAAAAGGTGTTTCATTCATTACTATTTTTAAAAAAAATGAAAATGAATGGATTGCTGGTGATGTGGTCAGAACGTATGTCAAAGATGGTGGGGTGTTTATTCGTACTGATGATAATAAAGTAACATCTGATAATCTTGGCGCACTTCCAACAGTTGATGAATTAGAAATTGTACTTGCTGAAATAAAAGAAGAACCTAAACCAGAACCTAAACCAGAACCTAAACCAGAACCTAAACCAGAACCTAAACCAGAACCTAAACCAGAACCTAAAC
>Ga0315316_10001915_pt1 | contig 14796 bp, 11 predicted proteins | sample M160m3416metaG_FD_203702 | JGI IMG/M metagenome (GOLD analysis project Ga0315316, IMG submission 203702) | Ammonia-oxidizing marine archaeal communities from Monterey Bay, California, United States - M1 60m 3416 | ecosystem: Environmental > Aquatic > Marine > Intertidal zone | place: USA...
CAATACCGCTTACACGAGCAAGGAGGGGCTTCTCTTCAACAAGTCGGGGGAGATTCTCCTCAAGTGCCCGGAGGGAAGAACCGGCACCTGTAGCCTTGCTGAAGGTGTCACCACCATTAATGGCAACGCATTCCGCAACTGTGAGCTCCTGACCGCAATCAGCATCCCGGAAGGAGTAACCAACATTTCCGGACATGCCTTCAGCCATTGCGTTGGCCTGACAGGAATCACCTTGCCTGACAGCATGACCACCATCGGGGATCATGCCTTCAGCACCTGCACGGGCTTGGCAGAATTCATCATTCCAGAGGCCGTCACTACCGTCGGGGCCTTCGCCTTTACCCGCTGCGAGGGCCTGAAAGTCATGACGATTGGAGAAAGTGTCGCCAGCATTGGCACGGCAGCATTCAGTCACTGCATAAACCTCACCACCGTCACGTTCCTGGGCAAAGGCATCCCGGAAGGAACCGACGTGTTCAGGAATTCACCGGCCGGGGTCTATTACCCCCCCGGGGCACAGGGCTGGGGAACGGTCTGGAACGGCAAATTCCCCCGTCCCCTTGCCGAAAAGCCCTAGGGAAGAACCTTATGAATCCAAAGCACGCTGCAGCCCCGTCGTCGCCTGGGCGATGATCCAGGTGTTCTGTGTGTCGCCGACTACCGCACAAGAACACCCCTTTTAACTACGTCTGAGCCAGGGCATTCCACATCCCACCGGAAACCACCACCGAAGAATTCAGTTACTTCTCGCTCTGTGAAAGCCACGACGGAATGATTTCCGCCACAACCATCTACCCGTTTACTCTACTGAAGGGGAAAAACGGTTCACCCGTCCAGGAGGGCCCCAACACCCTGACAGGAGGGCACGATGCAGCCCCCACTCACCCAAATCTGCCAGTCCTTTCCTAAGCCTTGAATAAAAGAATATTGCTGTCATTTTATCCCCGTATGCCGAGCAGGGCTCTCTTGATGAATTCTAAGCTCCTATGATGGCACATCCCCAGATCATCCAGGGCGGCATGGGCATTGCCGTCTCGAACTGGCGTCTGGCACATGCGGTGGCAAGCGAGGGAGCGATGGGCGTCGTGTCCGGCACTGCGATCAGCTCTGTCCTGGCGCGCCGGCTTCAGTTGGGGGACATCGGTGGACACATGCGCCGCGCCCTTGAGCATTTTCCCGTACCCGAAATCGCTGAGGAAGTGCTCAGCACGTATTACCGTGCCGGTGGCAAGGGGGCGGACGAGCCCTACAAATTGACTCCGATGTACAAGATCAAGACCAGTCTTGCCGGACTCCGGCTGACGGTAGTGGCCAACTTCGCCGAAGTCTTCCTCGCCAGGGAAGGTCACGACGGCCAGGTGGGAATCAATTTCCTCGAGAAGATACAGTTGCCGCATCTAGCCTCCATCTACGGGGCGATGCTCGCGGGCGTCAACTATGTGTTGATGGGCGCAGGAATTCCCCGTCAAATCCCCGGGGTTCTCGACAGTTTGAGCCAGCATCTGAAGTCGCGCTACAGGCTGGCCGTCGAGAATGAGCCGAGCGGCGAAGAGACCTACACGGAATTCGATCCGGCGGAAGTCATCGGGTTGCCTTCTGACTTCCCGCTCTCGAGACCTTGTTTCATCGCCATCATCGCGTCGGCGACGCTGGCGCTGTCCCTGTCGAAGAAAGCGTCAGGCTACGTGGACGGCTTCGTCATCGAGTACCCTGTCGCCGGTGGACATAATGCGCCGCCCCGAGGAAAGTTGCAGCTGAGCGAGCGGGGAGAGCCGATTTATGGACCGAAGGACGATGTGGACCTGGAGAAGATCGCCGCCATCGGGCGTCCCTTCTGGCTCGCCGGGGGATATGCTGACCCCGATCGCCTCGTTCGCGCAATGGAACTTGGGGCCACGGGGATCCAGGTCGGATCCGCCTTCAGCCTCTGCGAGGAATCCGGCGTCGACCCTGCATTAAAACAGAGAGCCCTCGACAGCGTGAAGCAGAACGGCATCCGAGTCTCCACTGACGCCATCGCATCTCCGACCGGTTTTCCTTTCAAGGTCCTCCCCCTTGAAGACACCGCATCCGAGTTGGCCGTCTACGAGAAGCGTCCTCGAATCTGCGATCTCGGCTACCTGCGGGTGCTGGCCAAGTCCGGCGACGACAAGATCGTCTACCGTTGCGCAAGCGAACCGGTTGCCGCCTACGTGAAAAAGGGCGGTGATGAGGCTGCCGCAACGGGACGCAAGTGCCTGTGTAACGCGCTGCTGGCGAATGTCGGTCAGGCACAATTGCAGAAGTCAGGTTTCACCGAAATGCCGCTGTTGACGTCGGGAGATGACGTCAACATGGTAACTCGTTTCCTCAGCAAGGGACGCACCTCCTACAAGGCCAAGCAGGTTCTCGATTTTTTACGTGCTCCAACCAAATCCAACGAAGCGGTGGCGGGAGACGGGGACGTCCGACCCTTCGGCAGCCCGACTCGTAAATCCTTTGAAGTTGGGAGTTCCAATAGCGCAACAGATAACGCGTGCTGAAATCGAATCCGAAGGAATCATCGGGTAAGAGTTGGTCCATTGTTACAAAAAGAAATGGTCCGCACCCATGGGTGGAATTTATCTCACTCTCCAGCGTATCGTTTTCATAAAGAGCCCGTCCATGATCGGTGGCCTTATTAGAGCTCTCATTAACAGATCGGGATCTGTTCACGACATGCCTATCGCCGAGATAGTATCGTGCTCAAGGGCGAACAACCACCCGGGCAAGATCACTCCTGCTTCCATGGCATATGGCATCCCATGCCGCAATCAGGGCGGTCAATTTATCAAGGCATATCCTTGGAAAGATCGTTGACTGCTCCCGGGGCCTTCCTCCTCGCCTCCCAGGTCGACCTCGATCAGCAGCGCAGGCTCTTTGCGTGCCCTACTCCGCCCCGAACGTCCGAGGTCACGCTGGGGGATGCCAGAAATGCGAATGAGGCCGCGAGGCCGCGGCATAACCCAAAACCCGGTCTTTTCTTCCCTTTATCAGGAGCAATAGGAAAGCGCTTAAAGCCCTTTTCCCCGCTTTTTTATTGGGATCGGCACGCCCTGCGTGCCCTCGCGGAACTTACCTCTTGCAATTTGGATCAATTAGGTCCAAACACCTCGCCCTCCCTGCGCCTAGCGGGGATCTTCAAATTAAGACTAGATATTATGGCAACAGGTAAAGTAGCGCGTTTCTTCGATCAAAAAGGTTTTGGCTTCATTCAACCCGAAGGAGGCGGCAAGGATTTGTTCGTGCATATCAATGAAGTTGAAGGAGGCCAACTTCAGGAGGGTGACACAGTTGAGTATGAGGCCACTGAAGGGCCAAAAGGACCACAAGCTTCCAGCGTTAAGGTTGTTTAAGCTGATTCAGCCATCATTGGTGGCTGCCCCCATTCCATTCACCGCCAATCAAACCCTTTTCCCGGGTTTGGCTTAGGTGCTTGCTGTTGCAATTGAGTGCAACAGGTGCATCTCTATGCGGGAGTCCCCATTCTGCAACCGTTACATTGTCACGGCTGCAAGGGATCTCTCATCCTGAGCAGCTGAGGAAGTGAGGCCATCAAGAACCTCCACCCGGTAGTCCCCGGGGGGCCACGAGCAGAGGGTTAACCTCTCCCCCTCAAGCGGCATCATTGCCCTTGTGTGTGAAACCTCGTGCACAACAACCCAGCAGAACCAGCAGGACGGACAACCCGATGACTATCGGACCCCGCTCTCCTTCTCCTGCCTCCACGTTCAACGCAGGAGGTCCGGAAAGAGCCCGGTTTATAACACTCCCTGCAAGCACCCTACGCCGTTACGTAGTCATGATCACAGTGGGAAAGGGAATGCGCATACCAGAAAGATCTAACGAATTGTTCCTCGGTCAAAAAGCAAAAGAGGCATGGAGCCGGGAGTCCCGGAGGTAGCGGCTGGAATTCTGCGCGAAGTGAAATGTTTCCTTGTGCGCTGGAGGACACGAGGGTCACGTTGACCTCGCTCCGCCGCCCATATGAAAACCCTGTTCACCACTCTTGCCCTTTCCCTTACCAGCCTCCTGGTCCTCACTGCGGACGACCGGCCCAACATCATCCTCATCATGGTGGATGACATGGGGTTTTCGGACATCGGTTGTTATGGGAGTGAGATCCCCACCCCGCACCTCGATGCCCTCGCGTCCCGGGGGGCCCGATTCTCCCAGTTCTATAACACGGGCCGCTGCTGTCCCACACGGGCCTCGCTCCTGACCGGCCTCTACTCCCACCAGGCTGGAGTGGGCTGGATGACTGCGGACCAGGGTGTGCCGGGCTACCGCGGGCGGCTCACCGAACAGTGCCACACCATCGCGGAGGTTCTCGGGCGGGCCGGCTACTTCACCGCCATGACCGGCAAGTGGCACGTGGGTTACTCCGAGCAGGTCAATCCCACCGCCCGCGGTTTCCTCCGCAGCCTCAATCTCGATCAGGGAGGAGTGCACTTCTCCAACCAGACCGGCCGGATGGCGAGCCGCAAACTCTACTTCAACGGAAAGGAACTTGCCAGGGACGACCCACGGCTCTCTCCCCCGTGGTACGGATCCAATCTCTGGACCGGGCAGGGGATCCGCTTCCTTGACGAAGCCCGCACCGCCAACAAACCCTTCTTCTGGTACCTCGCCCATGTGGCGCCTCACTTCCCGTGCATGGCCCCGGAGGCGACCATTGCCAAATACCGTGGCAAGTACCGTGCCGGATGGGATCAACTGGCCCGCGAGCGCCACGCCCGCCAGGTGAAATCCGGCCTGGTCGAGGCCAGCTGGAAGCCGGAATCCCGTCCCGTGCAAATCCCGGCCTGGAAGTCCCTGGGGGAGAAGGCCCAGGTGCGCTACGACGACATGATGGCCATCTACGCCGCCATGATCGAGGAGATCGACAGAAACGTGGGGAAGCTGGTAGCCGCCCTCGAGAAACGGGAACAACTGGACAACACTCTCATCCTGTTTCTTTCCGACAACGGTGGAAACGCCGAAGCCGGCATCAAGGGGCGCTATGAGGGCAAGCAACCGGGCGACCCGCATTCCAATGTCTTCACCGGACGATGCTGGGCCCATCTCAACAACGTCCCCTTCCGCCAGTACAAGCACTACAATCACGAAGGCGGGATTGCCTCTCCGCTCATTGCCCACTGGCCGAACCGGATCTCTCCCCGCAAGGACTGGATCAGCACGCCCACCCACCTCATCGACCTGATGGCGACCTGCGTCGATCTCGGAGCCGCGAGCTACCCAAAAACCCGTAAGGGCCGACCAGTTCCCGCCATGGCGGGGCAAAGCCTGCGCCCACTCCTCACCGGCAAAGGGGAATTCGCCAGGCGCCCCCTCTTCTGGGAACACGAGGGCAATGCTGCCATCCGGGTGGACGATGAGAAGCTGGTACGCCTCGGGGAGAAGGGTCGATGGGAACTTTACGACCTGGCTGCCGACCGCACCGAACAGCAGAACCTGGCCCCCCAACGGCCCGGGCGGGTAAAAGCCCTTGCCGCTCAGTGGGAGGAATGGGCCCGGCGTTGCCAGGTCCTCCCCAGGCCCAAGCCGAAGGCCAAGCCCAGGAACAAGCCCAGGAGCACGCCCAAGCCGAGGAAAGCCACCTCCCGGGTTCGTCCTTCCTTTTCCTCACCCGTGGTGGCCGGCGTGGAGTCGCCGGACCGTCCTGATTCGTCCTCCACCGGGGGTTCCGACACCTGATCACGGGACTCCTCCGCCAATACCGCCGTGCCCACTTCCGGCGCCTGTTCCGAATTCAACCGGAACCTGAGGGATTTCTTCTCAAGAGATTTCAGGGATCTTTGCTTTCTTTTCTCTAGGGGGACCCCAGCAGACGGGACCACCTCGCCACTGCGACCTTTCGGTTTCGGCCTGCGATCCGCGCGGGAGAGATCCGCCTCCTCCTTCACCTCCGCCTGCGGATGCAGCGCCTGCCTCTTATCAGCGGCCCGCTTTGCCGCCGCCAGGGGAGCGGGATCCGCCTCAGCCTTTCCGAGCAGATCGTCCTGAAACCGGTTAGCCTTCCCCCCAGAGAACCCCGAAGCCTCACCATCCCGGGAGAAATAGAGATCACCGGAATCCGGGGTAATTGACTGGCTCTCCCCCTCGAGCTGCTTCCCGTCATCCACTCCCCTGGCTGTTTTGCTGTCAAAAGCCACCCAGGGCCGGGTCAGCAAGGTCACCAGAAAGAGGGTGAGGGCAAAACAGGCCGCCGCCGACCACATCACGCGCCGACCGGCCCTGCGGATGCGGCGCTCTCGTGCGCGCTCCCCGGCAGCTGCGTCCATTCCCGGGATCTTTCCGGTGGAACCGGCCAGCGCAAGCGCTTCCAGAAGCTGCCGCCTGCGCTCCGGGGCCAGCTTCCACTCCTTGTCATCCTCCGGCACCAGGGTCTCGCCCAGCAACCCATGAAGGGACTCCAAGCGCTGCTTGAAGGCCCGGATCTCTGGCTGCTCAGCGACCACGCTCTCCAGTTCCTCGGCCTCCGATCCCGATGCCTCGCCCAGAACAAGGTCCACCACACGGGACTCAATCCCGTGATCGATCCCGTCGTGAAGGTCACCATTGTAGTTGTCGTCGGCCATGTCTTCTATCCTTTCGCTCCCTCTACCCCCGCACACCGCAGGGAATCAGCGAGGTCCTTCAAAATGTAATGCAGCCGGTAACCCACGTTTCCGACGCTCATACCACTGCGCTGGCTGATCTCCGTATACTTGAGTCCTTCGAAATACTTGAGCCGCAGGAGGAGCTGGTCGCGCTCGTCGAGGTCTCCCATGAGCATGTGCAGAATCCCGGCTGCCTCCATCTTCCCGAGCACATCGTCGGAGGCCTCCCGTCCCATGTCCTTCCGGCCCACACCCAGGCCACCTGCTCCTCCCGGATTAGTCGCATCCCTGTCCCCGATGCTCTCCTGGGTGGCAGGATCGGCAAGCATCTCGCGTTTGTTGTCGCGAATATGGTTGTAGGCCCTGTTCCTTACACAGCGAAACAGCCAGGCGCGCGGTTGCCGGACCTCGTCCCAGTGCTGATGGAGGCGCAGGAAGGCGTCCTGCACCAGGTCCTCGGCCACTTCCCGGCGTCCCACCAAGCCAAACGCGTAGCGCAGAAGCGGGGTCTCCTCCGCTTCGAATACCGTTTCAAGGGAAGGCTGGGGCGCCTTGGAGGGCTCAGGGGACATGGGAACCACGATGGCTGTGACCACAGCCATCGACGGGAAGCATTGTAGACCTGAAACTGCCACCTGATTCCATCCTTTCTAGCCTTAAGACACTCCAAATGAACAAGCCTTGGAAAATTCCGGTCATTTTTGCCACGATTACGATCCCCAAGGGCGCAAAAAGGCCTTTCCGGAAGAGCGTCCGACGGCCTGGGGGCCTGAAACGAACTCTCCCACGATGCTGAAAACAGAAGTGAATCCACGTATTCACCGGCACAAGACCCTCGACCTCCGGGCATTCCCAACCTAAACAAATCGGCCCCCGCAGATGTACTTCCTCAAGAAAATCTTTCAGCTCCGGGATAAAACCAATCCCAGCGCCGAGAAGCCGTTCCTCGACCACCTCGAGGATCTGCGGAAATGCATTACGCGTGTCGTTCTCACCCTGCTCCTTTCCACGGTGGTCTGCTTCATCTTCCGCAATGAGCTCATGGACATCATCCGGCGACCGGTTGCCCAGGTTTGGGAAGAGGGACAGGAGAGTGCCTTGAAGGACACCGGGATTCTCCTCCAGGACTGGGAGAATGCCAAGAGCATCGCGGAAGGCTTTAATGAGCTGCGGCCCGAAGACCGCACCCACTACCTGGAAAATTACGAGAATCCCGAGGAGATCCTCAACAATATCCGGACCGTCAACCTCTTTCGTGCCGCCCTCACCTTCGAGAATGAGACGGAGCAACGGGAATTCATCGAATCGCACAGCGGCCTCGACGAGGCCTTGAAGAACAAGATCCTCGCCCTGATAGAAGGCGAACCCAATCCCAAGTCCGACGCACGCGGTAAACTGGTCCTCATGCAGGCCCTCAAACCCACCGAAGGCTTCATGCTCTCCATCAAGCTCGCCTTCTTCGCGGGCATCGTGGTCTCCTTCCCCTTCCTGCTCTTCTTCCTTCTGCAGTTTGTCCTGCCAGGCATGCATCAAACCGAGCGCAAGGCCCTCTGGCCCGCAATGGCCATCGGCTTCGGCCTCTTCCTCTCCGGGGTCTGCTTCTCCTACTACATCGTCCTGCCCAAGGTCCTAGAGTTCTTCCACGATTACAGCTCGGACATGATGATCGAGAACGAGTGGCGCATCGGTTACTACATTTCTTTTGCCACCCAGTTCACCCTGATCTTCGGACTCAGCTTCGAACTCCCCGTTCTGGTCATGACCCTGGTCAAACTGGGCATCCTCAACTGCGAAATGATGCGCCGCACCCGGGCCTACGCCATTCTGGCCATCTTCGTCATTGCCGCCCTCATCACTCCCACCCCGGACGCCTTTACCCTCTGCCTCCTCGCAGGTCCCATGGTGATACTCTACGAGATCTGTATCTGGCTGGCCTACTTCCTGGAACGCAAGACCTCCCGCCTTGAGGCTGAGGAAGAGAAAGAACGCATGGAACGCCTCCTTGAGATCAGGAAGCGCAAGGAGGAACTCGGCATTACAGACGAGGACGATGGAGACGATGACGACGATCCCCATGACCCCTACGAACCGGATGATCCACATGACCCGGACGACGGCACTGATCAAGGCTCCAGTGGGGACGGTGACAACGAATACGAACACGATCCCTATCACGACGAGCACGGCCACGGGATCGAGCACGACCATGAGGCGGAGGACTACCACTATCATACCGACGACGACTCCTTCCGTGCGGACCAGCATGAGGAAGGGGATCTCGGCTTCGGGGACGACGGCCACACCGGCGAGGAACCGGAGGATCAAGCTGGAGAGAGCGACTCCCCGCCTGCTAACGACCCGGAGCAGCAGGGCTTCGACTTCCACGAAGAGGTCGACCCGGCCGACACCGGGGAGGAGCGGGAGAAAGAAGAGAAACATCTCGATCCCCAGCATCCCCCCGAGGAGATTCCGGACGAAGAGAGATACCGCGAACGGGACGATCCCCATAATCGCGACCAGGATTAGGAGCACTCACCGCGCCTCCAACTACTCCCGGGGGGCAGCTCCCCCATTCCCGGAGGGAATGAATGGTCGGGACGACTGGATTCGAACCAGCGACCTCCTCACCCCCAGTGAGGCGCGCTACCAAGCTGCGCCACGTCCCGATGTTGGCTAATTTGGATGGGGCCGGGAGTCGCGCGCTGTGTAACCCGCCGCATTCGTCATTGGCAAGCCGCGATTTTCCTGCCATGTCCACCCGCTCACCATGGAACCCACCAAGGTCGCCATCCTGGGCGCCAGCGGCTACACCGGGATGGAGCTCCTCAGGCTCCTTCTGGGCCATCCCGCAGCGCAGATCACCGCCGCCACGTCCCGCAGCAATGCCGGAAGACGGATCGAGGAGGTATTCCCCAGGTTTTCCCAACTCCCGGGCAGCCAACTTCCCTTCATCGAACCCGATATGGAGGCGGTGGTGGCGAGCGGTGCTACGGTTGCCTTTCTTGCTCTCCCTCATGGAGCGGCTGCGCAATATGCCACCCAATTACTCGACACGGGCCTGCGCGTGATCGACCTGAGCGCCGACTTCAGACTGCGTGACGCAGCCACATACGAGGACTTTTACGGCGAAACGCACCCGGCGCCGGACCTTCTCACAACGGCGGTCTACGGACTGCCCGAAGTCCATGGGGAGGCCATTGCCGCCGCCCGCCTGGTGGCTTCTCCCGGTTGCTATCCCACCTCCATCCTGCTCCCCCTCATCCCGCTCCTGCGCGAGGGGTTGATTGACCCCGCCACCATCGTGGCGAACTCCCTGAGCGGAGTGAGCGGTGCCGGACGCAAGGCCGACCCCGCCCTCCTTTTCGTGGAGTGCAACGAAAGCATGCGCGCCTACGGCCTTCCCAGGCACCGCCACCTGTCCGAGATCGAACAGGAGCTTTCCACCGCCGCCCGAAAGAGCGTCACCATCACCTTCGTCCCCCATCTCATCCCTGTGAACAACGGGATCTGCACCACCACCACCGCGATGCTGGAGGGAGACCTCGCAAGCGTGGAACACGCCCTCCGTTCCACTTATGAAAACAGTTCTTTCGTTCGCTTGCTCGGAACGGGGGCCTGCCCTGATACTAAGAATGTGACCCACACGAATTTCATCGACATCGGCTGGCAACACGATGAACGCACTGGCCGCCTTCTCTTGCTGAGTGCGGAAGACAACCTTGGAAAGGGAGCGGCGGGTCAGGCCGTGCAAAGTTTTAATATCATGACCGGATTGCCGGATATGACGGGCCTGGGAACAGTTTAAGGAGAAAGGAACGAACGGTTGGCGATGGCCTTCAAGAAAGTGAAAGGCGGCGTGTGCTCCCCGATCGGATTTTCGGGCGGCGCGGCAAGCTGCGGGATCAAGGATCCGGGAAATCCGCGCCTCGACCTCGCTCTCATTTACTCCAAACACCCCTGCGTCTCGGCCGGAACATTCACCTCCAACCGGGTAAAGGCTGCACCGGTAAAGGTCACCCAGGCTCACCTCCGCACCCGTGAACTACGGGCCATCGTGGCCAACAGCGGCAACGCCAATGCCTGCACCGGGGTCCGGGGGATTGAGGACGCCCGGACCATGGCCAAGGCGGTGGCCACCACCCTGGACCTCCGGCAGCGCGAAGTGGGCGTATGCTCTACCGGAGTGATCGGCCTGCCGCTGCCAATGGATCGGATAAAGACGGGACTGGCCGGACTGGCGGATCACCTCAGCGCCAGGGGAGGCTCCAAGGTGGCCAGGGCCATCATGACGAGCGACACCACCGTGAAGGAGATCGCCATCAGCGCCACCGTGGGCGGAAGGAAGGTGCGCATCGGCGCCTGTGCCAAGGGGGCCGGCATGATCTGCCCGAGCATGGCCACCATGCTCTGCTTCGTCACCACGGATGCCAACGTCAGCAACGCCTGCCTGCAGAAGACTCTCCTGGAAGCGGTGGAGGGATCCTTCAACCGCATCTGTATTGACGGTGACATGAGCACCAACGACACGGTCCTGCTACTGGCCAACGGACAATCCGGAGGCAAGCCCATCGCCCGTGGCAGCAAGGCCTGCCGCGAATTCAGCGAAGCCCTCCAGCATGTGCTCCTGGAACTTGCCAAGGCCTGCGTGCGCGACGGCGAACGCGTAAGTAAGTTCGTCACCCTCGAAGTAGTCGGCGCATCCGTTTATCACGATGCCAAGAAGGTCGCGGAAGCGATTGCCAAGTCAGCTCTCGTCAAGTCGTCCTGGAACGGCGACGACCCGAACTGGGGCCGTATCATCCACGCCATCGGTTACTCCAGGGCCCGCATCCGGGAAGAACTCATCGACATTTCCTATGATGGCAAACCGGCCTGCGAAGGTGGCCTGATGGCCAGGACTCCCATCCGGACCCTGCGGGACATTGCGGCCAAAGACAGCTTCACCATCACGGTGAACCTCCATCTTGGCAAGGCCGACTATACCATCTATACCAGCGATATTTCCCCGGAGTACATCGATTTCAATCGCAGCGAGTACTCTTACTGGAAGAATGCAGGAGTAGATTAGCACCCCATCTCCGGACGGATTCCGCTTCACTCGCCCGGGAGCCGGCTATGCTGGACGAACGGCACAGAATCCATCCTTCCAGCTCACCCTGACCTCCACCCCGTAGCAGGCACTCAGTTGCTCCGGGGTGAGAATCTGGCGCTTCCTTCCATCGGCCAGGATCCGCCCCTTCTTCATCAGGACCACCCGATCGATCTCGGGAGGAATTTCGCGCACATCGTGGGTGACGAGCATGACTCCCGTCCCGTTCCGCATGAGTGCGCGCACCACCTCAATCAGATCCCAGGCCCCGGGAAGATCCAGGGAGGTGGTGGGCTCGTCGAAAATGAGCATCTCGGGTTCGTGCACGAGGGACCGGGCCAGGAGGAACCGGCGGCGTTCACCGGAAGAGAGCTCCCCATAGTCCCGCCACATCAGTTCGTGCACGCCCGCCGCCTTCATGGCCCTCCAGGCCTTGCGCTTCTCCGCCGCCGTGAACGTCTGGCCCCGTGTGATCCCGTAGGTCCCGTGCAATCCGGTGAGCACCACGTCACTGGCCAGTTCGTCGTCGGCAAAGAGGCCATGCTGCTCCGGAGTGACCACCCCGATGTGCTCGCGCAGATCGTAAAGCGACCAGTAGTCCTCTCCGAAAAGCCGCGAACTGCCCTGGTCCGCAACAGGATGAATATCCCCCGAGATCAGCGCCAGAAGCGTACTCTTGCCCGCACCGTTAGGGCCGAGGACAGCAACCTTCTCCCCGGTTTCGATCCGCAGGGACAGCCCGTCAAAAACCTTGTTGTCACCACGCCACACCGTGACGTTCTCCAGCTCAAGCACAGGCGAACCCACCGCATGACCTCCTGCCCAGTTCACCAACCATGTTTCTTCTCATCATTCCACCTCTGGACTAGCTTTATGGTGAATGGCCGGACCCAGGCAACCGCAAAGCGTCCCGGAGGCTCTTTGCCGAGCTCTTCTTCACCTGCCTCCGTGAATGATGGCCCCGGTGAAACCGGGCTTCATTCCGGCCCAGACACACCCTACCGGTCCACCACCCGCTCCGAGATGCGGTGGAACTCACGCGCTGCGAAACTCAACACCAGCTCCTCGAGAGCCTCGTTTTTCAAACGCGATATCGACTCCACGCTGAAGCCCTGGGCTACGAGCTGCCTCGCAACGTGGGGTTTGATGCCCCGGGCACGGAGATAGAAGATCTCGTCATCATCGATCATGGTCGAAGTGCTCCCGTGGGAGCACTTCACCTGATCCGCGTTAATCTCCAGCCCGGGCATGGAACTTGCCTCTGCCGCCTCACTCATGAGCAGGTTGCGACAGGTCTGGTAGGCATCGGTCTGGTGCGCTCCGTCATCGACCAGGATGAGACCGGAAAAGACGGTTCGGCTCCCGTCGTAAAGCGTGTTCTTGTAGAGGAGATCAGAGTAGCTGCGCGCGCTGGCGTGATGCTGGAAGGTGCGCTGATCATACTCCTGCTTATCCCGTGCAATGCTCACCGAGAGCATGTCGGAATGGGCATTTTCTCCCTCCAGGCAACTGCGGGATTCCTGCCGGGCCCAGGCCGCCCCCGCATTCAGGATGAATGATTTGGAGGTGGCGTCGCGGGCAACGGTGGTGTTTCCCACCTGGATCATCCGGGCCTGGTCACAGAGGTCCTGCAGGGCAAGATACGTCAGTTGCGATCCCGGACCGGCCACCAGGTCATTGACCGCGATGGTCCAGGAATTTCGGGCGCTGGTATCGGACTGAAAATAGTCGACCACCGTGACCCGGGCATTCCTGCCGGTCACCACCAGGCTGTGAGGGAACGTGATGACGTGGTCGCCGGCAAGCCAGTGAAAGATCTCGATGGGATCCTCCACCACCACTCCATCCGGCACGTAGATGAACATCCCGGAGGAGACGTGAGCCCGGTGCAGGGCCGCAAACTTGGCCGAGCCCAGTTGGTGATCGGACTTCATGAAATACTCCTGCACGAGGTCGGAGTGTTCCTCCAGGGCATGCCGCAGGGGCAGGCAAATGACCCCCTCGGGAAGATTGTGTTCCTGCTCGTTCAACCCGTCATTGACGAATCCGATCCGGGCGGCCCGCTTCTCCAGTCCGCCGGCTCCCCGATGCCCGCCCATGGACTGTGGATCGGGAAGCTGCACCCCCCCGAAGTCGAGATGCTTCAGGCCGGCAAAACGCCATTCCTCGTCCTTCCGGGTCGGCATGGGCAACTCCTGAAAGCGCTTCCACCCGGCCTGTCGCGAGGCATTGAACCAGTCCGGCACTCCTCCCAGTCGGCCCGGTTCCCCCTCCAGGGCATTCCCTCGATCCAATGTCGCTGTCATCAAATTTGGTTCACTGAAAACTGAACAGGAAACATGGGGCGCTATCCCACACTCCCTTCCATCTCCAACTCGATGAGACGCTTGAGTTCCACCGAGTATTCCATCGGGAACTCCCGCACCAGGTCATTGACGAAGCCGTTCACCGCCAAGCTCATGGCCTCGCCCTCACTCAGTCCCCGTTGCTGCAGGTAGAACAGCATTTCCTCGGAAACCTGAGAAACACTCGCCTCGTGCTGGGTGGCGTGCTGGTTGCCCCGCACCGTGATGGCCGGGTAGGTATCCGTCCGGCTGTTGGCGTTGATCAGCAGGGCATCGCACTCCGTGTTGTTCCGACAACCCTTGAGGTGTTTGGGAATGTGAACCTGACCGCGATAGGTCGAACGCCCCTTACCCACCGAGATCGACTTGGAAACAACGTTGGAGGTCGTCTCGTCGGCAGCGTGAATCATCTTGGCCCCGGTATCCTGATGCTGCCCTGAATTGGCGAGAGCAATCGAGATCACCTCGCCCCGCGCCCTGCGGCCCTTCATGACGACTCCGGGATACTTCATCGTGAGCCGGCTCCCGATGTTGCAATCGATCCAGCGCACTTCTGCGTTCTCGTGGGCGATCCCGCGCTTGGTCACCAGATTGAATACATTGTCACTCCAGTTCTGCACGGTAATATACTGCAACTTGGCGTCCTTCATGGCCACCAGCTCAACCACCGCCGAGTGCAGGGTAGCGGTCTCGAACTTGGGGGCGGTACAGCCCTCCATATAAGTCAATTCCGAACCCTCGT
>Ga0315316_10001917_pt1 | contig 14787 bp, 10 predicted proteins | sample M160m3416metaG_FD_203702 | JGI IMG/M metagenome (GOLD analysis project Ga0315316, IMG submission 203702) | Ammonia-oxidizing marine archaeal communities from Monterey Bay, California, United States - M1 60m 3416 | ecosystem: Environmental > Aquatic > Marine > Intertidal zone | place: USA...
AACTTGTACTTTTACATCATCTGATTTTATAAATGGGAATGTTATAGAAAATGTTTTATTAGAACCGTCCCCATTATAACTTACTTCTGTTGCCATGGTTATTTAGGTATGTTGATTAGTTGATCTATGTTGCCAGATTGTACATTATTGTCTAGCTTTATTTTATCATACTCACGTTGCCTGATACCAGATCTCATCGGTTCATCTAAATTATCTTCTGCTAAACGTTTAGATTGAGAATAAGCTACAGTAAGTTTGCTGTAAATATTGACAAATTTAGTACTGTCTAATATTTCAGATGAAATACCACCTCGTCTAGCAGCTTTTAAAATATTAACGAAACCTTTATATACTGTACCATCAGGAGCAGTATAAGTTAACTTATCAGCAATTTTTTGTATTCTATTAATTTCTTCTTGATACACACCCATCTCACCTATTTTACTATTAATAGCTGAAATTTCATGACTTTCTAATATGACGCCTCTTTGACTTAACCTCATAGTAGGTGAACTATTAAATTCAATATCAATAAGGAACTGACGTTCTTTAGAAGGCTTATCATGGATCTTGATTGGACCCATATTGAAAGCTCTGATAAACCAATTCTCTTGATAACCTACTGGTTTACCGTCTACAGGGTCTACCAAAGGAGGTAAGGATCTACTAGGATCAGCTGCGTCTAACCATGCATTTCTATTCCTAAGTAGTTCGTCCAACTCACCTCGTATTTCACGTAATCCAGGGTACAATACTTTACCTAATTCATTACGTAAACTTCCTAAAGGTACTAAATTATTACCAAAACTAGTAGCAAATCTTGCTGCTGCTGCTCCATTACCTTGTAATACATCGTGTAAAGGTTCTAGTTGAGAAAGAATAGATCTATTAGTAATAGAAGATCCAAGAAGGAACATAAGTTTCTTGTATAAATCTTCTTGCATACCAGATGTTAAACTATCAAAATTATCAGCAACATCAACTGTAAGTGCTAACCAATCACCTATAGGTCCCATCCAGTCATAACTAACTACTTTATCAGTACCTGGTACTTTACAAGTTTTAGCCTTCCAACCGCTACGTAATCTCATACGCTGTCTAGACTTATCGTAATGACCTGTGCCAGTACATCTACCATCAATAGAAGCTAAACCAGCTGCAGTAACAAATAAACTACCTATAGCTGCTTTACCTTTAATTTCAGCACGTAATGTTTCGAATGTTTCATAAGCAAATTCATCAACTGGTCTACCTTTACTTTTTAGTATCTCAACTATTTCATCATTTGTAAAATGAGTAATCTTCTTACGTCCTAATGGGCCCCACATTTTCTGATAATCAGAAGATAATACACCTGCTGGACTCCATTTACCAAACGTATCTATGACATTCGCAGTTGTACGAGGAAACCAAATGAATGCTCTCGCAGCTGGAAATGTTTTTAAAAAGTTATTGAAACCATCTACAACAGGAGAATCAGCATTCAATGCTATTTCACTTGTGATAGAATCTACAGTTTCATTAGCAATCATCCCATTCTTATCGAACCAACTATTATATATTTCTTCAGATAATGATCTTAATCTTGCATCTGTAATCTCTTCCCCAGCTTGAGTTAATTTATTAATAGCGATATATTTAGCTTCTGTATTAGCTACAACAGACTTAGCGAAACCGTCAAGCGCTGTCATAGAGTTACCACCAAATCTAAGAGCAGGATCCATAGATAGTGCATCTAAATCTTCATATACTTTAAGAAGCATTGAAGCACCGTCCTCTCCATTCTTAGAAGCAGCGTCAGCATAAGCTCTAAGACTTGTTAAAGCTTTTTCCTCTTTAATTGCAATATCACTACGCATTACATAACCAACTTCTTTAGGGTTGTTAGATGCTTTTCTAAAGACTAATCTCATATGATCTAAAGCTTTGGATAAGGTATCATCTAATGCAAAGTGAGCTGTCATTGCTTTTTGAGCTCTAACATAATCACCTTGAACTACAGCACCAAATACAGTTGCAGTACCTCTACCAAGTAAACCTGTTAAGTTACCTGCACCAGCTCGGAATGGAGTTCCTATTGCTGATAAGGCTGAATTAAAGAGATTACTCCACCAAGCTTTATTGATAATTGAGGGTACATTAGGATTACCATCATAAATAGCTTTCTTAAATACTCCTAAATTATCTTGTGCCCATTGGTGTAGCTTATACATAGAGTCAACATTACCATCAGTAAACTCATTAGCTAATAAGAAAGGTCTAAGGAATTGAGGATTATCTCTAGATACAGCCTTTAATGTTTCAGTCCATGCTTTAGCTTTAGGTATAATTTCTGTAAGTCTTTCACCGGCATCACCTACTATAGTATCAGCTGCTGCATTCATTATACGTACATCACCTGTATCTACAGCAGATTTCCAAGTGTTCATATTAGACAACATGGAGTTAGCTTCAAAGTTGGCTAAAGCTTTTTCAACTTGAAGGACTTCTAAACGATCAGCCATAAGATCGACTGTTCTTATAACAGAATCACCATCTTCCATCAATCTAGCTCCTTCAGCAAAGTCAGCTACTTGGCCAGCTTCTGAAGTTACTAGGTAAGCTCTAGCTTTATGGACATCAAGATCGAGCATCTGCTCTTTCAACTGCTTAACAGCTGACTTAATACCCTTTTTACCTGCAATTCTAACTGCAGAGCCTTCCACTGATCTCTTGAACTCATCTAGAATTCCAAGAATATCATCAGTATCTACTCTAGGATGTAAGAGTGTAGCAGCTAATCTCCTACCAGCCTCATCCATCATACGTGCTGTGATGCGTTTACCTGATCTAAGAGTCTTAGAGACACCTTTAACGGCTTTGAGTTCAGAGGTTAGTTCACTGACTAGAGTTCTATTGGTAAGATTCTGGAACTCTATACCTTCTTTTCTACCAGCTTCGTGTAGTAAGTTACCTATCCTACCCCAGCCAGATTCTATATTATTTGTTATTTGCGCTTCATCTGCCATTGCTCCTGCAATGCCGTCAGAATCTCTAGTACGTACGAGTTTCTCACCTTCATCAAAGAGTGGCCAGTTAGGAGGTTCTTCACCTCTACTTATATAGTACTCAGAGAGTCGGTTAAGTTCGTCTTCTTTTCTAGCATAATCTCTGAGTATCTGATCTTCTACAGGTTTATCAGAAAACGTAGTAGCTTCAAATTGATCCGAAGTACGTGCGTTTAAATCCTTTGAACTAATCTTAGTTTCATCACTAGTTACAAATCTAGAAGTCTTTTTCAAACTCCTACCTGCCTTTGTAAGGTACGCAACACCTTCTACTACACTACTTAATACAGTAAATATAGCACCTTCATTAACGTTCTTAGCACGTTTACGTCCTGCTGAATCGTCTGGTGTTGTAGCTATACCTTCTGGTATCCATTGAAAGGTTTGAGGCCAATAGTTTTTTAGAGTACCGAATAAGTTATCATCTTTTTGGTTTTGTTCTGCTGCAAAATCTACGAAACCACCTGTAAATACATCAGCACCAAACTTAGAAAAGTATTGGAACGACTGACGGTTACCTAATTTCTGTAACCAAGGTGCTGCTGTTCCTGCAGCGTGTGCCTTAGCTCCCCATGAGAGTAGCTTAGCTCTTAAACCTAATGAAGGTATAACAAGTCCTGATATGTTGCGTAGAGCTTGGGTAGCGTTACTTTCATATTCAGGTACTTTAGGTATATCAAAAGTATCACCAGCAGATAGTAAATTAATTGTATCAATAGCAGTATCAGCTATACCAACAAAAGGTGCAGCAGTTTCTGCCATACCTACAGCAGTACCTTTTAAGATACCTCCTAAACTTCCATCATTGACATCTTCTGAACGTGGTATTTTCCACGCTTCATCTGTTTGTTCTGTTTGTCCTTCCGTAGAAGGTTCTTGTACTTGCTCAGTTGGAGGTGGAGTAGTATCCGTAGGTACTTCTGTTTCTGGCTGTACATCTAATTCCAAATTTTCAAAATTCTCTGGTGAAAAATTGGAAAGATCTATTTCATCCATAGTTTAAGTTATGTGAACGTTTCATGGTTCTGCTTTATAAGTAGCAGATGGGCCTATTAGTGACATGGTCTTTATAATACGTTGCTGCTCACTTGTTGTTAATTGTGCCCACCTTCTGGTTTTGAGCTTCCTTATTAAATCTTTAACTTGATATACTTGTTGATAATGCAGCTTAGTATTAAAAAAAGAATTCCGGTTAGTGTGTGCTTGTGTACCAACAGGCATATCTGTATTCCACTCTACAGTTTGAGAATTAATTTGCTCTTCCATCTGCTCAACTAGACCTTCAAAATTTTTAATTACTATATCTCTAGCTCTTAATTTTGCTTGAACTAGATCACCGCTACCTTCTAACTTTAAATCTTCATTAGTTAATTTTTTGAAGCCATACTTAGCAGCAAATTCAGGCGCATTATTTTTACGGTGTTCGATTGTTCTTAAATAGAGTTCTCCTACATCTTTATTCAGTAAATCTGCAATATGATACATTCTATCAGAAAAATTTCCAGTCTCTTTTGTAGCTACTAAATCTGCATCAGAAAAAACTTCGCCATTGTCAATTAATTTTTCAATATCGGCAGCACCTCTTCCGAGTGTTTTACTATTTACCTCTGCGGTCCAGTCTTTTTTTCTAGCAGTTGTACCTTCTAATTGATGTCCATCCACAGCTCGACGTTTAAATCCATTAGCTTCTTTCCAGTTATCAGGGCTTCCAGTTATCGCATCACCTGAATATACACCAGTTCCTCCTTTCACACCGCCGCCACCTCTAGCCCATAAACCTTCTTTAAAAGTATGCACTACTTCATTGATAGTATGATCAGCTTTAAAGACACCTGTTTCATATTGTTTTAATATACGCTCAAGTTTAAGTGGTGCAGCTTTACGATCAAGTTCAGCGCTAATTAATCCTGATGTAGTTTGGTCGAAATTATTTGTAGGGAAATCTACTTTTTCATTAAACGACTTCCATACATTAGATGCTAAACTACCTTTACCATCACCTACTGTTTCATTATGCCTTTGTAGTCTATCAAAAGTGGTTTGATACAAATCTTTTATTTCTTCATTATCTTCAGCATCTATAACATCTTGTGTTACATTGACAAACCCATTACCTACATCTATGTCGTATTGACGCTTTTTCGTTTGATAAGCTTTTTGGGTATTAGCCTCAGGTTTTGACCTTTCATAATCATTTAATGTTTCTTGAGGGACAAGTTTTGCAGCATAAACTGGTTTCATAAGTGCAGCAGCTTCTGCTGTCTTACCTTGTAGTTTTAAAGCCAATGCTTGACTTACTATACCTACGTGTTCTTGGGTAGTTAATGCAACAATTCTACCTTGACCTATTTTACCTGCAGCAACTAGGTCATTTATTTGTTCTGGACTGAATAATATATCTCCTACTTTTATGTCACCTTTAGCTGAGCGATGCTTTATACCAGTTTTTAAGTAAGCTGAAACTGAATCCCATGGTAACTTTCCGTCAATTAATTGTTCAGATAATATACCTTTTAAAGTATCATCAATTACTTTATTACGTGTTTTTATTACATTTCCACTAGCGTCTAGTTGATCTTTAAATTTAGGATTTTGATCAAGCTCACCTCTAACGTTAAATATACCATCTACAATGTTACCAGATTCATGAGCTGCTTTCAATGTAGCAGCATAACCCTGATTTTCTGCTTTAGCTACTTTACTAACACCACCAGCTTTATTTAAATTAGATCTAGTGTTAGATTGACGTACTAATTCTTTACCTAATAAAGCTACTGTTGCTGTTTTATTTAAATTTAAAGGTGCTAATTTTTTAACTAACCATTCTTTAAATATAGCGTCTTTTTGCGGACCTGATGATGCTTGATAAGTAGCATGAGCATTAGGATAATCTCTAGGATTAGCAGACCAATCAGCGAACATGGAATTTTCGTCTGGATTAGTAGCTACTACATAATTAGCTAACAGTTCGTTTCTGTTCATGAGTCTTCGACCACTCACATTCAGAACATCGTGCGCAGCTTCTGGATCTTGAGCGTATATACTACCAATTGTTCCTATATACTTCGCTGTTTCTTGCTGTGAAATTGCTTCGCCTTTCTTCTTCTTATATTCATACGTATCCACTTCAATAATTTGCGGTCGATTCTTTTGGAATACTGGATTCAGTAACCAATCAGCTTTGTCTTCTGCATCTGCTTCTACTTCTGCTTCAGCATTCTTAGCATCTATCGCATTTTTAAGATTCATTGCAGCGCCTGAAAACCTTGCAAGTTGCGCAACAACTTTTTTAAAAGACTCCTCACTTTGAACTTGAACTTTCTCTGCACGATGAGCCTTCCACTCGTTCAAAGATTTTTGTTCTTGCGCATCACGCTCAGCATAGTATGGAGCTAATTTCTCATCCCATTTAACAGCACCTGCTGCTATTAAGTATTTTGCTGATCTCATGCGGGTACCTCCTTAAAGTTGACATCAATTAAATCGTAGTTAACACCAATGATTCCGCTAGGCATAGTAACGACGGCTTCTGGTTTAGTTTGTTGTATCTCTTCAGCGATAACACCGACGTATCTTCGAGGACTACCTTTATAATTAAACTTATAAATGTTATACCCTTGGATAGATTCACCTATTTTAACAATGTTATCTTTAACCTTTTTTGAGGAGGCTAGTATAAATGGTGTAGCTGTTTGAGCTAGACTGGTACCAATTGATAATGCATCCATAAATGCAGCTTGTCCAACGTTACGTAAGACAGGAGGAGGAGGTGCAATGTCAGGGCTCTTGATAATGTTATTCTGTGCAAAGGCTTGCATCTGTTGCTGTCTTGCTTGAGCTGCAGCTTGAGCTCCTGCTTTACTTAGATCTCTTCTAGCATGTGTTAGCTGGTAAGCACTACGTGCACCTTGAGCTACATAATTACCAAACTCTACAGCCTTCATTCGGTTAACTGATCTACCAGTTCGTCCTGATGCTGCTAATTGATCTCCTACATTTTCTTGCAAGAATTGTTTCCGTAAATTTTCGTTTTCTTGCATAGCCTGACCAATCAGGTCACCATATTTTTCTTGTATTTCTGCATAAGCATTACCTAAACCTACATGAGTAGCGTCTAAGGTTTGCTCATATTGAACACGTTCAACGTTAGTTAACGCAAGTTCGTTCATCCACTTACGTTCTCTAACTTTAAGTTGGTGTTCATAATTTTGTTTGGCAGCACTATTAGCTGCTCTAGCCTCACTTCCTAAGCACACGGCAAAACTCTATAAAGGATAAGTTGTTAGGCCCGTGAGAAATTTCTCTTAAAAATTTAAAGCCTAAAAATTTGAGTAATTTTAAATGAACAGTATTGCGTTTATCAACAATGTTCCATAGTAAAGGTTCTGTTCTACTCTCAACAAACCTTTTCGCTTCTCTTGCGAATGTTAACGGGTATTCATGAATAGCGGGTGTGCAGATCATCCATATAAGACCTCCTTCATCTACTCCTGCCATACCGGCAGTCTTGCCGTTAGGCACCTCAAACCATACCCCAGAGCTATTCTCAGCAGCCAAAGGTAAGTGTTCCATAGGAACTAACCCCCAACCTTCTTCGATCTCTCTGCGGTCATCTGGGCGTAAATTAGAGGCCACCTCTTTGGCAGCCTCAACGGTTAGTGGGTGAATGTATTTAGACACGTTGGTAGTATTTAGGTGTGAATTCTCCTTCCCATGTCATGGAATATAATGTAGCAGGGGATGGGTGCTTGGATTTAAGTTTTAATGTTAAGTTTACATTCTTCTCATAAATAGGTAACGTCGTTTTCTGATCTGTATTAAACGATAAAGCAGAAGAGAATGTTTGATCAGCTCTAGTTGATTCAAATAACTCTTTATAAACTGGTTTACCTAATCTCTCTAGTGTTGTTTCATAGACACCAGATGGTCCTAAACTGAATTTAGTTCTATGAACCACTAATGAACCATGTACGTCAGCTTTGACAATATCAGCACTTTGCTGGGTTACATAAATGGTAGGGAATTCCACTTCCATTTCAAATGTATAACCTAAAGTTAAGTAGTTATCATCACCAGCGGGAGTACCTTTAGTCCAGTCTCCATGAAGCTTAACACTCTTGGTGCCACCATCATCGAATAAAGATGCAACTGCTGTAACACCTTGCTTGTCTGATTGGAACTCTCTGATGAAAGCAGTGAGTTGACCAGTTGTGTTGTTAAAACCATTACCTAAAGCAAACTTAGTGTAGTTACCACTTGGGACATATGTTAAAGAATTCGAATGGAATATTTTAGCATTATCTAAATGGATTCTATAAACAATATCATCTGAAGTATCTTCAGTATCATTATCATCTGTTATAAAATCACCATCATTATCTATTTTGATACTGAATTTCTGCAGCACATCATTAGTACCATTCCTAACAACTGCGTACAAAGCATCATCTAACATAGCTATATGTTGTACATCACCACTTAGATCCCAATTAAACCAAGCTTGTTGTTTCCTTTTTGTTGCAGAAGCAAAATATCTAAACCCAAATATCTCAGACTTACCTTTTGTACCAAAGAATATAATAGAATTCTCTCTTGAATTAGTGATTAATGATATATCCTTAGGGAATGATCTGGCAACAGGCTTACTTTGTTCTAATACATCAGGTTCACCTTCTCTTAATACACTAGATATTTCAAAGAATCTAGTATACTTACCAGCATTATCTAAGAAAGCTGTAGTAGTACCAAGTGAGACTGGGTTAGTTTGTTCGTTAAAATTATAGGTACATAAAGAGTTTATCTTAGCAGTATTAGGACTAAGTACGTCAGAGTCAGTAGTTAACATAAACTGCTGGTTCTTAGTAAATAACAGTAGGCCAGTGTTAACCTGTATACCATCGTATACAACAGCAGGGTATTCAGAACTACAAGATAAATCTACTTGGTCACTAGCTGTAAACATAATAGCCGATTTCGGCCAAAAATTAAAGAAGTCCCCAGGTCTAGACATGATTACATTCTCATCACTGAGCATAACCATTCTATTCCTAAAGAATAACATTTTATTTATGTATTTTTTTCTATTAGTATCTAATGTTTTATAGTCTGAAGCATCTACATCATTCTCAGTAGTACCTGCCACACCGTAACCAGAGACAAAACTTGGTTTACCTGCTGTGATTTCACTACCTACTGCAACATCGTCCCATGAAACTTGTGATATTTTAAAGGAACCATTAGCTTGTCTAACTAATTGGATAGGCATAGTTCCTGCATCAAACGATGTCATTCTACCAGGTTGTGCACATTCTTCCCATACACCTTCTCCATCTCTATCATTATTACCTATGAATTTAACATAATAATCATCTTCATCGGCTTCACTATTAGCTACTTTAACAACATACCCATGCTTACATTGACTTGGTAAGTCGGCTACATCTTTAACACTATGAGTAAATACATTTAATAAATCAGCAACAGGTGTATTAACATTAAAGTTAGCTGATGTTCTTGTTATATATAAACCGTTACCGATTTGTGATACACTAGCACCTGCTGAAGATCCAAAAGTATCTGCTAATATTTCGGTTCTAAGTTCACCTAGTACACTTTCAGCAGTTATGGTTTGTTTGTTATCAAATGGTGTAGGTAATGGTCTTACTAAACCTAAGTTAGCTTGAACTTGTGATTCACTATGATCTGTTACAGTTATTTTATACTTAGCATTTTGCATCCAAACATAAAAATAATCTCCTGTTCTCCAACCTTGTCCACCGTATAACAAATCATGGATAGTTGTATAACGGCAATGATATACAGCCGATGATCCAGCATCAGTTGTTACAGCTTGACCTGTTGTGGTTATCCTGAAGTAAAGGTGTTTTCTATCAGAAGCATTACCACCAGTTGGTGTTACACTATAAGTATGAGCAGTCCCATTAGCATCGTCAGCATCACCACTATCACCATGATTAACAGAGAATATACCTGTCTTTACGTTTGAACATAAGGCATCTCTAGTCGTACCAGTTGTACACCTAGCTGTGTAATTAGTTGCTCCAGGTAAAGTACCAGATGGTGGTTTATCACCAGCACTACCAGCCCCTGAACCTGTATCACATCCATTATCTGAATCAACTTCTCTTTCTACTTTAATTCTAGTAGCTGTAAATACTGATTCAGTAGAAGTTGCATCATATAAATTCAAAGCATATTGACTAGCATATGATAATTTCTTTAATTCAACAAAAGCTTCAAAAGGTTTAGCTGGTGCTGTTACGGTTGTATTCATCTTAACTTCTTTCAAACGATTAGTTAAGTATGTGTAATCGTTTAAAGTTAATGTTTGTATATCATCATCAACTGAATGTGTTAAGTATGTTTTTAAGGCAGATTCTGTACCACTATCATATGTAACAGTTACAGAACTACCATCAAGACAGCTCCACATTTTTACTACACCAGACCTATTAACTTGTCCAATGTACTGTTCACCTTCATCTCTATAATAATGAAACCATTTACCATTGGTATCTGAATTCATGTTAGTTCCAAGTAACACACCACCTGGTCGTTTCATGAGTCCATAAGTGACGTCAGGAAATGCGTTATTGAGTTTTCTAACTTGGCCTGGCATCTTTAATTCATCAGGCTGTTCTGAAATACCTCCTATATAATTAGGTATTTGTTGTGTAATACTTGCCATCAGCGTGCTAAAACTACATAAGGTTGGTAAGGTGTATAGTTACTTTTCTCAGGTAGTCCTAAGTAAGAGAAATCACCTTGTTGACACTCATACTCTGTACAAGTCGCACGTGTCTGAGCTTCTTGTATCTGTAAAAGTTGAACAAGTTGTGGGTTAGAGACTAATTGAGTGGCAGCTCTAACAGAAGCTCTGGCTATTATATACCTTTTAAATGGACTAGGTAGATCTTCATAAGGCCATAACCATAGTATATCTAAATAGGCATCGTTATCGAATTCAAAGGTTTGACCAATTGTATCCCATAGCTTACCTGATCTTCTAACTAAATTTTTGTCTCTGTTCTCATCGTCTCTATGTAAATCATAACTCAATACATTAGCTGGTATACTGATGTGCTTACTAGTATCTGGTTCTATCTTTACATTATATTCTTTATTAAATACCCAACCTTCATTCTGTACGTCTTTATTAACTTCCGTTAATATATTATATATAAATGAAATTTCTGGGTTAGCCAAAGTGTTAGCTATTTCTTTTTCTCTCCATATTCTAACGCTAGCGCCGTTACCAGGTGCGGATGTGAAGGTCAATACATTACCACTTATGGTGAATGCAGCTGTTTCTACACCATCAACTGATACTTTTATTTCACTATCAGCTGACCTTGATATATCAGCTATAGATGCAATAGGTGTGGTATCAGAACCATCACCAGCGCCTAATAATTCTCCTGTTATTTCTGTTATCGCTCCAAGTGTTGTAACCGGGGACTGACCAATAGCACCCAGAATTGAGTTCACTGCGGATAGTTCGGTATCGGTGTCAATAGTAGTGGGGATTGCCATAGGTATAAATATTTGTGAATAAAAAAAAAGGGGGGCGTGAGAACCCTCCCTTTTTATGTGTAAAAGTAAACTTAGAATGCAGCGTCGCCTGAAGAACCAACATATAGTTCAACACAAGCAGCTGGGTTTAGATAATCTGCACCCATTGCTAGACGTCCAAGTATAACATCACCCTGATAAATCACGGAGACATCACCTGAAGTTGTTTGAACTTGAGGTCCAATAGCTTCAACAACACCTGCGCCTTCCTTCTGGAAGATAAGGCCACAAGATCCAGCAAAGTCATTAGCCTCACCGTAGTTGTTGTTAACACCTGCAACATTGAAAGTACAAGCTACACTAGACTGAGCAGTAGTTAGTGCAGAGTCCGTAAATGTAAAGGCGTCTGCAGTAGTAACAGTAACTGTGTAAGTACCAGAAGTAGCAGTACCTGCAGTAGCATTGAATACTACCTTATCGCCAGTAGTAAGACCATGAGCTGTTTTGGTAACTGTTGTTAGTCCTGATGTAACTGTTCTTACATAAGTACCAGCCTGACTACCAGCTGCAGAATCCATAGATTGACCTACGAATGATCCAGCGTTATCGATAGTATTAGCAGTACCGAACTTACCAAGGAATGGTATGTTCATAGACTTGAAGATCTTGATTCCAGCAATCGATACAACGCCTGTACCAGACTGTAGTCCAGCACCTTGTACGTCACGATTGATGAGTCCGCTATCACCAGTCTCTTGGATTAGTGCATAGTACTGTCTTGGGTTAAGAACAGCAACACGTCCATCTTGGCTCACACCCTTCTCATCTAATACAGCAGCAGCATTAAAGAAAGCGGTAACTAAGTTACCTGCATTAGTTGCGTTAGCATTACTGTTACTAGCATTTACTTGGATCTGAGTTCCACCTGGTTCTACATAACCTGAGGCAGTGATAGGTGAAGCCTTACGAGCACCACGAGCAATAGCTCTGAAGATCTTACGATCATAGTTTTCAGCAAGAGCATAACCAATCTTACGTGAGATTTCTCCTCTCAAATCGTAATGAGCAAGCGTCTCATCTAGGTCATAGACGAATGCAGAGCTGATTAAAAGATCATCCATTACGATGGTCTTCTCAGCTACTGGAGGTGACTTGTCATCATTACCTAAGATAGGTGTACCAGGAGTATGGTACTCAGATTTCATGCGTCCTGTGTAGATGAACTGCAATGATTTGCCGTTCTTCAAGGTACGCTTCGTGACTAGATCACGAGCAATTGTGTTATGTTGGAAGCCTTTGAACATCTCTCCTGAAAACAGTTTCAAATAGAGAGCATACTTATCAGCAGCACCATCATAACCTACGCCGGAAGATAGATTGGCTCTACCTATACCGACTTGATTAGCATTAGCCATTATAAAAAAATAATTGTATTGTTAACTTTCTTACGCGTAATTGTTTGATCAATTGTGTGGTCTTTCCCACCGTCTAGACGGCAAAGGGTATCCTGCGTACAGGGCCAGTGCCAATGAAAGGGAGGTCCTACTCTGAGGTGCCTCCCTTCCTACTCAACCTTTTTCTAATGGTTGAGCTTCTCTCTCCTCATCTACTCCAGGCGGTTGTTGGTCGCTAGGTAATGTGTCAAGAGGAGGATCTTTAATTTCAGGTTGATAACCATACGGTGTTACCTTTGCATTGTCCATTAAATTCCTCATGTAAGTTTTAATTCTAATTGATAATCATCTACTTCAGTGTAGAAATAATCAACTTGTATTTCCTTACGTCTATGAGCCATGTAACGTGTACCATCCTCTCTTTCATACCAGAAAGTATGGTCATGTGGACTCAATAACAGCATTTCGACGATAGGGTAGAACGGATTGTGTCCGATCTCTTCTGCTGTTTTCATTATCAGAAGCTATACTTCGCTCCAATCTTGGTACCCCAAGCATTATCTTCGTTAGTATCTGAGTCAGCAGTGAGTACTGATAGCTCTCCGTAGAAGTCAAGCTTCTCGGTAGCAGCTACGTTTGCACCAACCTTACCAGATAGTCTGGTATCTGAGTCAGCTCCATCAACAGCTACAGCTGCGGGGCCACCCTGTACATAGTATCCAAGCTTATCAACAGCGCCTTCATAACCAACATGGAAGTCAGTTACAGCAGATTGGTAATCGGATCCTGTATAAGATGCGTTGCTCTCCACGTTCACGTAGACTCCGGCGGAAGCCGGTACGGCAACGAGTGTGGAAGCGAGTGCTAGTGCTAATGTTTTCATTAATAAAAGTTAAGTTATCTTTGTATAAGGCACGCCGCGATACTTTAGTTGGATCTTTTTTTGCATGGATCTTCTCCTTAGTACCACACCCCCGTTCCATGATGTGGTTTCATGCGTTCCATTAAGGAATGAACGGACGCGGTTGCCTGTGGCTTCTACTGATTCGACTATCGAGCCGCCTTTATTTTAGAATTGTACGTCAGATCTATCTAATTTCTCTATAACGTCTTGTCTATATGCTGGATCTCTATCATATCTAGGATCAGCCATAGCTTCTACTAGTTGAGCCTGGCTTTTGAATACATCTCCACCAGATTTAGTTGATTTACCTGTTAACATTCTACCCTCATAACCATTTGCTTCGTCATACTGTGCTTTGATTCCTGATAAGGCTAGCTTGATTGCATTTAAATTACCAGTTTCTAAAAGGCTATCATAACCTTGTATACTATTAGTATCTAAATTATTAGCAGCCCATTGAGTAAGTTTATTGTACTCTGATTCACCGCCAGCAGCATTTCTTATAGTAGTAATATCTGCATCAGACATATCTACTGATTCAGCAGTTTGAGTATAACCAGATTCTGCCGAACGTCCAGCTAGATAAGCATCGATTGAACCACGTGAAAGTCCTGCCCCTTCTAAAGAAGAGTACATTTCATCAGTGATCGTACCATTATTATTATGGAAATGCTCACTAATAGCCCAAGGATCTACATTAGATTCTTTGAATACCTCACCTAGTTTATCACCGTAAGCTTCGTTAACTGAATCATAATTAACAGCACCATCTTCTAGATAGTATTGAGGTTCATCAGTTGTCTCTGCTTTAGATTCTGTATCAGGTTCTGCTTCAGTACTTTCAGTACCTTGATCACCTAGTTTCTTTTCAAGTTCAGCGTAAGCTTTCTCTAGCTCCTCAGCATTTTTA
>Ga0315316_10001924_pt1 | contig 14758 bp, 12 predicted proteins | sample M160m3416metaG_FD_203702 | JGI IMG/M metagenome (GOLD analysis project Ga0315316, IMG submission 203702) | Ammonia-oxidizing marine archaeal communities from Monterey Bay, California, United States - M1 60m 3416 | ecosystem: Environmental > Aquatic > Marine > Intertidal zone | place: USA...
GGGTGCGGCCTTGGAGGGTCTCGCCGAAAAAGTCCGCCGCGGCGAGAGTTCGGCAGCCAGGGGGCACTCCACCCCAGATCTCGCCCAATCCAACCACCGGTGGGAGGCCTCCCGAAGTGTCTGGGTTCGGGAAGCGACACAGAACCCGCAGGTCCCCAGAGGCGCCAACCACTGAATCTTCCGTCTCGCGGCCTGAAATACGCTGTGATCCCCCTTTGCTTCGAGGTGCCACGTCCCCTCCGATGCTCACCGCCCCGAACCACTCAGTCTGCCCCGACCGCTTCTTCGCAACCGACCGTCCAGAAAATCCGTTCAAACTCGCCCACGTACATTAGCATCCCGATCCTGTCCGATCCCGTCGGGACGGGCCTTGCCCCCCAGGAAAAAGCCCTCGTCGATGCGACGCAGCTCAAGCCCCTCAGGCAGCTGAAGAATCCGGTCACGCCCGACGCTCCGCCCCCGTCGCAAGAAAGCCAACACGCGTGCGATATGCGCTCGAGTGATCTCGCGCCCCATTCCCGAGACGGACAACGCGCGGTGGACCAGCCGCCGCGCGAGGGCCTCGTGCATCTCCTCCCAGCCGTCGATCGCCAACCGCAACCCACCGGGCACGCTCTCCATCCTCTGGGCGGCCTCCGCGATCACCCGTGATTCGATCCACTCGAGATCCTGCCTATGTGCTTCGGCCAGATGAGCCAGCTTCCTGAGCAACCCCGGATTGAAGGCCTCAGCGAGCCCCGGAAGCCAATCACGACGAAGACGGTTTCGCGCGAATCGCGGATCGCGGTTGGACCCATCCTCGCGATAGGTCAAGCCTCGACGAGACACCCAGGCGTCGAGTTCCTCGGGCGCCGTGTCCAGCAGCGGCCTGAGCCAGCCCCCCCGCTCGTCGATCGGCGCCATTGCGGCCAGCCCACTGGGCCCGGTCCCGCGCAGGATCCTCAACATCACCGTCTCCGCCTGATCCGCAAGATGGTGGCCTGTCGCAATCCAACGCGCGGGCACCTCTGTCGCAATGGACTCGAGGGCACGGCGACGAAGACTGCGCGCGGCCTCCTCCAAGGAAGGCCGAGTTCGGCTGTTCCCGCCGCGGCGGACGGCGTGGGGATCGACTCGCCTGACTTCGAAGGGCAACCCGGCGACTTGCGCGAGATTCGCGACGAAACGCTCGTCTTCGTCCGACTCAGCCCCCCGCAAGGAATGATTTACGTGCGCCACGGTCGGCTTGAGCCCCAATCCCTCTGAGACTGCAATGACCAGGTCGAGCAGCACCACCGAATCTCGGCCCCCGGAGACAGCGACGATCAATCGATCATCCCGAATGCCCCAGTCCTCGAGTCGCTCTCGCATCGCGCGATCAAGCATCACCCGAGGGTACCGCTCACACAGTCGGACACCCATGGGGCGCGCCCGGAGCTCCCGCCCGCTTGGCCCGCTGCTCGTTTCCCTCCCACACACCGCCCGCATATGGCGGTCCCATCGGCGGCCGGTAAGCTGAGCGGCGGCCATGTCCCCGCCCCTCAATCACGACGTCGCGCAATGGATCGCGCACTGGGCGCGACTGCGCCCCCACGCATTGGCCTGGTCCGACGCACATCGCCGCTGCGACTATGCCCGCGCCGCACACCGGATCGAGGCGCTGGCTCGGTGGCTGGACGACCAGGGCATCGCAGCCGGGGATCGCGTCGCGGTCTGGCTCGGCAATCGAGGCGCCGTGCTCGAGACGCTCTTCGCCGCGACTCGGCTGGGAGCCGTGTCTCTCCCGGTCAACGCGCGACTCACCCCGGAAGAGGTCACCTTCCAACTGGACGACAGCACGCCGAAAGTCCTGCTCGTGGAGTCAGCCTGGCAGGAAAGAGCCGTCGCCGCCTGTGCCCGGATGCAGCACCCAGCCCCGCTTCTACTCGTCGTTGGCGGGCCCGAGGACGACTACGAGCAGGCCCTCACTCGAGCGGGCCCTCACCCCGACCTGCCTTGGCGAGAGGTCGGCCCCGAAGATCCAATGATCCTGATGTACACCTCGGGCACGACGGGGAAGCCGAAAGGGGCTCTCCTGCCAACACGCAAGGCGCTCTACAACAGCCTCAACGCAGAACGCATCTTCGATCTCAGCCCGGCGGATCGAGTCCTCGTCGCAGCGCCCCTCTTCCACTCCCTGGGTCTCCAAATCCTCGCGCTGCCCTCGATCTTCGCGGGCGCGGGGCTGGTCCTTCAGGAGGGCTTCAACGCCACGCGAGCTTGGAACGCCATCGCGGCGGAGGAAATCACGTTCTATGGCGGTGTCCCGACGATGCACCAGCGATTGCTCGATGCGCTCGCGGCGGGAAACCCCATCGACGCCCCGCCTTCATCCCTGAGGCTCTGCTTCACGGCGGGCGCCGCGGCGCCGCCCGCGTTGATCCGAGCGCTTCACCAGCGCGGTCTCCCGATTATTCAGGGGTACGGCCAAACCGAGACCTCGATCCTGACGTGCCTGGATAGCGCCCATGCCCTCAGCAAAGCGGGCAGCGTCGGACGACCCGTTCCCCATGGCCGCCTGCGTCTGATCGATCCACTCACGATCGAGGAAGAGATCTCCCTTTGGCAGGACGTCGAAGCGGGGCAGGTCGGCGAGGTCGTCGTGTCCGGACCGACCACCATGCTCGGTTATTGGAACCGAGCGGAAGCGACCGCGGAGACCCTGCGCGGCGTATGGCTGCGCACGGGCGACCTGGCCACGCGAGACGAGGAGCACGATCTGACGCTCGTGGGCCGGATCCGGGAGATGTACATCTCAGGCGGCGAGAACGTCTACCCCGCCGAAGTCGAGGCCACCCTCGTCGAACATCCCGACCTCGCAGAGGCCGCCGTCGTCGCAATGCCCGACCCGGAGTGGGGCGAAGTCGGACGGGCGCACGTGGTCGCGGAGAAGGGGCACGTCGCGGACTCCAAAGCGATCCTCGACTGGCTGCAACCCCGCTTGGCCCGCTTCAAACAACCCAAAAAAATCGTCGTCTGCGACGCGCTCCCCCGGACCGCGAGCGGCAAGGTGCAGAAGCACCGCCTCGGGGCGACGACGCCTTCGCGCCCTCATGGCGGCGATCGCGGCGATCGCGGCAACGCTGCTGGCTAAGCGTTTCCTACTTCGTGCTCGAGCAAATGAGCAAAGCGCGCACGCGCGGCCTCCCGACGCTCCGGCAGGTGCTCACTCGGCCAGCCCGTCTGCGACGCCTCGACATCCTTCAAGACCCGCTTGGCGATCGTCGTCATGTGGACCTCGGTCGGTCCATCGGCCAGGCCGAGCGAGGCCCCGGCCAGCCACATCCCGGCGATCGGCATCTCGTTCGACACGCCGAGGGCGCCGTGCAGGCGCATGCAGCGATAGGCCACATCGGTATAGATCTGGGGCGTGGCGACCTTGACTGCCGCGATCTCCGCGCGCGCTGCAGAACCACCGACCTGATCGACCGTCCACGCGGCATGCAGCACCAGGAGCCGGAACTGCTGCAATTCGAGCCAGCTCCGCCCGATCATGTCCTGCACGCCCTGCTTGTCCGCCAGCAGTGAGCCCTTCGTCTCCCGACTGACCGCGCGCTCGGCCATCATGTCGACGAGACGATGGACGGCTCCCACCGTCCTCATCGCGTGATGCAGCCGGCCACCGCCCAGCCGAGTCTGCGCGATCTTGAAGGCCTGCCCCTCTCCACCGAGCAGGTTCTGTTTCGGAATGCGCACCTTGTCGTAACGCACGTATGCGTGACCGCCGTGACCGGCCGGCTCGTTCGCCGTCCCGACGTTACGAATGATCTCGAGTCCAGGCGTGTCGGTCGGGACGAGGAACATCGAGGCACCCTGATAGATGGGTACGTCCGGATTACTCACAGCCATCACGATCGCGAATTTTGCCCAACGTAGGCTCGAGGAGAACCACTTCTCTCCCTCGATCACCCACTCGTCCCCGTCTCTCGTCGCACGACACTTGAAGACGTTCGGGTCGGACCCGCCCTGAGGCTCGGTCATCGAGTAGCAAGAGGAAATCTCGCCATTCAGAAGCGGCTCCAGATAGGTCGCCTTCTGCTCATCCGTACCGTAATGGGCAATGATCTCGGCGTTGCCAGAATCAGGCGCCTGACAGCCGAAGAGGCTCGATGCAAACCCCGAGCGTCCGAGGATCTCATTCATCAGGGCAAGCTTCGTCTGACCAAAACCGAGGCCGCCGAGGTCCGCCCCGAGATGACAGGCCCACAGCCCCCGATCCTTCACCTTTTCTTGCAGGGGGCGCATCACCTCTCGCCAAACGGGATGCGACTTGTCGTAGATCCCCTCCTCACCCCCAAAGGCCAGATCGAGCGGGACCGCCTCGGTGTCCACGAACTCTCGGATCCAGTCCAGCTCCTTCTGGAATTCGGGATCGACGCTGAAATCGATGGGCATGACTCTCCTCGTCTGTGGCTGCGCGCGCGGAGCGCGGGGGGGGACGCGGCGCTATACGGTGGGATAATCTCGTGGGTCACGCCACCATCGCTTGATCGAAAGGAGCCTCCTACGTCATGCCCGAAGACCCTACGTCTCAGTTCCGCCTCGATGGGAAGGTCGCTGTCGTTACGGGAGGCAGCCGGGGGCTCGGACGAGAAATCGTGCTGGCCTACGCGCGGGTCGGCGCCGACGTCGTCATCGCGAGCCGCAAGCAGGAGGCTTGCGACGAGCTCGCTTCCCTGGTCGAGAAAGAAACGGGCCAGAAGGCCCTCCCCGTGGCGTGCCATGTCGGTCAATGGGACGCGTGCGACGCGCTCGCCGCGAAGGCGCTCGACCATTTCGGTCGCGTCGACGTCCTCGTCAACAACGCGGGCATGTCCCCTCTCTACTCCGACATCCTGGAGGTCAGCGAAGCGCTCTGGGACAAGGTGATCGGCGTGAATCTGAAGGGTGCCTTCCGGCTGACCGCGGTTCTCGGAAGCGCCATGCGCGACGCGGACGGGGGATCGATCATCGGGGTTTCCAGCGTCGCCGCTCGTCAGGCAACGCCCGGCGAAATCCCCTACGGCGCGGCGAAGGCCGGACTCCACAACCTGACCGGGAGCTTCGCGCGGACCTTCGCGCCGAAGGTCCGCGTCAACTGCATCATGCCCGGCCCCTTCATGACCGACATCAGTAAGGCGTGGAGTCCCGTAACAGTCGAGGCCCTCGGCAAGCTCGTCCCGTTGGGCCGCGGCGGAGAGCCCGACGAGGTCGTCGGTGCCGCGCTCTATTTCGCCAGCGATGCCTCGCGCTTCACTACCGGCTCGATCCTCAAGATCGACGGCGGCATCGCGTACGATCAATGAGAGACGCTGTCTACAAAACCGGCATGCTCCTGCTTGTCTACGCCTTCTGCTGCGGCATGACGGCCCATGCCGATGAAGACACCCCCTCACCTCCGCCCCGCGAGTTGCTCTTCGGAGACCTTCACATCCACTCCAGTTGGTCCCTCGATGCGTACGCGTCGAAAACGATCGCCCGCCCCCGAGACGCCTATCGATATGCTCAGGGGAAACCGATTCAGCACTTGTCGGGGGAGACGATCCAACTCGCCGGCCCACCCCTCGACTTCGCGGCGCTCACCGACCACGCGGAGTACCTCGGTGTCGTGCAGGCTGCGCTGCTGCCCGGGCACCCGCTGCGAAAGCAGCCCCTGATCCAAACCTGGCTCAGGGACCAGGCCGGCCCGAGAGGAGCCGCCTTCGGTCGCATCTTCGATACCTACGCCGACCGAAAGGGACTCCCCGCCCTCCGGGACGTCAGCGTGCTCGGACCCGCTTGGGGAGCACTCGTCAATATCGCCAATCAGGAGAACCGCCCGGGCGAGTTCAGCGCACTGATCGGCTTCGAGTACACCTCGAATCCCGAGGGCCAGAACCTTCACCGCAACGTCCTCTTCCGCACCGACAAGGTTCCAGCCCTCCCGTTTTCTGCGATGGACTCAACGAACCCCGAAGACCTATGGCGATGGATGGACGCCGCACGCGGCAAGGGGATCGAATCGATCGCGATCCCCCACAATTCCAATGGAAGCAATGGCCTCATGTTCGCCGGCACGCGTCATGATGGCTCCCCCGTCGACGCCGACTGGATCGCGCTCCGCAGCCGCAGCGAGCCCATCGCCGAGGTCTACCAGATCAAGGGACAGTCCGAGACCCACCCGGCCCTCTCTCCGGAGGACGAGTGGGCCAACTTCGAGGTCGTCGACTGGCGAACCCTAGACAGCACCCGGCCGAGTCAGCCGCCAGGGAGCTACGTACGGGACGCCCTTAAGCGAGGCCTCGAACTCGAGGCCACCTTCGGCGCCAACCCCTACCGACTCGGCATGCTGGGCTCGACGGACGGTCACAACTCCGCCAGCCCCTTCGAGGAGTCGAACTACTCGGGTAAGATCGGCTTCCGCACTGCGACCCCCGCGAACCGGCTCGGCGCAGCCTCGCCCTTCGCGGGGGAAACCGAGCCTGTCCTCCCTCTCGAGATTCTCTGGTCCGCCGCCGGACTCGCGGCCGTCTGGGCCGAGTCGAACACCCGTGAGGCGATTTTCGACGCGCTCGCCCGGCGCGAGGTCTACGCCACTTCAGGCTCCCGAATTCGCCTCCGGCTCGTCGCGGGCTGGGGCTTCGAGCGTGACGACCAGCATCGAGACCTGTCTACGATCGGCGTAACAGAAGGCCTCCCAATGGGCAGCGTGATGTCGCCCGCGCCGACGAGTTCCTCGGCGCCGACCCTCCTGATCGCAGCGCAGCGCGACCCTCTCTCGGCGGACCTCGAGCGGGCCCAGGTCGTAAAGGGTTGGTTCGACGGCCAACAAGTGCACGAGCGTGTATTCGACGTGGCCTGTCCGGGCCGAGCCCAGCCGAATCCCGTGGATCATCGGTGCACCGTCCCTTGGACTTCGCCGCACCGTACGACTTGCGCCCCGGCGACCGGGGTCGGATCGCCTGAGCTTAGAGCCTGGTGGCGCGATCCCGAGTACGACCCGGCGAAACCCGCCTTCTACTACGTTCGCGTGCTCGAGATCCCAACCTGCCGCTGGAGCACCTGGGATGCCATGGCCCTGCGGCGCGCGACCGTGCAAGGGGTCCCTGCAACCATTCGCGAGCGCGCTGTCACCTCCCCCGTCTGGGTCCCAGCTAGCCCCTCCTCTAAACGTGAAAAATCACGCAACGATACGCTCGGCGCCGACGACACCGGTCGCGCACGCGCCGATGCCGATGCCGAGGAGATCCTCGCCAGATGAGACCATGGGCCCGCTAAAGGATCGGGGTGTCCTCGTGACGGGCGGCGGCGGGCTCCTTGGAGCGGCCTTCTGCCGAGCCCTGGCAGCAGCAGGAGCCCGGGTCGCCGTCAACGATGTCGCGAGCGAACGCGCCCAAGCCGTCGTGCGGTCCATTCGCGAGACGGGCGGCCACGCCGAGGCGATCCCCGGCTCGGTCGGCTCCTGGACCGGGGCGGGCGAGGTCGTCGATCAGAGCATCGAACGACTCGGAGGTCTCGACTGCCTCGTCAACGCCGCGCACACCACGCGCGCGGTTGCGCTGCGGGATCTCGACGAAGCCGCGCTCCGGGAGACACTCGACATCCACGTCATCGGCCACTTCGCGTGCACCCACCACGCCACGCGCCAGATGATCCGCCAAGGACGAGGCGGTAGCGTCGTGAACCTCATTTCCCGCGCGACCCAGGGCCTTCGGGACTACTCGGCCTACGCCGCTGCAAAGGGGGCGATCCTCTCGGCGACCTTCACCTGGGCCCTCGAGCTGGCGCGCGAGGGAATCCGAGTCAACGCGCTGAGCCCCGCCGCGAGAGATCACGAGCCGGGGGCACCCGTGAACCTTCGTATGCCCTGGAAGCGAGAAGCCGGCCAGACCGCGGAGCAGATGCGCAAGATGACCCCACCTCCGGAGAGCGTCGCGCCACTGGTCGTCTACCTGGCCAGTGAAATCTCCCATTGGGTCTCTGGCCAGGCCTTCTTCCTCGCAGGGGACTCGCTGGCCCTGATCCGACATCCGATGGAAACGCAGATTGCGCGGCGACCGGAGGGCTGGGACGTCGACTCGATCGACCGGGAACTCCAAGAACGCCTCGCCTCCGCCTTCGAGCAGCCGGGCATGCAGAAGCGGAAATACGCCTGGAGCGCGGGGGTGACTGCGAAACCGTTCGGGTCGGACGCGTAGCGCGACCAGCCGCCTGACACCGTCGAGGGGCCCCAGGCACGCCGCCGCCCCCCTTTCACGAACTGCCCCCACCGCGGAATCGTGCTAGTCACGCAGGTCTGGAAGCCGATAGCCCTCGGCATCGAGTGACGCGCGGATCGTCTTTTTGTCGATCTTCCCCGTCGAGGTCAGCGGGATCTCCTCGCGGAAGAGCACCTCGTCCGGAAGCTGCCATTTCGCGAACCGCCCCGAACAATGGTCGAGAATTTCGACGGGCTTCGGCGCGTGATCCGCCGACACGACGACGATCGCAACCGGGCGTTCGTCCCATTTAGGATGGGGCGCCGCGACGACGGCCGCCTGCGCGATCCCCTCGAGCGCGCAGATATGATTCTCGAGATCGATCGAGCTGATCCACTCGCCTCCGCTCTTGATCAGGTCCTTGGAGCGGTCCGTCAGGATCAGATACTCCTCGGCGTCGATCATCCCGACATCGCCCGTCACGAGCCAATCGCCGTGGAACTTGTCGGGCTGGGGGTCGTTGTAGTACTCCGAGCAGATCCACGGACCTCGGATACACACCTCCCCCACGCTCGCCCCGTCATGCGGGAGCGGATTCCACGACGCGTCGAAGACCTCGATCTCGAGACCAGGAAGCGTGAGACCCGCTTTACACTGATTCGCCGTCAACGTCTCATCAGGGCTCGTCAAATGCCCGCGCTTGCCGACGCGCCGGGAGAGAGCAGCGAGCGGATTCGTCTCGGTCATACCCCAACCCTGGATCATCTCGCAGTCGAGGCGATCCCAGAACCCCTGGATCAGTGCGGGCGGCGGCGCGGACCCACCGCAGGTCACGCGGGAGAGCCGCGAAAGGTCCCACCGGTCCGGCTCGGCCGTGATCGCCGACATCGCTCCCTGCCAGATCGTCGGCACGCCCGCCGAAATCGTGACGCCCTCCTCCGACATCACGTCGAGCAGTCCTTCCGGCGTCATGAAGCGATGGGGCAAGACCTGCTTACAACCCAGCATCAGCGCGGTGAACGGCATGCCCCAGCTCATCGCATGAAACATCGGCACGATTTCCTGCACACAATCCGTCGCCGAGAGCGCCATGGCGTCGGTCATCGCCTGAGCCATCGTATGCAGATACGTGCTGCGATGCGTATACATCACACCTTTGGGCATCCCGGTCGTTCCGCTCGTATAACAGAGCCCCATCGGCGCGTGCTCGTCGAGTTCTGGCCAGTCGTACTCAGCCGCGTGCTCTGCGATGAACGCGTCGTAATCCACCGCGCCCGGGAGCGCCGTCTCCCAGTCGCCCGCACCCGGCTCCGCACATACCACGACGCGTTCGACACTCGGGATCTTCCCCACCAGGGGTTCGAGCAAGGGCAACACGTCCTGATCACAGACGATCACGCGATCCCCGGCGTGATTGATGATGTACTCCAACTCGCCCGGGGAGAGCCGAATATTGAGGGTATGCAGGACGGCCCCCATCGATGGCACGGCCTGATACATCTCCAGATGGAAATGGTTGTTCCAGGCGAAGCTCGCGACCCGATCTCCCTCCCCGATCCCGTCCGCCGCCAAGGCGTGGGCGAGCTGGCAGGCCCGGCCGCGGGTCGCGGCGAGGGTCTGACGATGGGATCCCTCCGCCGTCTTCGTCACCACCTCGACCTCGGGCGAGACCTTCGCCCCGCGATCCAGCAGCCGGTGCATCAGTAGGGGGGTCTTTTGCATCGTCATGGAGTCCTCCTCGGCGCGCGATCCGCGCGCTCTACCCGACCGATCAAATAGGAAAAGCACGCGTCCCCGGCAACGACTGCCGGTCGCGCAGATCTCTCCCCACCGTGCGACACTGCCCCCAAAGCAACCCGCCGACCGCGAAGGACTCCCACTTGACCAAGCCCATTCTCTACGGCGTTTCAATTTCTCGGGCCCTGCGATCGATCTGGGCCATCGAGGAGGTCGGCATCGACTACGACCATGTCCCCACCCATTTCTTCAAGGACACCAAGACGCCGGAATTCCTCTCCATCAACCCGAACGGCCGGGTCCCGACGCTCGTGGACGGCGAGCTCATGCTCTGCGAGTCCATGGCCATCAACCTTTACCTGGCCGAGCGCTACGGCGATGGGCTCTGGCCCGAGTCGATCGAGGACCGCGCACGCACCCAGCAGTGGAGCGTCTGGGGCATCAGCGAGATCGAGCCCCTCCAAATGAAAATCGTGATCCAGAAATTGTTCACGAAAGAGGAGCACCGCGACGAGGATGCGATCAACGAGTCCGCGAAGGGCCTTGGACGTCCATTGGCGGTGCTCGACGCCCATCTCGCGAACCAGTCCTACCTGCTCGGCGACCGGTTCACCATCGCCGACCTCAACGTCTCCGGCGTGATGCTGCTCTTCCAGATGATCGAATTTGACGTCTCGGCCTATCCGAACGTGACGCGTTGGACCGACGACTGCTACGCCCGTCCGTCTCTCGCCGCGGCACGGGCGCGAGACTGAGCGCCGCGCTCAAGGCGATCCGCAGCCCGAAGAGCCGCCCTCGAAGCTGCGCCGATGAGCCTCGATTCCCGCGACCAACGCATCGGGATAGTCTCGAAGGCGAAGCAGTCGGAACGCGCGATCGAGCGTCTGGAGTGCGCCTTCCAGATCCCCCGCGCCAGCCTGCGCACAAGCCAGGGTATCGAGGAAGTCTGGACGCACGCCGCCCTCCGAGGCGACGGCCGCCTTGGCAAGCCGGAGCGCGGCCGCCGCTTGCCTCAGAGACTCGTCCTTCGACGTCGCCCGAGCCCACGCCAAATCGTTCAGGATCGGTCCGCTCCGAGGGCAACGCTCGAGCGCCGCCTCAAGCGATTCGACCCGATCGACCTCTCGCCCCTGCTCGCCCAGGAAGAGTGCCAGACGCGAAGTCATATCCGAGTGGCAGGGGAAGCGGTCCGCCGCTCTGCGCCAATGCGCCTCTGCCTCCTCGAGACGGCCCAGCCTAGCCAACCCCATGCCGAGCCCTTCCGCCGCCAAACCGTGCGTCGGGTCGTCAGCCAGAACCGCCTGGGCAACAGGGACCAACTCAGACCAGCGCTCGGCTTCCAGCAATGCCTCGAGCCAGCCGAGCCGGATCGCGACGCTATCGGGATGACGGTCGAGCAGCTCTCGAAAGAGCGCCGCGGCTCCCACGGGGTCGTCCTCGAAGAGCGCTCGGTGTGCAGCCAAAAACGCATCAAAATCGCCGACGGAGCGCACCGGATCGGGGCCCCGCACTGTGCCGATGTCTTCGCCATCGCTGAACGTGCCCGGTGACTCGATGCCGAGGTAGCCGAGCGCCTGGAGCTGAGCGCGCCGCGTGGCGTCGAGTTCCTCGCGCGCCTGCCGATCGCGCCCTCCTTCGCGAACGAACGCGACCAGGCGCTGGCGCATCTCCTCCAGTCGCTCCGGGTGGTCAGCCGCACGGTTGCGCAGCTCCCCAGGGTCTTCGTCGACTCGATAGAGCTCCGGCTCCAGCTTGTGGATGTATTTCCACGGCCCGACGCGCAGACTGCGGAGCATCGACGTTCCAAAGAGAGCGAGGGGCTCGATCGACTCGGCATATCCCGGAGCGGGCGGCCCCGGTTGGGTCCTCCCCGTCACGAACGGACGCAGACTGCGCCCCTGGATGCCCGGCGGACTCGGCAATCGCAGCCAGTCGAGCACGGTCGGTACGATGTCTGCCGTGCGGACCGGCGCTTTGACTCGACGCCCGCGCGGCACGCTCTGCGGTCCCCACAGCACCAGAGGGACGCGAAGTGTCGAGTCGTATACGAAGAAGGAATGCGTCTGCTCGTCATGTTCGCCGAGACCCTCCCCATGGTCCGCCGTCAGCACGACGAGCGTACGCTCCCTTAGGCCGCCCTCTCGCAGTGCATCCAGGATCCGTCCGACCTGATGATCGACGTAGCGGATCTCCTCATGGTAGGGACTCGCGTCGAGGTCCGGATGGAACCCCGACCGCGCCTGATAGACCACGTGCGGATCGAAGTAGTGAAGCCAGAGAAAAAAGGGCTGCCCGCTCTTTCTCGCTTCCGCGACGAACTCGAGGCCCCGTCGAGTGATATCCGCGCCGTCTCGCTCATGAACCTCGATTCGCCTTCGCCCCTCCTCCGACGAGACATCGGCAAGCAGGATCTGCTTGCGTTCGATGTCGAAATCACCAGGCTCCCGATAGGCAGCGAATCCCTGAGCCAGGCCGGTCTCCCGGCCGATGACCGGCGCCGCGATTTCCGCGGCCGTCACGTAGCCCCGACCGGCGAGGATCTCGGCCAGAGTCGTCTCCTGCTCACTCAGGACGTAGCCCGTGTTGGAACGAACGCCGTGCGCGATGGGCAGCAAACCCGTCAGGATTGTGGCATGAGAGGGCAGCGTGCTCGGAGACGCACTGGTCACGTCATCGAAGAGCACACCCTCGCGCGCCATCCGGTCGATCGCGGGCGAGGTCGGCAAGGTCTGACCGTAGACCCCGAACGCGTCGGCACGAGCGGTATCCAGGGTGATCAACACGAGGTTCGCACGCCCCTGCGACACACCTTCCGAGCGACTCGGCCGCCTCACCGCCTCGCCCCTCGTCCTCTCGAGATCGCGAACCGCCGTCTCGCCAGCGAGATCGGTTCCAGCGCGATCATCACAACTCAGGAGCCCCAGGGCGAGCGCAGCCATTGCAAGAAGACGGCCGCAGAGCGTCGTCCAACCCTCTTCGAAGGAAGAACGCCCACGCGTCGCTCTTCGAAGGACCTCCCTCACCCGCCGCAACTCCGACCTCCGATCGTCATGCCGAGTGGCCTGGATATTCGGCGATGAAATAGGTGAGACTCCGAATGAGCCCCCCGTCGACGGCGAATACGTCGACGGCGTGGATCGTGGTGCCATCCGACAGCCCGATGTGGATTTCCGCAAAGGCGCGACTCGCATCGCCGAGCAACGCAACCGGCTCGCTCGGACTCGGTCGCGGTCCTGCCACGGCCTCGCGATAAAAGGATCGAATCTCCTCTCTGCCCGAGACCCGACGGCCCAACCCCAGGAGTTCGGCATCCGCGTGAAAGAGATCGGCGATGTCCTCCCCACCGGCACGCACTCGGGAGAAATATTCCAGGGCGACCGCCCTCGCGTCTCTTTTTAACATCGAAATCCTCTCGCCTCAGGCTACGAATACGAGAAGCCCCCGCGGTCCCCATTATGCGACCTCAGGCGCGCACAAGCGAGGCCCGGCGTCTCTGAACGGTCCCGCCCTGTGGCATTGGGACGCGCTCCGGCTCCTGCGCGAACGGATGAGAAGCGACCTCCCTTGGCCTGGGCCCTGACCCGCTCGAATCGCGGGACAGGGCCGCATGTGGCAGACTCCGCGCAACACCTTCAAGGAGGCTCTCCATGCGCCGACTCGTCATTTCCTTCCTCACTTTGGCTTTCATTGCCGGTTTCTCGTCTACCGGAGCCGCCGAGACCGTCACCTACGTGCTCCAAACCCCGGGCGTCGTCTGAGGCGGCACCGCCGCGAGGGCCCGTGCGGCCGTCGAAGAAATCGAGCACGTCGATTCCGTCCAAACCGACATGAATCAACACAGCCTGACCGTGACCTTCGAGGACGAAGAATTGACGGTGGAGGAGATCATCACGGTGCTCGGAGGCGCGGGCTATACCGTGCCCTCCCACTCGCGCACCGAGCCCTGACGAGCATCGCCGCACGATCCAGCCGCGCCGGATCGTCCTGACCTCGAGCCCAACCCGATTCACCCGGTCGCCCGCACCGGTGGTGGGCGAGCATCCGTTGACGTCACCCCACCCGTCCTTCTCCGAAGCCCTTCCTCGTAATCGCGGGCGCGGCCTCGAGCGGACGATCGCCTCCTGATCGCGGCCTGCCCACAAAGCCAAAACGAACCACTCCTCTCCCTCAGCAAGGACCGAAACGAATGCCGGGTTTCGCTCGAACACGGATCGCGATCATCGGCGCCGGCGCCGGCGGCCTCTGCGCGGGAATCAAGCTGCTCGAAGCCGAGCGAGACGATTTCTTGATTTTCGACAAGGAACCGCGGGTCGGCGGCACGTGGCAGCGCAACACCTACCCCGGCCTCGAATGCGACATCGCCTCCCCCCTCTACTGCTACTCCTTCGCCCCCAATCCGGATTGGTCCGGTCCCTTCCCGCCCCAATCCGAGATCCGTGAATACCTAGAACGAGTGGCCCTCGAGCACGGACTCGCCCCGCACCTCCGACTCGGGACCGGGATCCATTCGGCCCATTGGGACGAAGCGGCAGCGCGCTGGCGCCTCGTCCTCGATGACGGGGGCGAAATCGAGACCCAATTCGTGATCAGTGCCGTCGGCATGTTCGGCCCACCCGCGACCCCGCCTATTCCCGGACTCGATGCCTTCGAAGGGATGACCTTCCACTCGGCGGAGTGGAACCACGACCACGATCTCACAGGCGAACGCGTCGCGGTGATCGGAAGCGCCGCGAGCGCGGTCCAGTTCGTACCTGAAATCGTCGCGAAGACGGCTCAGCTCCACGTCTTTCAGCGCACACCGAATTGGGTGCTTCCGAAGGAAAACGCTCCCTATACCCAGGAGCAGA
>Ga0315316_10001926_pt1 | contig 14755 bp, 7 predicted proteins | sample M160m3416metaG_FD_203702 | JGI IMG/M metagenome (GOLD analysis project Ga0315316, IMG submission 203702) | Ammonia-oxidizing marine archaeal communities from Monterey Bay, California, United States - M1 60m 3416 | ecosystem: Environmental > Aquatic > Marine > Intertidal zone | place: USA...
ATTTCCATCTCTGTCCTTGATTGTCTTTCTTCTAATGTTAATGGCATTGTTTACTCCTATTTAGTTGTTTAAATAATTAATCCGCTCATTCAAAGGTTACATAAATATTACAAGATACGGTAATTAAGATGAATAATAAGCTTGAATGAGATCACAATAGAAATTTCACAATTATTCCTCATTATATTCTCCAAAAAAAACATAAGTTAATGTAATAGCCTAATATTGATCAGGACTGTGCTGTACCTTAATAAGGGTTTAGAACACATGAAAAATCACTTATTTGTTTAAAATTTGCACAAAAGACTTCCTTAGCGTTAAATCGATACCCCATTCGATAAATTTGAGGAGTAAGTCATGGCATTAGGAGAATTGATAAACGAAGAAACTGGATTAGTTACCAGTCTTAGGGTATTGCCTGCTACTGCAGAAGGAGCAAACTATGAAGTAGATCTTCGAGCAGAGGGCAATTTAAGAGGGACAAAATATGTAACTAATTGGACCTACTCACAGCTAGAGAGACCTGATGGTACGATCCAAGGTCATGGCGATGGGGTATGCAAGACTGAGTGTGGACAAACGCTATATTTAAAAGGGGCCGGTTGCGCAAAAGCTGTTACCGAGGGCGGAGTGGTTCGTTATAAAGTTATAAATCACTGGCACACAAAATCAGAAAAGTTTGCTGATCTCAATGGCTCAGCCATGGTTGGCGAATATAACGTTAATCCCGATGGCACAACTATCGCCAAAATGTGGATTCTAGAATAATCAAACTATTACATTAAGATTTTTAGTAGGCAGAAAATGCTTAGACCCGTCAATCGTTAAACTCTTTGACGGGTCGGTGCCACTTGCCGCCGATAAAGTTTGCGCGTCACTCAATTACCTGGAATTAAGTCAAAGAAAACTGGCGTGCTCGAATAGTACAGCTCCTCAGGATTAACTAGCGTGTCATAAGCGAAATAAAAATAGAGCATGGAAGACAGCTGCATCCCGGCTGGACCAAGTGCTACATCGTTAAATATGTTGATTCGATTAATCGTACTAAAGGTTTTCCCATTAACAGCAGGTTCTAACGTACCACGAATCCCGTCCCAAATTTGAAAACCTTGATTTTCGACGAGCTGATAGAACTGATCATAATACTTTGCCACTACATAAAGATTGCCTGCAGTATTCACGTGACTTGATTCCACCTTTATTTCTGCTATCAGATCAACTGGGTCAGCGTATTTGAAACTTGGAGGACTATCCGAGGTACCAAATACATCATCATAAGCTCTCGCTCCACCAAAGAATTGGGCACTTGTGCTCACGCCGGTTAGAGTGGCCGCGCCCGCAAGCTCAGGTATATCGGGAACGCCATCGTTATCATCATCTGGATCTTCAATATCTCCAAGACCATCGTTGTCCGAGTCAGCTGTCTCTAATGCATTAAGTGGAAATGCGTCGTTTTCGTCTAGTACTCCATCATTATCGTTATCAGGATCATCGTTATTGAGTATGCCGTCCTTATCAGTATCGACATCCGCTATAGACATCTGGATTCGGTCTATTTTAGCTCGCATCGTCTGCAAAACCGCGAGGTCATAATTGGCAAGAAAATAGTTCCACCTTCCTTCCGAACCAGTTGTACTTTTAAGCTTATTAATCACAGCCGTATATTCATCTTGATCTGCAGGTATAAGGTTCCGATAGGTAGCCAACCGCTCTTTAAAAGCATAAGCGGCTGGCAGATTGGACAATTCGGAAGCAACAGAAACGCTAGCGGGAACTCCCCAAAATTCAAATACCGGAACGAGGTTTATATTTAATGCTTCCGAAGCCGTTTTAATGAAGTCATCATCAGATAATCCATAATTAACCGCCTTTCCATTGGCAATTCCTCGAAGATAAAATTCTTTATGAATCGTCCCCACAGCGTCCCACCCATATAAGCTGGCTATCTCAACTAAACGAGCCCAACTTCGGGTTTGGTAACGAACCTCATTGTCCCAAGAATCAAGGCATAATCGATTGTCGATCTGCCAATTTGGGGAGAACATTGTATCAAGTGCTGCATCGCTGCGATCATAATCTTGAAACCCTGAATACCGAAGTGCAGTATCAATATCCACTACTAGAACTTTATTGGCCAAGATCACATAAAGTAAATGAACATTAGACTCGGCCTCTTGGCATCCTAGAGTAGGCAAGTTATGTAAATGCCCCCATTCATGCCACAAGGTAAACGCATCTTTCCTTTGCGCAGCTCTCGTTTCGGTTACCTCAGCAGAGTAATAATCATTTTTGATATATTGAAGCGGGGACCAATATTTTTCATCTACAGACTCCATAAGAGAAGGATCGCCGCTGTCTATATCCCCATGTATTGGGTAACTAGCAGCCATTGCTGTCCCGGCAACCGGTATCATTCTATCCCCAGCGAGCCATTCTGCTCTTATTCCAGTCGTTGGCCGCCCAGTCATAATACTTATCGCGTCGAAAAAACTATCCATCTTCTCCAGCAAGGCCTGGGGCTCGGAATACAGAAGCCCGAATCTATTTGGATGCGTAAAATTGAATTTCTTTCCTATAAGTTCAAAATAGGGAACATAAGCGTTATTAACGGCATTCAAAAAATCGGTGACAGAATGATTAAGACCAGCATGCTCGTTCATAGCATAGGTGGGCATCTCGACCGCTCCCGTAACTACAAAACTGACTTCTCCAAGTGAAGAACCGTCAGGGATTTCTATATAAAGCCCCCCTCCGAATGGGTTTGCTATCTGAATTTCTTGCCCCTGAAACGAAAAACTATTTCCTATTCTCGGAAAACGGTTGTAGACCGTCCAAGTGGACTCTAGGTCAATAAAAGATATCCCGATGCGTGCTTTCCAATTGCTTAAAGACTGGTTTGCAGGACTGGAAATTGTGACGATTTCCCCTGGCGGAACATAAAGCCCCGTAGGTCTCAGGACAGTTTCTTGACCATTTAACATATAACCTGGATCTGTTTGATAATTTCCGTTAATTAATACCTGCTTAGTGATGCGAGGAGCGATTTCTGAGACTGGCCCTGGATAAATAGCGGCATCGGGAAATAGTGGCAGATCAGTAGTTTTACTTAAATTCACTTCAGTAAATAGATTGTCAAATACCCACTGTTGAAGATAATAAGCGAGTTTTTTTGACGGGAAAAAATCTTGTACTTTTAGTTGCTCCTCTGTTACGAATATTGCCCCTTTCTTTTTAAAATACTGTATTAAAAATTTCTTAGCATTGATTTCAATCGGATCCCAATTATCTGAAAATGTCTGCAAGAATTCTTGCACCAAAGAAGTTGATACTGAGACATTATTTTCTACATCGGCAGTAATTGAATCCAAAATCTGGTTGAGTCTGTAAGAGTTTTGGCCACCTTTTATTATATGGATTCCAATTTTATCAATTGATAAGGACATGCCTTGATTAATTGGATCACCATAAGGGAACCCTCCTATAAACAGCCCCGCCGGGCTATCAGAAAGTCCAGCACTGTATGTCGGGGCGTAACTACCTCCAGAGAAAAATGCACTTAATAGAGCATTATCTACTCTAGAACTTTCTGTTAAATACAGACTAGAGGGAGCTCCGTTAAAGATTACATCGATACGAGGTTTTTCTACCTGCAACTTGAAAATCAGGCTCAACTCATGCCAATGATTTTCCGAAATATCGCTGGCTATCCAAGAGAGATAACCTTCTCGACCAGATCCTTCACCAACCATTAAAGCTAATGAACTTTCACCATCAACTTTTTCGACAAAGATATTAAAACCAAGTGCATTCCGGGTGCCTTCATTAGTTCCTAGAATATTTCGCCAAATATCAGGGTTGTTAGAATCAAGGTATTTATGAGGATTATCTTCATTAAACCTGAAACGAATGTCGATTTGGAAGGTATTCGATGGATTCAACTCTTGTTCGACAAAGGAAGGTAGTCGTAAATAGTTATCCCATGTCAACGATATAAATTCGTCGCCACCTTGAGACACAAATTGCGGAGATGTTAGTGGATAGTTAGTGTACGAATCATTAAGCTTATCCGAATCGATCGCGGTATAACTTGCTATGCTAGATTCAAGCAATGAGTCTGAGAAATCACCAGAAAAATCATATGTAATTCCATCAGCCAAACTTTTTGTGCTAAAAACAAGAAATAGCCAAAAAATTGGTATGAAACTGGCACATTTATAATGTCCCGAGGACATTGAGTTAAATGGAGATAGGATGGGCATGAGCCAGGGGCTAGGTCCAATCATTAATTATTACTCGGACTGCAATCCAGCAATCCTCAATATAAAAGATTCATTGTACTTTTTTTTGGGGAAAGCGGAATATATGCCGATCACACATATAGTTATAATCTAAGGTTAAATTATACCAAGAGCAATAAACGGGAGTATGAAATTGTGTGTTCCATTATATTAGCAAAGTTAACTAGCAAACCTTTCTGGAGATTGTTAATTGTATTGCTTTTCCAATACCCGGTTTCGTCAGCACTTGCCCAAAACTTCGACCTAGACCCCTATTTTGGAGAGTTCGATTTAGAATCAGGCTTTGTAGATGACCCTCAAATTGTGTCCATTGCGGCGGGAGGAAGCCTAGATGCAAGCGATCTAAGCAGCGACTGTGTAGGGTTTATTTCAGAAGCACCTGATGTCTCTGTTAATTATGATAGCTCCTCTCTCTCTTTGAATTTTGCAGCATTTAGTGAAGAAGATATTACTTTAGTGATAAATGATCCCCTCGGCAGGTGGGTATGTAATGATGATTTTATAGAAAGCGAGGAACTAAATCCCGGAGTAAACTTTGAAGACCCCGAAAGTGGCAAATATGATATTTGGTTAGGAGTGTACTCTTCCGATGAAGATGACTTAATAGATGCAAACCTGTTTATTTCTGAATTATCACTAGATTTAATATTTGAAACATATGAAGGAACAGGCTCAGGAATCATCGACGAATCAAGCGTTTTAGGTCAATCGGGAACTGGATTCATAGTAAATGAAGAAGGTCATATTTTGACAAATCACCATGTGATTGAAGGTTGCACAGATATTACATTTCAAATTCGCGGCTCTGAAGTGCAAAGAGCTGTCTTAATATCAACTAATCTTCCTTCTGATTTAGCCTTATTAAAGCTCTCCAGTTTTAATAGACAGCCAGCTATTTTTGCACCTTCTTCTGCTGTAAAAATGGGTGCTGAATTAGTCGTGTATGGTTTTCCTTTGTCTGACGATTTGTCCGCACAAGGCAATTTCACTAGTGGTATTGTAAGTGCTATGAGTGGGCTGAACGATGATTTGACACTTTTCCAAATGACTGCCCCTGTTCAGCCTGGAAACAGTGGAGGGCCGGTATTAAGTACCGCAGGAAGAGTCATTGGTGTAGTTGTTTCTACAGCAGATCAGCAATTTTTTAGAGATCAACGTGACACTGATGCGCAAAATATCAACTTTGCAATTCATAGCGCCATCGCGATGAGGTTTTTAGATACCAATAACGTTAGTTATGAAGTAGAAAGCCCCGGAATGAATACTCTTAGTCTTGCAGATATCGCAAGCATGTCGCAAGAATTTACCGGAATTGTAAGATGCAGTAATTAATATCTAGTCTTAAGATCCACAGCTGCACCAACGACCAGACTTTTTCAAACGACACCCAAGACTTTGATAAGTTGCATCAAGCAAGCCCTATCTCCTTGAATTCAATGCCGTCCCCTGCCTCACCTTGTTCAAGCAATGTCCAAAAGACATCTTAGCGCTTAAATCAACTTGCGAATAAATGAGAAGCCATTGTCTTTAGATCATCGAGCAGGTTATAAATAGTATCTTTCGTGTCACAAATCAAGCCAAGTAAAGGTCAATATCATGATAAAAATTATTATAGCTGGAATTATGTTGCTATTAGGTGTCACTGCCTCAGCCAATGAAGAAATTAAGGAAATAATCGAAGAACATTACGGCTACATAAATGTTGCTGATTATGCAGGTGCATCTACGCACCATAGAAGTGACTTTACTATGTACTTTCCTGATGGTGGCCCTTTATGGGAGTCCGATTACGAGTCTGTCGCAAACCGAATGAACGCAACTCCAAATTTCCCGGAGAGCATGAATCTATTGATGAGTAATTATGATGCTGTGACCTACGATGATTGGGCAATTGTTACATTTTACCTATCGGGCACTCATACAATAAATGGTGAGGTACACAACGTCGTTAACCGCGTGAGCGCAGTTTGGATCAAAGAAGCAGGGGAATGGCGCGAGGCCCACCATCACGAAAGCCCTCTATTGCCGAACTAGTGGCTCAGTTAAACTATGTAGTCCAAATCGAGTATTAAGTAAAGGGTCAGCGCAAAGAGGAGCCTCGAAGCTCCTCTTTGCATCAGGAAAATTAAAACGAAACTCATCCAGAAAGGGGTAGTTTTTGATCGGCCTCCATGCCTTCTATTGCTGTCCTGGCTCCCATTGATGAGAAATGAACTGGATAATAGCCTCGCATTATAAGCGACACTCTAAGATAGGGATTCAGCTTGCACTAGGGTTTATGTGTTAATTTATCAAAACCCCTTGCCCACAAGCCACTTCCTTATTTTACGTAATAGAAAGAGTGCAAAGCACCTTGAGATGAAAAACGATAATCCTAACCAAAGTCGCCGCGAATTCCTGCACAAGATAGGCGAAATTGGCGGCACTGCTGCCGTCTATCAAGCTATGGTCAGTATGGGCCTGTTAGTGAGTGGCGAAGCGCAAGCCGGTTCTAGCCGATTACGGTGGAATGAAAGGTCTGCGCAACTTGGAAATATTACAAAACCTACTGTAGCAATTCTTGGCGCAGGCATTTCAGGCCTTTGCGCTGCTTATGAACTGAAGAAAGCTGGCTTTCCTTTTTATCTTATTGAAGCAAGGGATAGGCCTGGTGGCAGAAGCCATACTATTAGATCAGGCTCGGTTGTTAATGAAACAGACAGTCAACAGGTCTGTAGCTTTGATAGCAGTCAAGAACTCTATTTTAATGCAGGCCCTGCTCGCATCTCACAGACTCATAGTAATTTGCTTAGCTACTGTCGTGAGTTAAGCGTACCGATGCAGGCTTTAGTGAATGACAATCGCGGCGCCTTTATTCATAATTCTGCAGCTTTCGGCGGTATGCCGGTTCGAGCCAGAGAAGTCATTACCGCCATGCGAGGCAATATAGCAGAGTTACTGGCGAAAGCAGTTAATTCTGGAGCACTTGATTCTGACATCGGTTTCTCTGAGCAGAGCGCAGTTGTTAATGTGCTGCGCGACTATGGTGATCTAGATGTGGGCAATTTTTTTAACGGCTCAACTCGTGGAGGGTTGACAGATGGCACCGGAGGCTTGACACCAGGTTCTTCAAAAACCTCATTGAATCTTGATGATTTCTTCTTCAATACTAATGTTCCTTTTACACCAAATTTCAGCGAGAGCATCAATCAATCAGCGACGATGATGCAGCCCGTTGGAGGCATGGACAAGATAGCCTCCGCTTTTTCCAATGAGGTGAACGAGGAAGCTTATTACGGAGTAGAAATCACCGGAATCTATCGCGCGGGTAATCGTGTGCGAATTGAGGGTAGCGCTAATGGAGCTAGCGGTGCATTAGAAATTGATTACGCCATTATTGCTATTCCGCCGAGTGTGCTGCGCAACATCCCTAATGATTTTAGCCCTGCTGCTGCAAACGCAATTACCCAAGTGCAGTATGCGAATCCCACTAAAATCGCCTTTCAGTCTCCGCGGTTTTGGGAGAGCGAAGATGATATTTATGGGGGTATATCCTGGACTGACCCAGAAATTTTACAGATCTGGTATCCCTCGGGAGGATTTGCGCAGCAAGATGGAATCATTGTAGGTAGCTATTTGTTCGGCGGAAGGCATGCCACTAACTTTCAGAATCTTTCTATCAAGGAACGAATCGAATTTGCCTTGGCGGGTGGCGAAAAAGTGCATCCACAGTATCGCCAAAATCTTAGAGCTGGCTTATCGGTGGCCTGGGCAAAAGTACCCTACTCTTTGGGTGGCTGGAGTGTTTCTACTCCGTCTACTCTATTGCAATCACCAGACGGACCTTTTCTGTTTGCCGGCGATCACCTTACTTATTTGCAGGGATGGCAGGAAGGTGCCGTGATATCGAGTTTGAATGCACTTAATAATTTATTAGACATAATGGACGCGAGCTAACGTTTAGTTACTATGGACTCTCATGGTTCTGCTTCACCGCGAGTTTAACCTCTTACTTAGTTAATAATCCTGTCCCTCTATTCAGCCTTCCAGTTTGCCCATTAAAATTCTCCATGAATTGACATATTTTCAGTTAGAAAGAGGAACGCGGGCTTAAAGACGCTCATCTTGAGGAGAACAATAGGTTTAAGGTAATTCTCCGGGCGCCCATTTATCGATCATTTCTTTAATGTAATTGCTGGGAGCACCGCTAGAAACCTGAGGGCTGACGGGAATTCCGGGATATCGAGAATATGGCACAGGGGGAGTATCCAAAACATCGACCCATAATTCAACTGCGAAAAGATTATACTTTTCGGGCAACACTGTTCGCGCTTCGATCCCTGCAGCCACGCCTCCATTCGCAATTTGACCAACCAATTCCCCTTTAAGATTAACGACGGCGCTACCACTAGCCCCTCCCGAGGCCGGAAGGTTATAGGCCTGCGCAGTCCGAGTAAAATAGTCTGCTCCCAAAAATGACCCAACTCCCGTCACCCAAGGGCCTGTTCTAGTCATGACGGAGGGATGACCGACAGTAATTAGTGGCTGCCACCGTTCTAGCGTGGAAGAATCCGCAATTTTGAGCGGTACGAGCTTCATCGCTTGAGACGTCCTTAGCAGAGCAACGTCACCTCGATCGCCTCCAGTCTGAGCCACTCCATCTGTCTTTTGGTCCCCGAAGATTTCAGTGTAACGAGTATTATTATCCGTCTCTCCGTCGAGTGAGGTTTTCCCTACAAGCTCAGCTTCCACATCTTGGCCGTAAAAGGTTCTAAAAGTGGTCTTATCCCCTATCGACAATGCAGGAACACAATGATTATTGGTCACGATGAGATGCTCTGAAACCGCAAACCCTGTGCAAATACAGGGGACATTAAAATTCAAATTTACTCGATTTTCATCACAGTTAGGGCATCCAGTTTCGCGAATAAACGCAACAGTTGCTTGCTTAGCAATATCTATAGCTGTTGAGTTTACCTCGGATACTGGGAACCCAGACACGGTAAATTCATCACTCATAACCGGAACTTCGAAGCGTTGAGAGTTTTCTATGGAGACCGCAGGTCGGGCCGGTAATTCCTCGCTCCGAAGCGCGGAATTTGAATTGATTGAGGGATCGATTACCTTTAGCGTATCAATTAGAACCGGGGTGATTAGAGTCCCTACCGTCAGAAAAGTACTATCGGCGTAATAGCGAGGCAGTGTTCCCAAAGAGTTTTTGGTAGTCACAGCTTTATGCACCGGGCATAAAACTCCATCTGGATCACCAGTTTGTTCTTCGACAATGGCAATAACGACCCCAGTGTCATCCACGATAGGCGCTCCCTTACTTCCACTATCGCTAAAATGATCGAGGAAGAGACGGTCTGAGTATTCAGAATCTTCAGTGACATTAACAATGCAGGTCATCGCACTACCGGACGAAACAAACCACCCTCCTTCGATGTCCCGAGAAATTTCGGGAGTGTGCACTGTTGCAGTTTCTCCAATCTGATTAAGATCGGATGCGCGCAGGTTAAGCCAATGCTTGTTATCTGCAGGGCCGTCCCAGGGGGTCCAAGAGACAAAGGGTAGCTTACGGTCATCTGTTACCGAAACAAGCCGGAGAGCACCTAATACGGCGGCATCGTCAGTCCAGACTACCTCTCCTAGAGCCCAGCGTCCGTCGAAAAGCTGAATCACCGGGCCAGCTCCGCTTTTCAGGCTGTAGTCAACATCGCCCGCAGAAAGAAGTTGCTCCCCGTAACTCTCACAGGCATCTGGCGTGTAGGGCGGTGGTCCTGGAAGTACTATGGAACTCGGGCCACTGTTGTCCTCCATGGTAAGGAGCGTCTTGGCGGAAGTAAGAACGACGGAGTCACTCACAAAAAAACCAGTCCCTGGGGGAGTGGCATGAAAAACAGGCTCGTCGAGATTTGCGTTGGGCGATTGGTTCATGCACCAATCACCGTAAACTACAACGGCGCTTGGTGCTGCCTTATGGCCAACTCTCTCAATATTGGACAAACTCGGCAAACTTTGTTTCGGGATAATGCTGTCTAATTCGCCACGCTCCCAATACACCTTATTCGCCGATGTGCCCGTGTCTTCTATCACGCCATCGTCTAGCCCAGAAAGCTTGGTCTGCAGTTCGAAACAACCATAATCACTGCAGATTTCCTCTCGACTAGCACTAGCAGTTGAATCCAGCGGCAATTCATTCACATAGGACACACTGAAAAGTAAGCTTTCTAAGTCCTCTAACAAAAGGTGTAATTCGTAACGGGCAATTTCAACGCCGCCTTGCAACACAGCGACTTTAGGCAAAATCATGGTGGATGTAGCAGTCTGGTAAGCGTTATCGGTCGTTGCCCAGTCAGCTTGCTCGGCAACGGTCAATTTGAAGCGGGAATTCTCAACCAAATTCAGCTGTACCTTATAATGACCTACCCCAGTGACATCCAGGACCGGCACGGTAAGGACATTGCTCTCCACGCCAAATGAAGCGGTAGCACTTTCTTGGCCGTAGGCTCTAGTTAGTGAAATTATCACTAACAAAAATAGAGAAAATAGAGAAAATAGAAGCGGTTGTTTTATCTCAGATTTAATAAAAATCATTAGTCGTGCCCGACCTTAAACTACCGAATACGCATAAAATCGTAATCATAAGAAAAAGTTAATTTCATAGTTTAAATTTGGGCGCTACTATATTAAATTTTACACAAAACCGCCAACGGCCACTAAATAAGCGCCGGTTACCCGATGGGGAATTATCCCGCCTTGAACTGCCTGTATAAGCGTATGAAGGCCCGGCCTTCTTTTCATAAAGAGATTAAAAAGGGCCCTGTTTTTATTCAGGTTGTGGGTGTGGTTTATCGATTTTTCCGCCGCCTGAAGGGCACAAGCCTCAAAGCTGTATAAAGGTTACTGTAAGTTGGTGTCCCCTAGGGGTTCCGAACCCCGGTTGTCGGAATGAAGATACTGAGATGAGGGTTTTATGGGTTATCCTGAGCAAATAAAATATTAGCTATTCCAATAACTTAGCTATTTACTTATTCAGAGCATACCCTTACTTACTCAGGCAAACCCCCATACATAAAAGCTAATTTGGTAGCCCGTCAAATGCTTTATTAAGATATTTTTCAAATTTCTTCCATTGCTCCGAACTACCCTTATAAACCTTTTTCCGCACTTGTAAGTTCGAAGCTGTCTTCACGTAGCGCTTATTTTCCTCTGGGTAGAGACAGGCATCTTCCCAATTCACACCTAAATATTGGATTAGTTCTTTAGTTTCATATTCTTGATCAGTAGTAAGTTGCTCATAATCCAGATGATAAATTTTACCGGGATACTGCTCCTCCCAATAAAGCATTAATTCCTCATACATTTGGTAATAATGAACGACATCTAACAGATCACAGCTGTAACCCAATCCTTTGGCTGAAAAGTAATGCTTAAAATTTGACCAGCAAGTTGACGCAGGATTTCTTTTGACGTGAATAATTTTAGCCTCTGGGAGCGCACTACAGATTAGGCCTATATAGAAAAAGTTGCCAGGCATCTTATCAGTTACAAAAGGCAAACCTGATGATAGGCTTTTTATTGCATTCAGGTACTGTTTTCTTACCGCTCTAAGATTATCCCCACTTACTTCCACTTTTCCCTCAGCTAATGGTGAACCAAACATTTTTAAAAAATGTAATTCATCAGCGCCCGATACTTTGGAATGATTAGATATAATTTGCTCAACTAATGTTGAGCCTGATCTGGGCATTCCCAGAATCAGAATTGGTGTAGGCAAATTCCCCTCCCCGGAAACATTAGAAGAGAAGTTTTTAAAAGAATTGGCAGTTTCTTTTATCCTATAGAAGATCTTTTTATCTTGAACTATATCGTAGTTTAAGACCCTTTTACGCAGAGCATTGCCTTCTTTAAGGTATCGGAAAGCCTCCTCTAATTTCCCTAGATCCTCAGAAGACTTAGCTAATGCAAAGCAAAGATGACATCGGCTTTCAATGTTAATGCTAGCGTCAGCATACAATTTCTCCATTTGAACTATCTGTGGATCGAAATAAGCATATTTCTTTAGAATACTCAGATTGTAATGAACTTCAGCATAATCAGGCTTGATTAGGAGTGCTTCTTTATAAGCCGCGACAGCCTCTTCAGGTTTGCCCTGTGCTTTAAACGCTACACCCTTATTGTAATGGACTTCAGCATAATCAGGCTTGATTAGGAGCGCTTTGTTAAAAGCAGCGATAGCCTCTTCGGGTTCGCCCCAATTTGCCAAAGCAGAGCCTATATTGCTATGGACTTCAGCATAATCAGGGTTGAACAGGAGTGCTTTGTTATAAGCGGCAATAGCCCTTTCAAGTTTGCCCTGATCTATTAAGGCATTACCCATATTGTTATGGGCTTCAGCATAATCAGGCTTGATTAACAATGCTTTGTTATAAGCAGCGATAGCCTCCTCGGATTTGCCCTGATCTGCCAAAGCAGAGCCTATATTGTTATGGGCTTCAGCATAATCAGGCTTGATTAGGAGCGCTTTATTATAAGCAAGGATAGCCTTTTCAAGTTTACCCTGACCAGCCAAGGTCGTTCCTATATTGTAATGAGCTTCGGCGTAATTAGGCTTGATTAGGAGCGCTCTATTAAAAGCAGCGATAGCCTCGTCGGCTTTGCCCTGTCCTGCCAAGGCTGCGCCGATATTATTATGCGCATCGACATAATCAGGTTTGATTAGAAGTGCTTTGTTGAAAACAGCGATAGCCTCTTCTAGATTACCCTGTGCACGAAGAGCTGCGCCTAGCAGGTTCCAAGGTAGAATTGATTGCGGGAACTCCCTTGTTAACCGATCGCTCTCTTGAATAACTGTCTTAATTTTCCCCTTGTTAAACAAAGATATGAGTTGATCAAGGGTTTCATCTGATGGATTTTCTTCGGCTAAAATGTCCGGCTTTGGCTGTGAAAGTTTAGCAAGACCTTGCTTAGCTCTAATATTCCCTGGGAAAAGTTCTAATACAGAGTCATAACATTTACGCGCTTCATCCATTTCGCCATTGCGCTTGTGGGATGCAGCTTTCAGCAAAGTTCTTTCAACGTTTAGTTTTACCATAAAGCCTTAGTGGATAGAAAATTATTCCAGTTGATCGTCATAAGCCTTAATGACACCTAACTGTTCGCGTGGAGTAGTATCTAATATTCCGGGATGGAAACGAAGCCTCAATGTATGAGGACAACTACTTGCTTAGTTACAAAACTGAAGCAAAGATATTCATATTTCCAGCCATATTTAAAGGCTGCTTCCTGAAAGGCTTTAAACTCATCTTCGCGCCAATGCTCATTCCCAATGTATTCATCAAATATTATCACCGTTCCAGGGACAATTTGTTTGGCAAAATTTTCCAAGATTGTTTTAGTTGAGCTGTAGATATCACAGTCAATGTTCATGAAGCAAACTGGTTCTGGGTGTTGCTCGACAAACCTAGGAAGTGTTTCTTCAAACCAACCGTTGTGCAGAATTACATTTTGAGGAACAGATGGAATGACGCCCTTCGTACTGTAAGAGCCTTTTGCTTCATTATGCCAAGATTCTGGGAGTCCTTGAAAACTATCAAAGCCGTGCACGTCCTGGTCAACTAATGCACTAATTTGACGAATTGAAGTTCCGAATCTAACACCAAACTCCAAAACTAGTCCTTCAACGACGGCAGCCTCGATACCAAGCTTAAAAGCATCAATACTGCTTCCAATAATTACAGGTACTTTTTTATTAACAGATTTGATGTGACGCCAGGCATCCAGTCTTGCTCGACATAAGCCGTCTCCGCTTTCAACTGTATCAAAATGGGGCGTGGCTTTCTGGGTATCACCTGAGTAGTCCCATAACATTCCTAATATGAATTTATAATTCAGATTAAATGGGTCAATATTAATAGCTTTTTCCATGCACTTAATGGCCGGCATCAGGTCAAGGTGGTTTAACAAAAGAGAATGATGATTGTATTGCGCCTCTGCAAAATCAGGCTTGAGTTGGATCGCCTTGTCGCAACTCTCTAAAGCATCTTTCAATTGCCCTAACTGTTTTAGAGTAACTCCACGGTTATTGTGGGCCAACGTGTAATCGGGCCTGAGCTGGATCGCCTTGTCAAAGTCTCTCATGGCCTCATCCAGCCGCCCAAGCCGTCTTAGTGCATTGCCTCGGTTATAGTACGCCGAAGTAAAATCAGCCCTGAGCTGGATTGTCTTATTGAATACCTGGATAGACTCTTCCAGCTTACTTTGGTCATTGAGTGCTACTCCTAGAACCTGCATGACAACTAATGACTGTGGATAGGCTTGCAATAATTCTCGACAGGCTTGCTCTGTCTCTGTCATTTGACCTGAGTTGTAAAGATTAACCAAGGCAGTAATCTGATCCTGCGGGGGGTTGGAAGTCTCTGCCTCTGGGGGCTTATTCTGTGTTGATTTCTTTGGTAATTTGCACAGCTGATTTT
>Ga0315316_10001927_pt1 | contig 14749 bp, 12 predicted proteins | sample M160m3416metaG_FD_203702 | JGI IMG/M metagenome (GOLD analysis project Ga0315316, IMG submission 203702) | Ammonia-oxidizing marine archaeal communities from Monterey Bay, California, United States - M1 60m 3416 | ecosystem: Environmental > Aquatic > Marine > Intertidal zone | place: USA...
ACCAGCATCTGTAAGTAGCCGTCTTGTCCAGTAGAACGCCTCTTCTCCATCTACAAGAATTCGACCGTTGAGCTTATCGAGATCGAGTATTGGTGGAATAAATCCGTGTTCGATAGATCGCAAACCCTGAACTTTATCATCGGGATGCGGAGCCGTCGCAATAATCTCAATATCGGGGTTGTGTTCACGTAACGCCTTACCCACACCCATTAACGTGCCGCCAGTTCCTAACCCAGCAACGAACGCGTTAACGTCCGGCATATCACGAGCAATCTCCGGACCTGTCGTCGTATAATGAGCTTTCGGGTTGGCGAGGTTACCGTATTGATACGGCATATAATACGAAGGATTCTCTTCTGCCAACTGCTTGGCGACAAGAATCGATTCATTGGTGCCTTTGTCTTTATGCGACAGAATAACTTCTGCCCCAAACGCTTCTAGAAGATGAACTCGCTCCGGTGGAACACTCGCAGGCATAACAACTTTTACGCTGTAACCCTTAATTCGACCGATCATCGCTAAACCTAGTCCAGTATTACCCGATGTTGGTTCGAGAATCGTGTCGCCAGGCTTGATTAGGCCTTCTGATTCAGCGGTCTGTACAAGCGATCGAGCAGCACGATCTTTGACAGAACCGGTTGGGTTTACCGACTCAAGCTTGCCATATAATTTTATTTTTGGATCAGGACTCAGTATCGACACATCGACCAACGGTGTGTTGCCGATAGCCGTTAGTGCGTCTGTTTTTACCGGTGTAAACGGTGCCACAAAAGTTGAGGCCAAGGAAAATATCTTTCGTAAATGAGTGAGTTAGTGTCTAATCTCTAATCGTTTTGACTTAGGCATTGTGCGTGGTTTTACGAACCAAGTGGAAGCACCAACTACTTAGTCGGCCAACACCATTTGCTCTTCAACGGATGCAGGGGGAAGGATTCCGCAGAAGATTTCGTAATCGATTAATTCTGTGACTTCCGGATCAGCTCCGCAAAGTTTGCAATTTGGGTTTTGGCGAATTTTGATCTCACGGAAGTCCATAGTCAAAGCGTCGATAAGAAGCATCCGGCTCGTAAGTGTTTCACCAATCCCCATCGCAAGCTTGATTACTTCTAACGCCTGAATTGAACCAACGAGTCCTGGAAGTGCGCCAATTACGCCAGCTTCTGAACAGTTAGGAACTTCACCAGGAGGTGGCGGATCTGGGAACATGCAACGGTAGCAACCACTACCCGGCTGATAAGTCGTCGCCTGTCCATCGAACACCAAAATGGCTCCATCGACAAGCGGCTTGCCAGCTAAGAATGATGCATCATTTACAAGATATCGAGTTGCAAAGTTATCCGCCCCATTTACGATGATGTCGTAGTTGGGAATGATGTCCATCGCGTTGTCGGAATTAATCGGTTCCTCGTGGATTATGACGTTTGTTTCCGGGTTGTGTGCATTGATCGTCTCTTTAGCTGAAATAACCTTAGGACGCCCAACGTCTGCATCTGTGTGCAAAATTTGTCGCTGCAAGTTTGAAACGTCCACAGTATCGAAATCGACGATGCCGATTGTCCCAACTCCAGCCAGTGCAAGATAAAGCGCAACAGGTGAGCCAAGCCCACCAGCACCTACGATAAGCACCTTCGAATCGATCAATTTTCGCTGGCCTACACTTCCAACGCCGTCCATGATCAGGTGGCGACTATATCGCTGAACCTGACCGGGCGTGAGTGGCGTGAAGCCCTTGGTCTCTGCCATGTCCCTAAATTTTCCTCTTACTATTTCTGATCAATATCAAAATAAACGCTTTTCGTATTCGTAAACCGAGATCGATCAGGGCGATAACTATGAATTTTACTCCGCTGATCGGCGCAAATCGCCTCACATTTAAGGTTCAGCGCGCCAAACACCGTCTTCAAGCAGCTAACTAAGAAGTTAGATTCAATACGGACGATCTAGATGCAGACCATTAGGTCTTAAAACCTAGAAGTTCGTTTTTACTGGAGCCCCAACTTCCGACATTATCATCTGCTGGTTCTTTAACTCACTGATTCTTACTTTGCTCAAGTGCTCTAGCAGCATCATCTCGACATCACTCCAGAGCTCGCGCTGCGAACAAGCCCCAGAGAGCGTACACCAATCGGGTTCTTCGACACAGTCGATAGGAGCTAAAGAATAATCAACAGATTTAACAACGTCACTCACCGAAATATCTTCGGATGGCTTTGTGAGTTTATGACCACCTTGAGGACCTCTGCGAGATTCTATTAGCCCAGATTTTTGTAATTCTGAGCAAATTCTCAATAAATAAGGTTCCGGAATGTGTTGAGCACGAGCTATATCGGACGTAGAAGTAAATTCCGTACCTTCTTGTTGCGCGAGGTAAACAAGGGTGCGAACCCCATAATCAACCTTCATCGGTACAAGCATGAGCAGGTCTCCAACAATCGACCCAGCATCAAAGAGGTAAAATTCCTCTACGCCGTGATCCAGCACGTCCAACATTAGTTCAAAGCGAAATTGAACTCTCGTGCTTCTCAATCATATCACCGAGAAGCCAATGCCGACCTACACGGTCTACTATGTTTGTTGAGCTAATCTTAGAAACATTCACAATCGTGAACTCAATACGAATCGAAGACTTGATGGTAAGATTGAAAGCTGTGCAGACGAGATTTTGTGCCTCGATGACACTATTTATTGAACTGATAACAGAAGGAAAGACCGGTTTTCGGTCCCCGACTAGAAATGGGAGATGCTCGCAATGGCAACAGACGCGATCACACTTAGCGTAGACGTCCGAACGACCTTCGGTAAAAAGAACCGAGCGCTGCGACGACAGGGAATTACTCCCGTTCACATGTACGGTCTTAACCTAGATTCAGAGTCCCTCCAAGCAAATGGACGGGAGCTTCGCTCCGTTCTGAGAGCCGCAGGTCGAACTACACCGGTAACGCTCGAGGTTTCTGATGGTACACAGACTGTAACCATAGTTCGAGAGATTGCACGACACGCAGTTTCCGGCGATATTCAGCACGTTGACTTTCAACGAGTCGACATCCAGCAGGAAGTTGAAACTCCAGTACCAGTCTCACTGACCGGTCAGGAAGAAGCTCCTGGTACATCTGGTGGCGCAGGTGTTGTCACGCAGGGTGCGTTCGAAATTCTTGTTCGAGCAAAGCCATTCGATGTTCCAAACGAAATTATCGTCGACTGCTCAGGCTTGGTGGAAATCGATTCAGCAATTCTGGCTGGCGAAATCAAGTTGCCCGCCGGGGTAACGTTAGCTGGGGCAGCAGACGATCGAATCGCATGGATTCAGCCACCAAGAGTATCGGCTGACGACGATGCTGTTGCTGCTGAAGGTGAAGGTGAAGAAGGCGAAGACAGCGAAGATGCTGCTGACGGCGACTCAGAAGAAACAGGAGACGGCGAAGAAGAGTAGACCACTCTTTATCGCCGTTCGAATACTTCGAACCAAAATGACAAAAACGCCGCAGCCATTGGTTGCGGCGTTTTTTGTACTCTAAAATACCGCTGATAATACGAATTACTAGTTCAACTCCTTGCATGAAAACTCATACGAACTTACCATTCAATCACGCGGCGAGGCGATTCAGCCCTACTTGCGCACCAAAAACTTAATACTCAAAGGCACAGGAGGCACGGATGGACACCATCCTCATAGCCGTCCTATCAGCCCTAGCATCGGTTGTGATCGGAAGCTTAGTAGGCTTCCAACTTCACAGCCTCCTTTCGGCAAAATCACAGCGAGCAGTTGAAGAAGCATCGGCGCAGCAAATGCGCAGATCGAACTCTCGAAGTAAGGAGATTCTTCTAGAAGCTAAAGAGCAAGCGCTTCAAGTACGAAGTAATACAGAAGCCAAGCTCAATGAGCAGAAGTTAGCAATACAACAGCAACAGAGTCGTCTCGAAGTCCGAGAAGAAACTCTGCAAAACAGGACTGATTCGATAAAAGAAATCGAATTGGGATTAAAGACTCAAAAAGATCAGATCACCGTGCAAATCTCGGCGGTCGAAGATTTGAGACTTCAAGCCGGTGAAAGACTCGAAACCGTTTCAGGACTTTCATTAGCTGATGCAAGACAACAACTTCTAGATCAAGCTGAAGAAGATATACAGTTCGAACTAGCTCGCCGATACAGGGACGCCGAACTAGAGGCTCAGGACGAAGCGGACCATAAAGCTCGCGTTATTCTCGCAGCGAGCATGCAACGACTCGCGGCTGAAGTTGTTTCAGAAGCAACTGTGACCAACATTCCGTTACCGAACGACGAAATGAAAGGGCGACTGATCGGACGAGAAGGCAGGAATATCAGAGCTATAGAGGCAGCTACTGGCGTCGATCTAATCATCGACGACGTGCCTGAGGCTATTACGATTTCTTGCTTTGATCCGATACGGCGCGAAGTCGCAAGCCTAGCACTCGCCAAACTGATTAAAGATGGCAGGATTCATCCTGCACGTATAGAAGAATCAGTCGAAAAAACACGTACAGAGGTCGACGAAACTATTCGCAAAGCCGGACAATCAGCCACGTTCGCTGCTGACGTAAAAGGTCTGCATCCAGAACTGGTCAAACTTGTCGGACGGCTTAAATATCGATATAGCTACGGTGAAAACGTACTGCAGCACTCAGTTGAAGTCGGGCTTGTCGCGGGAATTTTAGCTTCTCAGATCGGAGCTAACCCCCAGATCGCTAAGACAGCAGGATTTTTACACGACATCGGTAAGGCTCTAACGCATGAAGTCGATGGACCCCACGCAGAAATCGGTGCCGATATTGCGAAACGCTACGGTCAGAAAGATGGAGTGGTTACGGCTGTCAGAGAGCATCACGATCGTGAAATGACAACGATAGAATCGTTCCTTGTATCAGCTGCCGATGCGATTAGCGCAGCTCGTCCTGGTGCAAGACATGACACGGTAGAAAACTACATCAAGAGACTCGAAGCACTTGAAGAAGTCGCTAAAGGATTTGATGGAGTAGAACGTGTTTTCGCCATTCAAGCAGGGCGGGAAGTTCGAGTGCTTGTCGATCCTGAAAACGTCGATGACATTTCGGCTGCCACTCTGGCAAGAGACATCGTGGCAAAAATCGAAGAAACCCTCGCCTATCCCGGTCAAATCAAGGTAGTGGTAATCAGAGAATCCCGATCAATCGAAGTTGCCCAGTAGCAGCATTGGTCGTGGGTTCAGTGATCGACATCGTTATGAGCGCGAACGGGCGAATAAAACATTAGAAAGACTCGCATGCGTGTATTGATGATCGGTGATGTGGTAGGAAGTGGTGGGCGAAAAGCCGTTACTAGCCTACTTAAAAATCTTAGATACGAACTTAATATCGACTTTGTCACCCTTCAAGGTGAAAACCTTGCCGCCGGAATTGGACTCACCCTCGAAACTGTCACCGAAATGCTCGAAGCTGGTGCCGACGTAATTACCACCGGCAATCATGTTTGGGACAAACGAGAATTCATCGACCACCTCGATGATCCGTTCTTACCAGTTCTGCGCCCTTTAAACTACCCGACCGAGAACCCAGGGCGCGGTGCAACCGATGATTCAGGCCCAGTAGCCGTGATCAGTTTGATCGGACGAGTCTGGGTCGGTGAATTTGACTCACCGTTCGCAGTTATCGACGATCTACTCGCAGGTGGATTCGGACAAGGCAAGCCCATCGTAGTAGACTTCCATGCGGAAGCAACATCTGAAAAAGCAGCCCTAGCGTGGCATCTCGATGGACGCGTCGCTGTGGTTGTCGGAACACACACCCATGTTCCAACTGCGGACTGTAAAGTCCTACCCGGTGGCACAGGATTCGTGACCGACCTCGGCATGGTCGGAGCCGTCGATTCGATACTAGGTGTCGAAGTCGAAGGCTCACTGGCACGATTCATATCGGGACGTCGTCAACGCATGCAACCCGTGCGAAGCGGTCTGATCAATTTCAATTCAATACTTATCGATATCGATGATACGACCGGACTCGCGATATGCGTACAACGAATCGACAGGCAAATCGAAATTTGAGCGATTCAACCGACCAGAACGTGCAAGGAAGCCGATACGACTCGAAGACGCCAACCGTTCATCCAGAGTGGCCTGTTGAAGTAGATCTCCATCTCCACACGACCGCATCCGATGGCACGCTCACTCCGACACAGCTCATTGAGCATATTTCATCAACAACCCTTCAGACCGTCGCCATAACCGATCATGACTCAACAGAAGGAGTCAACGAAGCGGTCGAAGCGACGAACCTTTCCTCAAACCTCACCGTAATTCCAGGAATCGAGCTTGGAACAGAGAATGAAGATTCCGAGCTTCACCTGCTCGGCTATTTCATAGACATTGAACATAGTGAGTTACAGAAAACTCTGGAACAATTCCGGTCCGAAAGAGTTGATGCTGCACGCGCTATGGTCGACAAACTTGAACAGATAAAACGGCCTATTTCATGGGAGCGAGTTGTCGAGATGGCGGGTGGATCAGTTGGACGACCTCATATCGCACGAGCAATGGTAGAGGCTGGGCACGTCGATACAGTCGCTGAAGCGTTTGATCGATTTATTGGAGAAAAAGGAGTCGCACGAGTCCAGCGACCAAAGCTCCATCCGATCGATGCTCTCACACTTATACACTCTGTAGGCGGAATCGGCTGCATTGCCCACCCCCGTACTGTACGTAATCTCAATCCACTCGTTATTGAACTTGTAGAAGCAGGGTTGGTCGGAATTGAGGTCTATGCCGAGAAGTACAACAGCAACCGGCGTGATTCTTACATTGATATTGCAACCCGTTACGATCTAGTACCAACCGGGGGTACTGACTACCACGCTCTCGGATCTAAAAACGAAACAATGCCAGGAACCAACGGGCCTCCGCCAAACACGGTCGAAAAATTAGTTGATCGAGCAAAACAAAAGCACGGTCCGAACATTGGCAATATTCCAGCGGGGTTGGCATAGCCGCAATGCCCAGCATTGATGCAGTAGCCGCCGTAGGTGTTGCCTACCTAATTGGGTCCCTACCGACGGCGTATATAGTCGGAAAATACTTCGGTGATGCCGATCTCACTGAAGTCGGATCGAAAAATGTCGGAGCATCGAACGCCTACTCTCAGCTTGGTTCACGCTGGGCCGGGTTTGTAGTCATAGTTGATGTGTTAATAAAAGGATCACTCCCTGTTTTCATCGTCTCAGATGCCGTTATTGGGCTCGGTTTAGGCACTCAAGTGGCCGTTGGAATAGCGAGTGTGATCGGTCACGATTGGTCTATATTCCTCAGATTTCGTGGGGGACGTGGAATAGCAACAACTGAAGGGGCAATATTTGTACTTAGTTTCCCCCTAGCATTCGCCTATCCAGCGATACCCGCGCTGGCGGTTCTAGTGAGTCCTTGGAAGGATTCTGCCGCTTGGTGGCTAATCGCAACTATGGTAATTCCTGTATGGGTTCTACTCTTAGCTCTTCCTATCGAAATTCTCTGGTTTTCGATAGGGATTATCGTTGTGACTGTTGCTAAACGGATGACATCTAACTCTTTAAGAGGAGTCGACGGATCTATTTCGACGAAGCTGATTTGGAATCGCTTAGTCTTCGATAGAGATATAAAGAGCCGCTCCGAGTGGGTCGGACAATAGTAATTCAACGAAACACCGACTGATGTTTAACCATAAGTCACCACATTTTGTGGTTATCCTGTACCCCTATGACAAATGACTCCTTCGGCAGCACTTGCCTACGCCACACCGAAACCACTTCCAATTTGGGTTGTGGAAGGTGCGGCGACTTCATATGCCCTGAGTGCTTGGTCCAATCGCCTGTAGGCGCTCGCTGTCCGGATTGCGCCAACATCGGCCAAGCACCGATCTTTCGATCAACTCCTATTGAATTCGCTTCTGCAGTCGTTCTATCACTAGTCGCAGCGATAGGATTCGGAATCGCTTATGCAGTCGTTGTTTGGGTACTTTGGGTGCTCCCGCTCGGCTTCATGATCGGTAACGTTGCGGCCTCAATGATCATCGCTCTAGGCGGCGCTCCAGTAGGCGACTTTGTTAGCCGAGTAGGCAAGCACAAACTCGACGCACGACTACGAATCGTAGCCGCGTTAACCATGCTATTGATCTGGATAGTCGGCTTTACCGTCGGCTCGATGCTAGGCGTCTGGAACGGCGTATTCCTCAACATCATCGCTTACATAGGTCTAGGAATAGGCACATACGTAGCTATGAACCGCGTTCGTCCATAGCAAGCGACAGAAAAGCGGAGAATTCATTAGTGGTGAAATTGGGTTTGGCAATCGAATGATTCGGACTGCTGCCACTTATTCTAGATCCTAGACTCTCGTCGGAATAATTCTGCCGCCGCCTTCAGTGTCGTATCGAATAGCTTCGTCAACCATGTCAAACAATGTCAGCGTCGGAGCGTACCCAAAGTCGTTCTTCGCAGCCGATAGATCGTATTCATAGAACGTCGGATTAGTCGCCAGATCAACGGTTGAATACGGAATTCCCATCTTCTCTGAGATGTAAGGAATCAGCACGTCCCACGTGAATGGTTCTTTAGACCCAAGCTGATACACGTTACCAAATGTCGCCGGGTTGCCAACGGACTTCTCGTAAGCATGAACAAGATCACGGACTTCAACTTGGTGCTTCTTCCACGGCCGACCGTTAACATCGCGTGCAACGATAAGTCTCGGACCGCCATCGGTCTTAGCATTTTCAGCTTGAAGAACTTCGTAGGTTGCTTTTCCTGCATCGTCGGTTCTGTTTTCAAACTGCTTTAAAAAATGATTAAGATGGAACTGACCAAAGTTCAAAATCTCTCCAGCTCCCCAAACGTTAGCGAATCGTATAATCGTTCCGCGCAGATCGTCCTGTGAACAATACCGATTTAGCAGACTTTCGCAAAGTACCTTTGAATAGCCGTACCAATCGGTAGTTGATAGCGGCAACGATTCCTCTGCAATCGGCTTTGCGATTCCGCCTTCGGGATACTTGAACATCGTCGCGTCCGTGCTTGTGATAAGCACGTGCTTCAATTGGTCGCCAAGATTTTTCGACGCTTCCAGAACGTTGAACGTACCCTTCACGTTCGTGTCGAAATACTGCTCGGGAGTAAACGGACCACCTGCTTGAAACGCTGCACCAAGGTGAAGAATTACTTCCTGACCATCCACAGCAGCGTTCACATCAACCGAGCTCGCCAGATCGCCTTCAGCGATCTCCGCACCGACAGCTTTCATCTTTTCGGCCTGTCGATCACCCGGCCATACGAATCCTCGAACATCGTGCCCGCGGTCGAGAAAGTTTTGGGCAATGTTTGCACCGACTCGCCCCGTAATTCCCGTTATTAGAATCTTCATAGTTACGTTGATTTCCTAAATTAATTCGTATGCTAACTGATTACGGTTTCGTGCTGCTTGTAAACGCGATCGTAAAGATCCTGATCGATACTCACGGCCAAACCTGGTGAATCAGGGACCGCGTATTTTCCATCTTCGAACACGTACTCAGCACCTTTATATAACTCGAAATCCAAGGTCGAATCCTCTGCGATTACGAACCTTGGAGTCGCTGCACCGAAGTGGATATCAGCTCGCAACCCAAGATAGGCAGCGTTGTAGTTGTGAGGGGCAATGAGCGTGTCTGAACCCGATTCTTCGATGTCTCTAGCTAGTACATGGAACTGCCAAAATCCCATATGAAGCATGTCTGGTTGAATCGCGTCGAGAAGACCCTCTTCCATGAGTTGCCAGTAGATTGTTTGGCGACCTTTATGGCTCTCGCCATCAACGATTATCGTCTTTGGCGTGTACTTGTCTCGCCATTCGTTCAGCTTGCGATAGTCAGCGATATTCTCGGTTACCATCTCTTCCATCCACAAAACATTCAAATCACCAATGCCTCGTACGAAGTTTTCAAGAAGATCCATTCGACCGTCGTAACCGTTATTGGCGTCAACAAGAATTTTGATGTCATCGCCAACCGTTGCTCGCACGGACTCAACGACCTCGATGTCGCGCCGTGTGCCAGCATGTGGCTCGAACCACTTGCCAGGTCGGCCTAGTTTGAGCTTCACAGCTCGCCAACCTTTTTCTACTGCCTCAGCAGCTTCGATGGCAACCGCATTGGCGCCTTCCGCAGGATTTACCAAGTCTTGGAAATACAAACTCGAATCGTAGCAGTCGACCTTGTCTCGGACCTTATCACCAAGAAGGCTGTAGGCAGGTTGACCAAGCACCTGTCCAATCAGATCGAACAGAGCGACGTCTAGGAATCCATAGCGATCTAACAAATCCGCCCACCGAGGATTAATATTCGTCACTCGTCCGCCTGTAACGTTAAAGAACCCTGACAATGGCTTGCCAATCAGATCCTGAAAGTCATTACAAATATTAACGATTCCGCCTTTATTCATGGCGGGGCGTGCGTTGCTCAATCCGGTCAATCCCGAGTCAGTTGAAACCTGAAGCAACCATTCACGCTGGTTAATTCCGTAGTTTTCCATCTTGGCGTTTCGACCAACGATTCGCCCTTTACCGGGTGAACCAAAGTAGTTCTCAACTGGCGTAATCGTGATCTTATTTATGGTATGACCATAGAGGCTTGAATTTACCAAATCTACGCCTCAATCCTGTTCTCATGCTTAACATGCGGGGCGTAGCCTGCTTCATCGATATCCATTCCCAAACCAGACCCGGTTGGCAGCGCGTACGCGCCGTTGGTGAACTCAGGCAAGGCGGTGAGATAGTGGGGAATCACCCGTTCATCTTCCAACGAGACGTATGACTCGGAAGCTGCTCCCCAAACGATACTGGCGTAGCTTCCGAACGATCCGTTGCCGAAGTTGTGCGGAATCGTGCGAACTCCGGTTCCTTCGAGCTGACGTTCAATATCCATCCAACCAAGGTATCCGTGCCCAACAATGTCGGGTTGGTAGCCATCAATCAAACCGCCATCGATCAAATCTTGGAACACCTCTGAGATCGGATTACGGTCGACCTCTCCGCAAGTAAGCAGCGCCTTAGAGTTGTACTTGGCTAGCGATTCACGCATCGCCTTATAGCCATCGATGTTGTGCGTAATCATCTCTTCGAACCAGAAAATATCCGCCGGTGTAACTTCCTTGATGAGTTGATCCAACAAATCAAGATGACCGTCGTAACCGAAATTCGCATCTACGTAGATCTTCACGTCAGGACCAACGGCTTCTCGAGCACCAAGCACAACTTCGATATCGCGTTTCATGCCGTCTTCAGGCAACATCCACCTGCCTCCACGACCCAGCTTGATCTTGATCGCCAGCCAACCATTAGCAACAGCTTGAGCCGCTTCATCACCAACCTGTAAAGCCCCGCGGGCGGGGTTTAAGAAATCTTGGAAATAGAGCGTTGTGTCGTAAGCAGGAACTGAATAGTGCTTTTTGCCGCCAAGGAGATCGATAGCGGACACACCGCGAACTTTTCCGACTAGATCGAACGCCAGAATGGTCATCCATCCGTTATGCCTGTACCAGCGTTCCATGCCCGGTCCTGCGCCAGTGACGACACCATCAGAAATCTCCAACAGCTGGTCGACTTCGCGTCCAAGCAGTGCGGCCTTTATGTACGCCAGCACGCTCTCGACGCTGCCTTCTCGCATCATGCGATTGGCGATGGAAATACCCTCGGCACCGCTCGAACTCCTAGCACGCACGACCCATTCGAGCCGCTGCGTGCCGATGTTATCGATATACGCGTTTTTTCCGAGTTCTTTTTGATAGCTCGATGGGATCGGTGTTAACGATACCGATTCGATGATTTCTGACGACATAGATTCCTAACTTTCCTTGGTCAATCAAACACAAGCGCCGGCGCAGTCTACTCGCCATAATTCGCCCTGAGTGGCTAAACCTGACCTCTACGTAACGCTCTACCGGATCGTGATCCTGCATGCTCGCAATTCTTCACAGCGAACTTTCCGTTCACGATTACGTGGGGTATCCCAGCCGGACCTATCCGGGAATTTTCGTAAGTCGCACGGTCAATGACAGTGTCAGGATCGAACAACACGAGATCGGCGAAATAGCCTTCTTTGACCAGACCTCTATTAGCGATTCCGAACTTTTCAGCTGGCATATGCGTCATCTTGTAGATGGCGTTCTCAAGCGAGATAACACCCTCTTCACGAACGTACTTGCCGAGAACCCGTGGGTAGGTTCCCCATGCCCTTGGATGAGGTTTTGAACCACGATCCAGACCATCAGTCCCGATCATCGTCGAAGAGTGCGCCATCACCATTCGCACATCGCCTTCGTCCATGCCGAACGCCGCTACTAAAATTGATTCGGAGTAGTCACGAAGCAGCTTGTTCGCTGCTTCTTCACCCGGCAGATCGAATTCATCTACGAAGCTTTGTAAGGTTCGACCCTCAAAATCTTCATGCCCTGGAACCGAACACAGCAGCACTTCCGACGGTTCAGACTTACCCATGGCACCGCCCTCGCTGTCATTGAATGTTCCGTTTTGAACCAGTGCGAACAACATTGTGCTGCGAGCGGTGTATGGATACTGATCGGCGGTTACGTCACGACCTTGAGCGATTGCTTCCTCGATCATCTCAAGTGACTGAGTAACCATGCCCCAGTTCGTTTTACCGACCGATTTGTGGTGAGAAATCTCTACAGCAGTCCCACTCGCTTCACCGATGTGCAAGGTTTCCCGAACCGAATCAATAAGTCCCGATCCCTCGTCCCTCATATGCGAAACGTAAAGTCCGGCGTGTTTACCAACCACCTTCGATAATGCGACGATCTCTTCAGTACTGGCGTATCGTCCCGGTTCGTAGACTAGCCCCGTCGACAATCCAACCGCCCCAGCCTCCATGCCTTCAGTCACGCTCGCCAACATCGCCGCCAGTTCCGAGTCGCTTGGCGGGCGATCATCAACTCCACCCATCGCCTCTCGGCGCGCTGTGTGATGTCCGATTAGTGCGGCTACGTTTAGCGCAGGAGATGTTTTATCGACTTCTTCAAGATATCCGGCGTAACCAGCCCAATCTGATAGATCGGCACTGGGCTCGTTGATCGCCCTCATCTGAATCTTGCCAGCATCAGAGCCTGCCGCCCCGAATCCGCAGTTACCGACTATCACAGTTGTAATACCCTGCAAGATGTTGTGGCGAACTTCAGGTTCGATCAGCACGTGAAAATCATCGTGCGAATGAACGTCGATGAATCCGGGCGACAACACCAAGCCAGTAGCGTCCAATACTTCAGCTGATTCAGCTTCGATGTTTGGTGCAATCGAAACAATCCGATCACCCTCGATCGCTACATCGAGAATCGTTCCTACAGAGTCGGAGCCATCGATGACGGTCGCACCTTTGATTATTAGATCGAGCAAGTTTCAGTTCACTTTCCAGTGGCTAAGGTTCAGTTATGTCAGGCAATCGATTAGATCGAACAATGAACGCCGATATCCGCTTGTTCCGTCGTTATAACTCCACCAAGAGCCCAACACAAACCGAATTGATCTTGTAACCGCCTCAATTACGAGCTACCTTCTCGGCTAGCGAACGATTTCAGCTTGAGTGCTTCTGCACTCGCCAACCACATCCTCAGCAAACGGATCACGCCAATATGCCAGCACCAACCAAGATCGAACGAGTCGAACCTATACTTTGGGACCGCTGGCTGCTGATTCGCATTTACTGCGAAGATGGAACTGTTGGGATTGGTGAGGGAGGCGTTCATGGCTGGCAACGACCGACTAAGACGATGGTCGACACGATGGCTGAGTACCTCAAAGGTAAAAATCCGGACTACATCGAGCATCACTACCAGTGGCTCTATCGTTCGTCGCATTTCATGGGATCAGTAGTTCAAGGCGCGCTTTCTGCGATCGATATCGCTCTTTGGGACATCAAAGGCAAACGACTCGGCGTACCAATATATGACCTCATGGGCGGCAAGACTCGTGACAAAGTACGTTGCTACATGCACGTCGGGGGAAACACTAAAGACGACCTCGTAGCGAGCGCTATCGCCGCCGCGAAAGACGGTTTCACGGCAGTTCGATTTACACCGTTTGCTCCCGATTATTACCTGCACAAGTCGTACACAGAATGGGCAGACGAAGCAGTTGATCGAGTTGGGGCTGTGAAAGAAGCGGTCGGTGGGGACGTCGACATATGTGTCGAGATTCACCGTCAGATGGCCCCAGCGGAAAGCATTTGGCTGGGTCGACGTCTTGAGGAGTTCAACCCGTTCTTCTACGAAGACCCAATGCTGCCCGATAGCCCAGCGCGAATGGCCGACGTCGCCGATCACTGCAACATTCCAATCGCAACCGGCGAACGCTTCACGACGATCTTCGAATATGAGCAGCTCCTAGAAGCAAACGCTGCATCTTACATACGACCTGATCTTTGTCTGTGCGGCGGACTTTCAGGATCGAAGAAAGTAGCAGCGATGGCTGAAGCGAAGCACGTGAAAGTAATTCCGCACAATCCGCTTTCCCCGGTTAGCACATCAGCCTGTGTTCAGCTCGACGCCTGCATACCTAATTTCGCTCTTCAGGAGTACACCGGCGAATCGGAGCCGCCTAAGAGCGACCTGCTGGTGACACCGCTAAAACTTGTCGATGGCTACCTCATCGTTCCTGAAGGACCCGGACTCGGCATTGAACTAAACGAAGCCGCACTCACTGGTCCAGAAAATCCAAAAATACTCGACACCCCAATCGGCTTCGATGG